>Ga0114923_10001725_pt1 | contig 15013 bp, 10 predicted proteins | sample SumtaG_FD_89578 | JGI IMG/M metagenome (GOLD analysis project Ga0114923, IMG submission 89578) | Deep subsurface microbial communities from Indian Ocean to uncover new lineages of life (NeLLi) - Sumatra_00157 metaG | ecosystem: Environmental > Aquatic > Marine > Oceanic > Sediment | place: near...
CAACGACAGGTTCTTTAATCCCATCATCGATATGGGTGCATACGAGTATTATACATCGAATGAAGATGTCATCTACGTTGATGTGGATGCTGCCAGCGGCGGTGACGGCAGTTGCTGGACAAAGGCTTATAATACAATAAATTCGGCGGTTGACAACGCCAGCAGCAGCGATGAAGTTTGGGTGGCGGAAGGTACGTATATTTTGACATCTCAAATCAGTGTTGACAACGCTATCTCTATTTACGGCGGCTTCGATGCGACAGAGACCCAAAGAAGCGAGAGAGATTGGAGAAACAATGCGACTATCGTTGACGGCAATGATGATGTGCGGTGCTTCTATGTTAACGATGACTGTACGGTAGACGGATTTACTGTTAAGGATGGAAATGCTAACAGTGGAGGTGGGATATACAGTTCTTCTTGTAGTCTCACGGTCGCAAATTGCGCATTTATCGGAAATCGAACCTCACATACATGGGGGAACGGAGGGGGAATACATAATAATTGGGACGTAACTGCAACTGTTGATAACTGCTTCTTCTACGGTAATAGTGCGAATGACGCAGGAGGTGGAATTGCCAATCATGGCGAAAAAAGGAACACTGCCCACGGCAGTACTGCGACTATAAAGAACTGCGTGTTTGTGGGGAATAGTGCCGCCAATGGTGGCGGGGCTCTTTGTAATCACTACGGGTCAAGCTCCACAGCTATAAATTGTACCTTTTACAACAACAGTGCTAATAATTACGGTGGTGCAATTTATAATGATCTGGCATCGGTGGCGTTGCGAAACTGCATCTTGTGGGGAAATACTGCGAATCGGGGGCCGCAAATTGATAATCATTGGGATGGCAGCGCGACAGTCTTATATACAGATATACAGGGTGGTTGGTCGGGAACAGGAAACATTAATAGCAATCCGAGTTTTGTAGACACCACGGATTACAATGGTCAGGATAACATATTTATGACTTCTGATGATGGTTTGCGGCTCGTTTCCAGCAGCGCGTGCATAGATGAGGCATACAACGGATACATCAGCGAGCCTAATGACATTGCCGGCAATGCTCGTAAGATTGATGGTGATGAAAATAGCTCGGTAATAGTTGATATGGGCGCGTACGAATACGACCCGAATTCGTAAGGATTGATTGGGAAGGCGGACTTAGTAAGGACGGCCTCGAGGGACGTACAGTGTTGCGGAGCGGCATGGCCGCGGAGTAAATAAAAACTGTACCGAGCTGGAGGCAGGAGCGTTTTGGCCGGGAGATTCAGAAGAAATCTTAAACTTTGGCATAAAGGGGAGAAGAAATGAGGTTGCGAATTGGCAATGTTAGTGGAGGTAACGGCTTATGTACCGTAAAGTTCTGTTAATTGCAGTGATTTTGTCAGTTGGTGTCATCGCGGGGACGACAAGTTTGTATTTCGGCGGCAAGTCGGCCCGGAACAAACCAGAACAACTGTTGGAGGCTGAGCCGGCAGAGGTCAGCCGGGCCGTTGAGACAACTCCGGCAGAGGTGCCTTCTGTGCAGGTTGTGCAACAGGATATCGCTCGGCAGGAGCGAGCCGCAAAAGCACAACGGGCGGGCGAGAAATCAGCAAAAGATACAGGGTCAGCAGAACGGCTGCGTGCGGCCGCGAGACGATACGAGCAGAGAAGGAACTACTCAAAAGCAAGAGAATATTACGAGCGAATGGCCAGAGAGAACCCGGCAGGTAACGAAGGCAGGCAGGCGGCACTGAGCGTGGCCCGGACGGATGTATTGAGCTATATCCATAACAAGAAGGATGATTCGGCTCTGGCGGCGCTTGAGAAACTGATTTCGGATTTTGCGGATGACCCTGCTCTGGCTTCAAGTGTCTATGATGTAGCAAGGAGGTTCGAGCGTGCCAAAAAGGTCGCTGAAGCGAAGGATATTTATGCGCGGATTATTGCTGAATATCCGGGAACCGAAGCGGCAGAAAGTGCTCGGCTGAGTCTTGCGAAGCTTGATATTTATTCACTGGTCAAGTCAGGTGACTATGGGGCAGCGGAAGCAATTGAGCGTTTGTCGGCGGATTTTTCGGGGTGCCCGGTTTTGTCGGAGGCGTTATACGATATCGCAATCAGGTGCGAGAGGGCAAAGGATTATGAATTGGCCGGCGACATCTATGACCGGATATTACAGCAGTTTCCCGAAAGTGTTCATGCCGCCAAGGCGACACTGGAGAATCCGAAGACCGACATCATCGAAAGCATAAGGTCAGGTCAGGGTGAATCGGCAGCGGCGGCAATTGAGAAATTAAAGGCGGAGTTTTCAGACAGTCCGTATCTTAATGAGGCACTAAAGCAAATCGCCAAACAATACGAGTGGGACAATGACTATGAACAGGCGGCGAGGCTGCATGGGGAACTGGCCGAACGCTGCGGCGACAGTGATTACGGCAGACGCGCACAGATTAACACAGCCAAATGTGAGGTTCTGGCTGCTTTTGAGGCTGGAGATGACACGGCGGCTCGGCGGGGTGTTGCCGAATTGGTCAATGATTTTGGAGACCATACCAAGACATCGTGGGCTCTGTGCCAGATAGCGAAGCAGTACAAGGACGAAGCGGCCCGGCTGGAGGCTGAGGGCCATGCTGAACAGGCGGCCGAGAGCATGGCCGAGGCAGTCGGGGCATATGAAAACATTATAAACAAGCTGCCGGCCTCGAACGCAACTGCTGAGGCGTATTACATGGCGGCAGAGTATTATCGCGGGCAGAGCGACCATGCGAAATCAGCAGAATATTATCAGCAGTTAGCGGATGATTATCCGGGTTATGATATGGCGTGGAACGCGATGTTCCTGGCCGGGGACAGCTATGAGAAACTGGCCGAGGCGGGGCAGATTTCCAAGGCGGTAGCGGACACGAGGACAAGGCAGGTGTATGAACGATTGCTGGCGGAGTATCCCGACTGCAGGGCCGCCAGGGCCGCCAGGCAATGGCTAAATAATAACAATATCAGCGTTTCACAGGATTTTTAGTGGTAAAAATCAATTAATAAGGAGATACGATTATGAAAGCAAAATCATTTAGCGTGTTGTTAATGCTTGCTGCACTTCTTGTTGCGGCCCAGGCTGGCTATGCAATCGATTGCGAGTGTAGCGGCAATCCGCCGCCGGTGGCACGTCTGTCCGCTAATCCAAGCACAGTAATTAATCGCTGTGGCTTTGTGATACTGGATGCCGGCGCATCTTATGACTCCGACGGGGGCAACATTACCCAATACTGCTTCGACTGGACTAATAACGGCAGCTATGATTACTGCACCAGTAGTGACCAGGGCTGGCGTATTTATGACACGCCGGGCACGTACACGGCCAAGGTGAGGGTCAGGGACGACCGGGACTGTGGTTACTATGCATATGACACTGAAACCACGACAATTACCGTCAAGAAACTTATTTACGTAGACGCCGACGAAACCAGCAGCGGCAACGGCAGATGCTGGAATAACGCTTACAAAGACCTCCAGGATGCCCTGAGTGAAGCTACCAGCGGCTATGAAATCTGGGTGGCCGAGGGCACTTACAGGCCAAGCACTTCTGATGAAAGTATTTCGTTTACAATGGTTGAAGGTGTCGAAATTTACGGCGGTTTTGACGGCGGCGAGACGGCCCGCAGCCAGAGAGACTGGGAACAAAACACTACTACTCTCAGTGGCGGCAGCTACAGCTATCACGTCGTTGTAGGAGCTGATGACGCTGTTCTCGATGGTTTTACTATTACCGCCGGAGGGGAAAGGGATGATAGTGGCCAAGGCGGCGGGATGTATAATGTCGATTGTTCCCCAACGGTCACGAATTGCACATTCAGTAACAACTATACCGGCGATTCCGGCGGCGTTTATAACTACAATTCATCACCTACCATAACAAATTGTATTTTCTATAACAACACGGCAGGTATGGAGTGTGGGGATGGCGGCGGTATGGGCAATTTTTACTCTTCGCCCACAATAATCGACTGTGTATTTGACTTTAATGGAGCCGGCGGGAGTTGCGGAGGGATAGAAAATGTCTACAGTTCGCCGCTTATAGTTAACTGTGTCTTTACGCGTAATGAACCCTATCTCGACGGTGGAGCCATGTGCAACCGGAATTCTTCGCCGACGCTTATAAACTGCACATTCGCCAGAAATCGCGCTGACCCGTACGGATATGGAATGTATAACACCAATAATAGTGACCCGACACTAATCAATTGTATACTGTGGGACAGCAGCACCAACGAAATAACAAATGACGCCACTTCCGACCCGAACATCAGTTACAGTAACATAAGAGGTTCCGGCGGCAGCAGCAGTTGGGACTCGGACTTCGGCATCGATGGCGGCGGCAATATCGACCAGGACCCCGATTTTGTCAGCACAAGTGACCTTGATGGTCCGGACAACACGTGGATGACCTGGGATGACGGCCTGCGGCTGGACCCCAACAGTCCCTGCATCGACGCTGCCGACGGCGATGTCGCACCGGTTACCGATATTTTCTGCCGCGGACGGATAGATATTGTGGATATTAACAATACGGGCACAGGAAACCCAAATTGGGTCGATATGGGTGCCTATGAATTTAGTTACGTTGGAGGTTACACCAAGAACATAATGTTGACAGGTTTCTGGCCGCCGAGCAATGAAATGATGCGAAAATTCAGCACCAACCCATCCCAGAACCCCGGCGGCTGGCAGGGCGAAAACTGGGAAGGTCGCGGTTATGACGTTTACTCATACTTTCCGGAATTTCCCGGCGGTGTAGGTAGCAATCCCAAAGGCAACGGCGACTTCGAGGTTGATTACCAGGATGTGGGTTCGTGGTATCCACCGAATGAGCCCACCGGTGATTTTTGGCGGATTACTGCCGACATCCACCCCGTAGCAATCCTCAGCTACGGCATAGGATGGAACTGGTGGGAACTGGAGTATAACGCCAGAAATTTATCCACCTGGAGTGGTGATTATTTAGAACCATACTCGCCGACCCCATCTCCTCCTGACAGTAGTGTGTCTGCCGGATATGTGCGAAATTCTTCTTTACCCATGCAGGCCATTGCTGATGCTGTTAATAATGCTGGAATAGGTGTTAATAGCCTGGTCGACTGGTGCTATGATCCCGGAGCATTTTTATGTGGATATATGGCCTATCATGATGCGTGGTATAAAAGCCTTCATAGCGATCCGTGCGACCAATACTACTGCCTCGCGGCAGGTTTTACCCACGTTCCAGGCAGTTTAAGTGTAAGCACAGCAACAACCGCTTGTGAAATTGCCTTGCGTACCACAATTGATTACCTGGATTCCCAATTGATTTTTTACACCGTCTCCGGCACGATAACATCGGGTGGTCAGCCCCTTGCCGGGGTGGCGGTGAATAGGCTGCCGGGCAATCCTGTTACCGATGCAAGCGGCTTTTACTGTGGACAGGTTGGTGCCGGCTGGTCCGGCACGATTACTCCGGTGAAAGAAGGACATGTATTTAGTCCGGTTGAACGGACATACAGCAATGTGAGAGCCAATCAATCGTCCCAGAATTACACCGGCTCTACTGTTACAGCCGAGACGATTGAGTTTGACGCTGCAAGCTCCAACTCCAGCAGCACTACTTCAGACACATTAAGCTGGTCGCACACCATCGGCAGCGGAAGCAACCGTACCATAGTAGTAGCAGTTTTCAGCGAAGACAACAACGCAGATGACCGGGTGATAAGCAGTGTCAAATACGATGGTGTCAATATGACCAAGGTGCCTGCTACCTGTGTAACCTTGAATTATGATACAGCAGAATTGTATTATATGCTGGAAGCAGACCTACCGTCTTCATCCGGAACTTATACGGTTTTGGTTACTTATAACGGTAGCGTTTCCGACCGCACCGGTGGCGCTATTTCACTTAAAAATGTGAAACAGCAGGTTCCGGAAGCGGTTGCCACTAACTCCTCCGGATGCTCGGAGGCTAATTCCATTTCCACCGAGATTAACACACTGAGCAGCGGTGCTTGGATAGTCGATGTGGTGGGACATTCCGACGACGATGGCTCTTTCTCCACTTCCACATCTACAGAACGGTGGGAAGAAAATACTGGCGTTATTACAGGAGCCGGCAGTACCACCGTGGCAGAGTCAGCAGGTTCAAATACGATAAGCTGGAATTTCAGCGGCGGCAACGGCTCAATGCTCCATTCGCTGGCGGCATTCGCACCCGCGCAAGAGTGATGTCTGAAGGCAGTATTGAGTGAAGCATTGATGAGATTGCGTCGGCCTGTTGGCCTCGCAATGACATTAAAAAACAGATCCCTCCGCTGCGGTCGGGATGACAGCGGGTGGTTTCGGTCGGGATGACGGCGGGTGGTTTCGTTCGCAATGACATTCGAAATTGATTATTTCTCAGTGCTGTTTGCGAACTCTGCGGTGAAGTTTTTTGGCTGGGATAATCAAAGTCCGGCGGTGGCTTTCAGATTGGGCTGGCAGGAAGGGCAGCGGCAGATGCCGATGCAGCGAAGATGGCTGATGCCGGCGATTCTTCTGGTCTCGACGAGCTTTGCACCTTTGGTCTGCATCTTTCGCAAGGCAAGCTGGGCTTCTTTCCTGTTGTGAGAACCCACAGCATCAACGACCACCGTCACATTACGGTTGCGTTGCAAAAGCCCTAAGGCGGCGGCCTTTACCGCCCCTTCGGCGGTTGCACCCACGAGAACAAATTCGCTGGCAATGACTTCGCTAAGCAGCCTCTCTATACGCGGCTCTGCGAACGGGTCCACGCAGCGTTTGTACAGTATAATCTGCTGATAGCGTCGCAAAACGTCGGTGGGAAAATCGGAACGGCCGTCGGCGGGAAAATCGGTGCGGCGGTTGAAAAGGGTGTAGCGTATCTTACTCTGGCCTTCGGTGCCGTCTATGCAGTAGCCATTGCTGTTACCATTGCCGTTATTATTGGAATAGACCTCGCAGGTAGAGATGACGGGAATATCATTATGCCTGGCCCAGGCCATCATCCTGCGGACATGAGCAAGCACCCTGCGATGGTTCCAGATGCAGGCGCTTCCCTCAGCAAGAAAGAAGTCTTTTTGCGTATTTATATCAACCAGGATTCGCTTGCGACGTTTCCTGAGCAATTGTCGAATCATTTTGCTAACCCTCTAATCCAAACCCAGCCGTTCTCAGTCCCATAACAGTTACGTAAAGGCCAAAAACTGGTTCAAATTTCTATCGAACAAATCCCTGATGGGCTTTAAGAACCAGGTTGCCCTTCGCCCCGGAAAAATCCGCGATTATGTGCTATAATAAGGCTTTAAAAAATGGCGGCTGTCGTAAAGGCCCGATTTTGAGTTCTTAAGAGCCATGCGGAAAAACCTGACCGATTACAAAGGGATTTCACTTAGGTGCGAAGATTTGCAGGGCCGGGTGGGCTTTGCAGGAGTTTTCGGACGCGCCGCACCTGTGCACATCGAGATAGGCGCAGGCAAGGCAACCTTCCTGCTGAGCCAGGCAAAAGCCCAGCCGGAGGTGGACTTCCTCGGAATCGAATGGGCCAGCAGATATTACCGTTATGCGGTGGACCGCATCGGTCGGTGGGGCCTGAAAAACGTGCGTATAATCCGTACCGATGCCGCCATGTTTTTGTCTGAATATGTGCCGGCCGAGTCAGTGGATTGCTTTCACCTCTATTTTCCCGACCCCTGGCCCAAGAAACGGCACCACAAAAGACGATTTTTCAGCAGTGTAAATCTTGAAAGACTTGTGCAGGTTTTAAAGCCTGCCGGCCAGATAAGAGTAGCCACCGACCACGCCGAATACTTCGAGCAGATTCAGCGGGTCCTGGCAGAGAAAAACGGTGTTTTAGTGAAGGTTGATTTTGTTCGGCCGGCCGGCGCCGAAGCCGGCGAAATCGTGGGGACAAACTTCGAAAGAAAATACCTCAGTGATAATCGTTGTATCTATCAGATTGCAGTCAGGAAACTTTAAGATGAGCAGTAGACTATTTACCGGCTTGAAAAGGCATATCGCAAGCGACATCGGGCAGACCGGCCGGCTGCCCCAGATAGAATGCGCTTTGGCGGCTTTCGTTTTGTCAGCACTGTTGCTTTCCGGATGCTCAAGGCCGCTCTGTTCCGTCCACGGCGGTTTCGACTTGCAGCCGGGAGACTTGCTTTTTCAGGACCTCGATTGCGGCGAGCTTTGCGAAGCGATAGAAAAGGTCACGACCGGATACAACGGCGCGAATTTCACTCACGTCGGTATCGCGGCAAAAGACGCAAACGACGATATAGTAGTGATAGAAGCGGTTTCCGCTGGGGTCAAAAGCACGAAGCTTTCGGTCTTTCTGCAGCGAAGCATCGACTCGGCCGGTCGGCCAAGGGCCGTCGTCGGCCGACTCAAAGCCGAATACCGATACCTGATACCACCCGCGCTGCAACACGCAAAGGACCTGCTGGGAAGACCCTACGATAAACCCTTTGTCATCGACAACGACGCCTACTACTGCTCGGAATTAATCTACGAGATATTCAAGCGGGCCAATGAAAACAGGCCCGTATTCCAGTTGGCCCCCATGACTTTCAAAGACCCCGACACCGGTCATATCTTCGGCGCCTGGCAGAAGTATTTTGACGAACTCGGCATGGCCGTCCCTGAAGGCGCTGCCGGTATAAATCCCGGTGGAATTTCACGCTCGCCGGCAATCGACATTATCCGGCTCTACGGCACCATCGACGGATGGGAAAACCAGAAGTGCGGATTACACCGGCCGCCGTGTGGTATCCGGTGAAATATCAAAAGGCCTCGTTGACTAAACGCTGAGTGTAGACTATCCTGACTTGCCGAACCAGAGCGTCTTGTTTTTGGCGCATAGTTATTTACCCTGTTTCAGAGAGTTTGCCGATGTTCAAAAGAACTCACACTTGCGGCCAGCTTCGGCTGGAAGACACCGGGAAAAAAGTGACCCTGGCCGGCTGGGTCCACCATTACCGGAACCATGGAAACCTGCTGTTTATCGACGTGCGCGACAGAGAGGGTCTGACACAGTTGGTGTTTGACTCCCAGGCCAATCCGCCGGCGCACAAGTTCGCCCAGACCCTCAGACATGAATGGGTCGTAGCCGCCCGCGGAACCGTCCAGCCGAGAGGCGAAGGCCTTGAAAACCCGAAACTACCCACAGGGCAAATCGAAATAGTGGTCGAGGATATCGAACTGCTCAATGCGTCAAAAACGCCGCCGTTCGAACTTCTCGATGCCGACAAGACAAATGAAGAGATTCGGCTCATCAACCGCTACCTCGACCTTCGCAGGCCCGAAATGCAGCAAAAACTGCAGACAAGGCATCAAGTCACCAAGATTACCAGAGACTACTTTGACTCGCTGGGCTTCTGGGAGATTGAGACGCCCATGCTGGCCAAGAGCACGCCCGAAGGGGCCAGGGATTTTCTTGTGCCCAGCCGACTGCACCCCGATTGCTTCTATGCCCTGCCCCAGTCGCCGCAGCTTTTCAAACAGATTCTTATGATAAGCGGCGTAGACAAATACTTTCAAATAGTCCGCTGCTTCCGCGACGAAGACCCCCGCGCCGACAGGCAGGCCGAGTTCACCCAGATAGACGTTGAGATGAGCTTTGTCGATACAAACGACGTCATTGCGGTCCATGAAAAGCTCATCGCAAAAATCTGGAAAGAAATCCTTGGAGTCGATACCACCTGCCCCATGCGACGGATGAGCTATCAGGACGCCGTCAACGACTACGGAATCGACCGGCCGGACCTGCGGTTCGACATGAAACTGAAGGACATCTCGGACATAGCGGCAACCTGCGATTTCAAGGTGTTCAGTTCAACGATTAAAAAAGGCGGCGTGGTCAAGGGGCTGTGTGCGCCTTCGGTAAGTGCTGACGGCAAAAACGTGCTGACCAGAAACTACATTGAAAAAGAGCTGACCGCTTTCGCCGCCGATTATGACGCAAAAGGTTTGGCGTGGATGAAAGTCAGCGGCGAACAAGGCCGGCTGACCTGCAAGGCCGGCAGCAGCAAGTTTTTCAGCTCCGAGCAACTCGACAAAATAATCGAGCGATTCGGCGCTGCCGAAAACGACGTGCTTATGTTCGTGGCCGACACCGAAAGCAACGCCAACAAGGCCCTGGCCCCGCTCAGGTGCAGGTTAGGCAAAGAACTCGGCCTGTACGATGCGAACAGGTTTGAGTTTGTCTGGGTCGTGGACTTCCCATTGTTCGAGTGGAACCAGACCCAAGGCCGCTATGACTCTCTTCACCATCCTTTCACAACACCGATCCGGGAAGACATGGACAAACTCGATACCGACCCTGCCCATGTCCGCTCTCAAGCCTACGACATCGTCGTCAACGGCACCGAAATCGGCGGCGGCAGTATCCGTATCCACAATCCGCAGGTCCAGCAAAAAGTCTTCGACCTGCTGAACATTTCCAGGGCCCAGGCAGAACGGCAGTTCGGTTTCTTTCTCAAAGCCCTGCAATACGGGGCCCCGCCGCACGGAGGCATAGCACTTGGCCTGGATAGAATGATTATGCTGTTGACCGGCACCGACAATATAAGAGACGTTATCGCGTTTCCAAAAACTTTGAAAGGTCAGTGCCTTCTGACCGATGCCCCCAGCAGCGTCGACCAGAAACAATTAGACGAACTGAACCTGCGAACACAAAGACACTCACACGAACAGAAGACCGGCACCTGCGAGGAAAACAACAAGGCAGGCACCTGACCGGTAGAGCTTGTGACGCTGCCCAATCAGGACAAAAAGCGGGCCTTCTCACGAAGCACCGAGACTATTCGGTCTGTTCCTCGCCGTTGAGCCCGCCTTTATTTTCCTCCCAGGCAGGGTTGTTTTTTGCATCAGGATTGTAGATAATCATACTCATGCGAAAGAAGATACGCAGAATTTATCGCAGGACAATTGTCTTTTTGCATCTTTCGCCCCTTTCGCTCGCTGAAAAGTGCAGACTGTCGTTTGCCGGGGCGGTGGTGCTTGTGCTGCTGTTGGCCCTTTTGATACCCTATTTCTGGATGGGCCAATTGACCAAAAAGGCCGCTCTTGACGCCGGCCGCGCAAAGTCTGAGACGTTGCTGAGCAGACACTTCAAACTGAAACCGCCGGGCGAAACCGCCCTCGCGCCACTCGGCAATACCGGCGCAGCGATGGACCCTAATGAACCGGGCATCCTGTGGCTGCGCCTGACCACAGAAAACAAGCAGCAGCTTCAGGAACTGACCGCCCGACAACAGAAAGCCTTTGAGTCGCTCAAGAAAAGCGAGACCGCCGAAGATACCATCTTCTGGGACAAACAGGACGGCACGCTGCACAGCAATTACTTGCGGCTTTTCAAGGCCAATGACAACTGCATAAGCTGCCATAATCCTGAAGGCTCTGCCGCAGCGTTTACCCGGAACCAGCCGGTGGGCCTGGCGATTATCCGCCGAGCCGCGCCCGGAATCGGAAAGACCATTCTGCTGAATCGCGTATGGATAATCGTCGCAGGCCTGATCGCCGGAGCCGGTGCCGTGGTCGCTTTTTACATGATAACCCAGCGTGTCATCCTTCGGCCCATACGCCAGCTCCGCGCGCTTGCAAACAACGTAGCCGAAGGCAACCTTGACATCAGAAGCTCGATTAGAACGCGCGACGAATATGAAAAGCTTTCCGACGCCTTCAACAACATGCTCGACGGTCTGCAGGGGACCCAGAAAAAACTGCGACAGGCAAACAAGCAACTGGACGCAAAGATTGCCGAACTTTCCGAGCGGAACATAGAACTGTTCAAGGCAAATAAAATCAAAAGTGAATTCCTCGCCAACATGAGCCACGAATTCAGAACGCCTCTGAACGCAATCCTTGGTTTTGCCGAGATATTCCGAGAAAAGCCGAAGCTGCTGACGGATGAAAAAGGCAAAAAATACGCCGAGAACATCATCACCAGCGGCAAGAGCCTCCTTAATATGATTAACGACCTGCTTGATTTGGCAAAAACCGAAGCAGGTAAAATGAGGCTCCACATCCGGCAGGTCCCGGCCAGGCAGATTTGCACAGAACTGATAGCGTCGTTCTCCGAAATGACTCGAAAAAAACGCATAAAAGTAAAGCAGACAGTCAACGGCAATGTTCCAATGCTGACTACCGACGCAGGAAAGGTCAGACAAATTCTTGATAATTTTTTCAGTAACGCCGTCAAATTTACAGACCCCGGCGGCAGAATTGAAGTGCGGGCCGCCATGGCCGACGAAAGACACGTCCAAATTTCGGTCTCCGATACCGGTTGCGGTATCGTAGAAGCCGACCAGGAAAAAATATTTGAAAAATTCCGCCAGGCAGACGGTTCACTCACCCGCGGCTCGACCGGCACAGGGTTAGGACTCGCCATAAGCAAAGAACTGGCAACAATGCTTGCCGGCAGCGTCGGCCTGGAAAGCCGGCCGAATGAGGGCTCCACCTTCTGGCTCGAGATACCGGTCTCCCTGGCGGCGGAACAAGCCAACTGACAGTACCAACCACGCTCGGCAGAAACCTGTTTGACCTTCCGTGCACTGAAGGTATAATGACCAACCGAAAAACTTCAGGTGAATCTATGGGCAAAAAGCATATAAGAGCGATATTTCCGGGCTCGTTCGACCCGATTACCAACGGCCATCTCGATGTCATACATCGGGGAATCAAGCTTTTCGACGAGCTTATAGTCGCCATCGGCAAAAGCCCGATTAAGAACCCACTGTTTACTCCCGAAGAGCGGGTGAAGATGATAGCCGAACTGTTAGCTGATATACCCGGCGTATCGGTTGAAAGCTTCGACAGCCTGACCGTCGAGTACGCCGCCAAAAAAGACGCTGACGTCATCCTCCGCGGCCTGCGAAGCCTTACCGACGTCCAGTACGAGTTCAAGCTGGCCATGACTAACCGCGCCGTTACCGGAATTGAGACGGTTTTTATAATGACCTCGGAACAATACGGCTTTACAAGCTCGACCCTTATACGCGAAGTGGCTGCTATGGGTGGGGACGTTTCAAACCTTATTCCCAAGAACATCTATAATCGCGTCAGGCAAAGACTTGCCAAAACAACCGGTTCGCAGTGAACGCCTGCAGCCGGCCTTATCGAAGACCAACTGGAGCTTAGCCTTGTTCGCAATCAGCGTTGAAACACATTTTCAGGCCCGGCACAGCTTGAGCCTGTCTGACGGTTCAAAGGAACCGGCGCACAGCCATAACTGGTCCGTCTGTGCCGAGCTATCCAGCGGCAGGCTCAACAAGCTGGGGCTGGTAATGGATTTCAACAGGCTCAAAAAAGCTCTCGACAAAATAGTCGGTCAGTTCGACAACGCATCATTGGAACAATTCGATTATTTTCAGCAGAACAACCCGTCGGCAGAGATGGTAGCAAAATATATATATGAAGAACTTCTGACAAAACTGCCCGAAAATGTTACTCTAAAAGCCGTAACGGTGGGCGAGAAGGAAGGCTGGGCGGCCAAGTACTGCGAATAATGATTTGGCACTGCAGCCGGGTGAAAAAATTGACGATTATCTTTGAAAGAACTCTGCTATAATGAACAAAGAGGTGCCGGACCATGCAATGTGAGAGCTGTCAAAAAAATACCGCCACCATACATCTGACTGAAATCGTCGACGGTCATCGCACTGAAATGCACCTTTGCGAGTACTGTGCGTCGGAGCAGGGAATCGTCGTCAAAAGCAACATCCCCATAAACGAACTGCTCAGCAGTCTGCTGGCCTCCCAGCCGGCTGAAGACGAACTGGCCTCCCTCGGCGAAAAGGAGGCCGTTTGTCCCCACTGCGGTTTTACGCTGGACCAGTTCCGCAAAGAAAACGTGTTCGGCTGCCCCCAGGATTATGACATCTTCGAAAAGGCCCTGCTGCCGCTCATAAAAAAGGCCCACGACGGAAAAACCGTTCACTGCGGCAAGGTCCCTTCAAGAACACCCAAAGACAAGAAAAAACAAATGGAACTTACCAACCTGCGTCAGCAGCTCCAGTCGGCGGTCCAGACTGAAGACTATGAACAAGCAGCCAAATTAAGGGACAAAATAAACCGAGTCGAAGGTCAGAATTGAGCAACTACGACGACAAGGCGGCAAAATATTAGACCCTCGAGCGAGAGAGATTCAAAATGAAGCTGACCGACATTAGCGGAGACATAAACGAATGGCTGAGCGGCTCAGGGCCGATGGCCGACATCGTCATATCCTCGCGAATCCGCCTGGCCCGAAACCTGGCAGACTATAAGTTCCTCTGCCGCTGCTCCAACGCCGAAAAGTCTCAGATATTAAATCAGCTTAAAGACGTCCTGATGTCGCTGGACCTCGGCGGCAAGGTCTTCTACATGAGCATTGACAAGGCGCCCATGCTGGACAAGCACTTCCTCATCGAACGACACCTCATCAGCCGCCATCACGCCTTCGGCAAAGGACCACGCGGAGCGGTCATCGCGCTGCGCGAGTTCTTCACCGCAATGATTAACGAAGAAGACCATTTGCGCATCCAGGTATTAAAGGGCGGTCTGCAGCTTTCGGCTGCCCTTGTCCAGATTAACCGCATCGATGATATGATAGAACAAAAGGTCGGTTATGCCTTCAGCCCCCGTTTCGGTTATCTGACGGCCTGCCCGACAAACCTGGGCACGGGAATAAGGGTTTCGGTTATGCTGCATTTGCCGGCATTGAAGATAACCGGCCATATAGAAAAATTCCTCAATGCCGCTCGCACTATGAACCTGGCTGTCCGCGGCCTGTTCGGCGAGGGCTCTGAGGCGGCGGGAGACTTTTACCAGCTCTCCAACCAGACAACGCTCGGTATTTCAGAGGACGAAACCGTCCTGCAATTCGAAAGCCAAATCATACCGGAGATAGTCGAGTACGAAAACGCCGCCAGAAAGCAGTTGCTCTCAAAGGAACCCGCCCTGCTCGATGACAAAATCTCCCGCGCACTGGCGCTGTTGAAAAATGCACACCTGATAAGTTCGCAG
>Ga0114923_10001726_pt1 | contig 15012 bp, 13 predicted proteins | sample SumtaG_FD_89578 | JGI IMG/M metagenome (GOLD analysis project Ga0114923, IMG submission 89578) | Deep subsurface microbial communities from Indian Ocean to uncover new lineages of life (NeLLi) - Sumatra_00157 metaG | ecosystem: Environmental > Aquatic > Marine > Oceanic > Sediment | place: near...
CTAACTATTTTTTTCTTATCAATTTCTTTATAAAATGTCAATTAGTTTCTCTAATTTCTTTTTTGGAAACTCACCCCTTCTTAGAATTTTAAAATCTATCAAATCAATCACAGTGGAAGATGAGGAAAATTTTAGATCTCCAGCATCTAAAAATATATCTGGTTGCACCCCACCATTTTTAGTGGAGAGTTGATTCTTAAATTGTTTCAGAACTTCTTTTATTTTTGTTGAGGCAGGTTCTCCTGAAATATTGGCTGAAGTTCCGGTAAGAGGACAATTTACTTTTTCCAATAATGCATTTAAAAAATCGTATTTGGGCACTCTTAAGCCAATTTTTTTATCCTTGCTAACGATGCCTCTTGGAAAATCTTTAGTTTTTGCTTTTAAAATCACAGTTATTTTACCTGGCCAAATTTTTTTTAAAAATTTTTCTTGAGATTTATTAATATGGGCTAAACTTTTTGCCATTTCCAAATTTTTAACAAAAACAGGAAGCGGCTTTTGAGGCCGCCTTTTTTTGATTTTAAAAACCTTTTCAACAGCATCTTTATTTTGCACATCAGCTATTAATCCATAAACTGTGTCAGTCGGACAAACTATAACTCTTCCCTGTTGGATTAACCCTGCAACTTTTTCTATTATTATTTTAAGATTCTTTGAAGAAATCTTTATTTTTTCCATTTATTATTATTTTTAAGAAAATGAGAAGCTCTAATAATATCTGCTGGATTACCAAAATCTAGCCAAAAATCTTGAATTTTTTTTACTTTTACTTTATTTTCTTTGGCTAAAAGATTAACGGCATCAGTTAATTCATATTCACCTCTTTCTGAAAGCTGAATTTCAGAAATTTTCTCTAAAATATCAGGAGTAAATTTATATAAACCCACATTGATTAAATTTCCAACATGTCTTTTTGGCTTTTCAATGACCTTTTTCAAAAAACCATCCTTAATTTTCAAAACTCCATATTTTTCCGGCTTTTGGTGACAGAATCCTGCTATATAACTGTATTCATCTTCAATATTAAAAACTTTTAAATCTTCAATCGAATAAAAATTATCACCATAAACCACTAAAAAGTTCTCTTTTCCAACAATATCCTTAACACATTTTAAAACACAAGCTGTGCCGTATTCTTTTTCCCCTAAAACTTCAAACTGATTAATCAGTCTTATTTTAAAATCGTTTTTATAATCTTTTAAAAATTCTTCTATTCTCTCTCTTTTATGTCCGACAACTAAAACTAATTCTTTGTATCCTGCTTCCAAAAGATTATCTAGAAGATAAGCCAAAAAAGGCTTCTTAAGGACATTAATAAGATGTTTTGATTTATTCTTAGTTAGATGAAGCATGCGGGTTCCTTGACCCGCAGCAGCTATCACTACTTTCTTAATCATAGAATAAACATTACACTCTCATTTTTATATCACAAATTTCGATTGAATCAAGTCTAAGAATTCTTCACTAATTTGCCAAAAGCAAAAATCTAATTAATAATAAATAATTATGCAAGAAAGATTTTTAATCAAAGGTGGAACTCCTCTTTCAGGAGAAGTTGAAGTTTATGGCTACAAAAACTCAGCCGGAGCAATCTTGGCTGGAGTTTTGCTTTCAGAAGAATCTTCAATTATTGATAATCTATCTCTTTGTTCAGATGTCTTAAATCAAATTGAAATTTTAAAAAAAATGGGAGCAAAGATTGAATGGTTAGAAAAAAGAAAAATCAAAATTAATCCATCTGAAATCTCTCCAGAGAAAATTCCTTTAGATTTATTTGAAAAAATGAGGGTTTCAGTATTGTTCATTGCTCCTCTTTTAACAAGGTTTAGAAGGATTAAAGTTCCTCATCCAGGGGGTGACCAAATTGGTTTAAGACCCATTTCTTCTCACTTGGAGGCCTTAAAAGATTTTGGAGTAAAAATTACAGAAGAAAACGGTTTTTATATCCTTGAAGCCCCAGAAGAAATTCAAGGAAAAAAAATAGTTTTAAAAGAATTTTCAGTCACAGCTACTGAAAACGTAATGATGTTAGCTGCCAAAGCCAGAGGTAAAACAAAAATTGAAATTGCAGCCGCCGAACCTCAAGTTCAAGACCTGGGAAAGCTTTTAGAAAAAATGGGGGTATCTGTCAGAGGAGTGGGGACTCATACAATTGAGATTGAAGGAAAAGAAAAATTATCTGGAGTTGAATTTCCTATCTCCCCCGATCTTTTGGAAGCCGGGACCTTTTTAATTGCTTTTGCAATCACTGGAGGAGAAGGAAAAATCAAAAACGTAAATCCCGAACATTTAATTTTCTTTTTAGAAAAGATGAAAGAAATCGGAGTTAATCTTGAGGCTAGAGAGAATGAAATTTTAGTTAAAAAATCAAATAATTTTAAAGCAGCTAAAATCCAGGTTTTGCTTTATCCTGGGTTCCCAACTGATTTACAACCTCAAACTTCAGTGCTTTTGACTCAGGCTAAAGGGAAATCTTTAATTCATGATCCTTTGTACGAGAATAGATTTGTCCATCTCCATGAATTAAGAAAATTAGGTGCTGACATTGAAATTACAGATCCCCACCGAGCTCTTATCTTTGGCAAGTCAGAATTAATTGGTAACAAAATCAACGCCACCGATATCAGGGCTGGCGCAGCATTGGTTTTAGCGGCATTAATCGCAAGAGGGGAAAGTCAAATCAGTAATATTGCTCAAATTGACCGAGGTTATGAAAAATTTGATGAAAAATTAAAAAAATTAGGAGCTGAGATTAAAAGAATTTAGTTAATTATTTAAACTCCTTAATTATTTTTTCCCAGCTAATTTTCCTTTTGAGAGTATGCCAAGGTTTTTTAAATTGTGACCACTGATTTTCAAAGGTGGTTCTTTTTGTTTTATAGAAAATTCCAATAGGAATTTTAGCTTTGTCTTCAAGCGAGTAATTCCACTCCTTAGCTTTCAAAAGAGCTTTTTGAAGGTCACCGCTATTGTGATTTTTATCAAGCTTATAGATGTGTTTTTTAAAATAAGGAGCTAGATTATGAAAAGTAATACAGGGCTGCAAAATGTCAATGAAAGCAAAACCTTTATGTAAAATAGCTTTTTTAATCAGTCCTTTTAAGTGTTGGAAGTCTAGAGCATAACCTCTGGCCACAAAAGTAGCACCACTAACAAGAGCTAGGGTAATTGGATTCAAGGGTGGCTCTTTCACCCCCAAAGGAGTAGAAGCGCCTACAAACCCTTTTTCTGAAGTAGGAGTTGCTTGTCCCGTAGTGAGAGCAAAAACCTGGTTGTTATGCACCAACATAGTAAAGTCAGCATTATAACGACAGTTATGAATAAAATGAGAAACACCTTCAGCATAAGTATCTCCGTCTCCGCCAAATCCAATCACTGTTAATTCGGGGTTGGAAACTTTCATGCCCAAACAAAGAGGCAACACTCTGCCATGAAGACCATAAAAACCATTTACATTAATATAATCAAAGATTTTGGCATGGCAACCAATGCCACTGGCAATAGCAATATTTTTGGTTTTAATTTTTTTCTCGTTTACCAACTCAACCAAAGCATTTTTTGCAGTTTGTAAAAGTCCAAAATTTGAACAACCAGGACACCAAGTATTTTCTTCTTTTGTGTTAAAATCTTGAATTCTCATGGCTTTCGCTTTATTTTATTAACTATAAATTCTGATACAAAAGGTCTCGCATCGTATTTCAGCACTTTATTTTTTATAATATATCCTGTTTGCTCAGCAATTATATCGCCTAAAAGCCCTGTAACGTTATTCTCAACTAAAATCACTTTTTTAGATTTTTCAATTTCTCTTTTCACAATTTCTTTGGGGAAAGGACTGATATAGGAAATTTGTAAAAATCTGAAATCTTTTAATTGGGGTAGAGCATCAATTATAGCACCCTTAGTTGATCCCCAACCAATAATTAGATTTTTTCCTTTACCATAAAGAATGGTTGGATTTAATTTTTTTATTTCATCTTTAAGGTATTTTAATTTTTTAAATCTCTTATCAGTCATCTTTACCGTCCAATAAGCATCCTCTATAGTATTGCCATATTCATTGTGTTCATAGCTGGTAGCTCGCACAACCGGGCCTTGACCAGGAACAGCTCGAGGAGAAACTCCGTCTTTAGTAATTTTATAGGATTTGTAATCTTTTGAAGGTTTCTTTAAAATAAATCGCTCATTACTCACAGAAGATCTTTCTAATTTATCAAAAGCATAGTCACTCTCTCCCAAATGTTTATCACTTATAATGATTGAGAGGAGGTGATATTTTGTAGAAAGATAAAATGCTTCTTTGGTTCTCATAATAGCTTCCTTTGGATCTCCGGGAGCTACAACAATTCTGGGAAATTCACCATGTCCAGCATTGACTACAAATTTTAAATCACCCTGACCGGTATAAGTTGGAACTCCAGTGGCAGGAGCTGTTCTTTGAGCTAAATACACCACCAAGGGTAATTCTGATATGCCTGATAAACTCAACGCTTCTGTCATTAAAGCAAAACCCCCACCTGAAGTGCCTACCATGGTTTTAGCTCCTCCAAAAGAAGCACCTAAGGCCGCATTAGCTACTCCAATTTCATTTTCTAATTGCAAAACCAAGATATTATTATCCAATTGTTTTTTAGCTAAAAAATGCAAGACAGCTGTGGCTGGAGTCATAGGATAGGCAATATAAATATCAATACCTGAGCTCAAAGCTCCCACACCCACGGCTTGATTTCCAGAAATAAAATATTTGCTTTTTCCAATTCTTTTGAGTTTTTCTTTTATTTTGCCTAGAGTATATCCTTTTTCTATTGCTTTTTTTATTAAATTAATTTTTTTGGTTTTGAATTTCTTTTCTGCTTCTCTTAATAAAAGCTTCTTATCTATTCCAAAGTACTTAAAAAGCCACCCAATAAAAATGTCATTTTCTATGATTCTGGGGGCTTTTAATTTTTTTAAAGTAAGATCTACATCAACTGAAACTAATTTTTTTGATTTCAAGTCATCATCACCCAAAATGAATCCATTTTTATTGAGATTTTTTTGGTGCAAATCTATTGTTTTTTGATCCAGGGCTACAATTATGTCGTATTTATCCTTATGAGAATAAACCGGTTTGTCAGAAATTCTTAAAACATTAAAATTATGACCACCCCTTATTAAAGAAGGGTAATCACGATAATTAAAAACATAATAACCCAATTCACAAAATACCTTTCCAATAAAATAAGAAGTCACGGCTGTGCCTTGTCCTGCTTTTCCTCCAATTAAAATTACTTTTTCCATAGCCATATAATACCACGCACGAAATCAAATAACTATATTGATTAATTTTTGGGGAACAAAAATAATCTTTTTAATTTTTTTTCTTTCTATCCTTTTTTTAATCTTTTCCCTTCCTAGCGCCAATTTTTTGGCTTTCTCTTCAGAAATATTTATATCAACTTCAACTTTGTCACGAACCTTGCCATTGATTTGAATAATCAAGGTGATGGTTTCTTCTTTTATTAATTTTGAATCGTATTTGGGCCAAGATTGTTTTTGGATTAAATCTCCTTTTCCCAAACTGTGCCAAAGTTCTTCAGTGATATGAGGGGCAAAGGGGGTTAAAAGAATTAATATATCTTCAATTACATCTTTACCAACATCTTTTTTATTAATAATTGCAAAATTAATAAACTCCATAAAAGCTGCAATAGAAGTATTAAATTTCATCTTTTCCAAATCTTCACTTATTTTTTTATTGAGTTTATGGGTTTCTTTAACTACTTTTTGACTACTTTTTTTGTTATTAGCGCAATCAAAAACTAGTTTCCAAATTCTGTTTAAAAAACGATGGACTCCCATAATCCCTGCGTCTGTAAAATCTCCCCCCTGATTGAAAGGCCCCAAAAACATCAAATATATCCTTAAAGTATCCGCTCCCAGCTTCTTTATGTATTCGTCGGGAATAACCACATTCCCTTTACTTTTACTCATCTTTGCCCCTTCTTTAGTAATCAATCCATGGGCATAAAATATTTTAAAAGGTTCCTCAAAATCTAAATAACCAAAATCGTGTAAAGCCATGGTGATAAAACGGGTGTACATTAAGTGCAAAACAGCATGTTCCGCTCCTCCAATATACATATCTACCGGAAGCCATTTTTGGGTTAGAGCTTTGTCAAAGGGGCGATCCTTAAAAGAAATTGAAGGATAACGAAGGAAATACCAAGCGCTATCTAAAAAGGTATCAGAGACATCAGTTTCACGCTTAGCTCTACCTTTGCATTGAGGACACTTTACTTGAACCCACTCTTTAACATAGGCCAGGGGCGACCTGCCCTGCCCCTTGGGACGGTAATCTTCCACATAAGGTAGTTTTACCGGTAAGTCCTTCTCAGGTACTGGTACCCAGCCACATTTTGGACAATTAATCATGGGGATGGGTGGCCCCCAATAACGTTGTCTGGAGATACACCAATCTCGAAGTCTGTAAATGGTTACTCTTTTGCCACATTTCTTTTTCTCCAAATAATCCATAATCTTCTTAATCGCTTCACGAGTCTTCATTTTATTGAGAAACTGTGAATTTATCGTCACCCCTTCTTCTTCTATTACCTGCTCTAACTTTGTGATGGGTGAAGTATCACCATCACTGCTCACTACTACTCTAATAATTGGTAAATCAAATTCCTTGGCAAATTCAAAATCTCGAAGGTCATGCCCAGGCACTCCAACAACTGCTCCTGTTCCAACATCCATCAACACGAAATCACTTACCCAAATGGGTATTTTTTTTCCCGTTAGTTCATTAAGACAGTAAGCACCAGTGAAAACTCCTGTTTTTTTTCTTTTGATGGCAACTCTCTCTTGTTTAGTTATCTTTTTTGATTTTTCAATATATTCCAATATACTTTTTTTGCTCTCAGGAATAGTAATTTCCAGAGCGAGAGGATTCTCTGGAGATATGACAATAAAGGTAGCTCCAAAATTAGTATCAGGCCTGGTTGTAAAACAGGTGAGTTTTTTATTACTGCCAACAATTCCATAGTCAATGTTAATTCCTTTTGTCTCTCCAATCCAATTCCGCTGTATTACTTTAATTCTTTCTGACCAGTCAATACATTCCAAATTTTTGAGCAATCTTTCAGCGTACTTCGTAATCTGGAAAAACCATTGCTCAAGCTCTTTTTGTACGACTTTTGTTCCACAGCGTTCACATTCTTCAGTAATTACCTGTTCATCAGACAAAACCGTTTTACAAGAGGGACACCAATTAACCAAAGCTTTTTTACGTACCGCGAGACCATTTTTAAACATCTGAAGAAAAATCCATTGAGTCCATTTATAGTAATCTGGATCATAAGTTTCCAATTTATTCTCCCAAGCATAACCATTTCCTGTTGCTTGAAGTTGGCGATAAAAGTTCTTCTCAGTTCTTTCAGCCACTTTCAAAGGATGCTCTTTGGTGATAAGAGCATAGTTTTCAGAGTGAATCCCAAAACCATCCAAGCCTATTGGCTCAAAAACGTCAAATCCTTTCATTCGTTTAAAGCGGCCATAAATATCCGACCCAGTAAAGGCATACATATTCCCCACGTGCATTCCTTCAGCCGAAGGATAAGGGAACATCATCAAATTATAGAAGGGTTTTTTCACCCGCTTTAAATTTGGTTGGTAAATTTTTTCCTTCTTCCAAATTTCCTGCCACTTTAGTTCTATCTTTTGAGGATTATACTGCATATTTTTTATTCTAACTACCTTATTCTGCTTTGTAAATAAAAGAAGTCTGTTGTGCTCTTTGAGCTCTCGAGGCAAAAATAATATAATTAAAAAATGAAACAAAAAACAGCTTTGGTCTATAATCCAAAAATTAAAAACTACAATTTTGGCAAAGGGCATCCTTTTACCAGTGAAAGATTTGAAAATTTCATCAGTTTTCTCAAAAAGATACTACCTGACTGGAAAAATTATTTTGAAGAGATAGTATCAGAACCTGCCACAGACAAAGACTTAAAATTAGCTCACAGTCAAGAATATATTACAGTTATGGAAAAAGCTTCAAGGGGAATTATTCTGCCAAATATCTTTCAATACACCACTCTTGATAATTTAGATCCTACAACCGGTTACCTGCCAAAGGGAATTGACAAAGCTGGCAAAATGGCAGTAGGAACTTCTTTGAAAGCTGCAGAATTGGTGTTTGAGGGTAAATTTAAAAAGGCAATTGCTTTAGGCGGCGGACTTCACCATGCAAAAAGAGAAAAAGGAGAAGGCTTTTGTATTTATAATGATGTGGTAATTTGTACCAAAAAATTGCTTAAAAAAAGTTTAAAAAGAATCTTAATTTTAGATACTGATGCTCACGCCGGCAATGGAACCGCAGAAGCTTTTTATGAAGAAGATAGGGTTTTATTTATTGATATCCACCAAGACCCCAGAACTTTATATCCTGGAACCGGCTTTATTGATGAAATTGGTGAAGGAAAAGGGGAGGGCTCTACGGTAAATATTCCCCTTCCTCCTGGAGCCAGTGATGAAGCTTATAAGTATGTGTTTGAAAAAGTCATCTTTCCGATAGCTAAAGAATTCCAGCCAGAAATAATTATTAGGAACGGTGGTTCTGATCCTTATTTTGCCGATGGCCTAACTAATTTGGGATTAACCCTAGAAGGATTCAAAATGGTTGGTGAAAAAGTAAGAATGTTAAGCGAAGAGGTTTGTGAAGGAAAAGAAGTCGACCTTATTGCTTCGGGCTATAATCAAAAAATCCTACCTTTAGCTTGGCTATCTCTTGTTGGGGGACTTTTGGGCTTAAATACTAAATTAAAAGAACCTGCAAAGCAGGTTCCATCTAAAAACTCTGGATTAGAAGAAACAAAAAAGATTATTGAAGAACTCAAAAATTATCTCAAAAAATATTGGAAGTGTTTCCAATAAAAGATCATAATTTGAATAATTTCTTTGCGTTGTCTGTGGTAACTCTTTCTACCTCATCAACACTTGTTTCCTTTATTTTAGCGATTCTTTCTACTACATATTTTACAAACAATGGTATATTGCGCTGGTTTTCTTTTTGAGGAGGAGTTAAATAAGGACAATCTGTTTCCACTAACATTCTATCTAGGGGAGTTTTTTTAATATTTGCCTCAAAATCAATGCCTTCAATTTGTTTAAAAATTATTCCATTGAAACCAATATAAAATCCAAAATCTAAATATCCCTGAAGCTCATCTGTATTACCCACAAAACCATGAGCCACTGCTCTCTCTGGTTTCATTGTTGGGTTATCTTTTAAAAATTCAACTAAATCTTGGTGAGCCATTCGGCAATGAAAAATAACTGGGAGAGTTAATTCTTTTGCTAATTTTAATTCTTCAACTAGTAACTCTTTTTGCTTTTGTTTAAATAATTCCTTTTTTTTGGTAGTTTTTGGTTTCCAATAATAATCTAAACCAATTTCTCCAATAGCCACTACTTTTTCAGATTTTGCCAGTTTTCTGTATTTCTTATAGTCAAATTCTTTTTCAAAGCTTTTTGGTTCAAGGGTATCAATTTTTATTTTCACCAAACCAGTATCCAAATTGATGGGATGAAGACCCACTGTAGCAAAAATACCTTCTGGATAATCTTTTGCAATTTCCACTGCTTTTTGTGAGCTCACAAAGTTCGTTCCAATGTTTATCATCCAGACATCATTCTTTAAGCACTTTTCAATTACGCTCGCCCTATCTTTATTAAAAGCGTTGAAATTTAGATGGGCGTGGGAATCAATTAACATAATTCAATCTTATCCTTTTTTCTAAATAAAAAAAACCCAGCAAAGCTGGGGTAATTATAAAGATTTGTTGCCAAGGAAAAGCTGTATTTAGTCCCTGAACAAATCAAAGGTTGGACAAGAAAGGCACTGAATTTTATCTCCAGCAAATTCCCTTATAGCCTTCTCTTCTTCGTCAGACATATTCTTTAGCAAGAAAGTGTTAAGTCCGGTAGAAACGTTGGGCTGGATAAGTGCCGCGGATTTTTCTGTGGCAAAAATTATCCAGTGTCTTACGTTTTCTTCTAGAGGATACATTATTTTAAATGCCTCCAGAAGTTTTTCCGCGCTTTCACAGGTAATTATTTTCTCATTTGGGTCAAAGTGAAGACAGGAAATTATTTGTAGCCTGTCTTTAGCGAAATTTTCTATTGTCTTTTTACCATTTCTTGTTAGATTCGAAATCAAGAGAGTGTTAAGTCCGGTAGAAACGTTAGGCTGGATGAAAGCGCTGCGTCCTTCTTCGGTAAAAATTATCCAGTGTCTTACTTTGCCTGGTGGGTACATTTTATTAAACAGCGAAACTAACTCTTCTGGGTTCTTACACGTAAATCTTGCCATTCCATCTCCTCCTTTTTTTAAAATTGCTACCTTCAAACTATCATATTCTTTACTCAAAAGTCAAGTATCAACAAGAATTAGGAGGTTAATTTCGGAAACAAAAGTGTTTTCTTTTTAGCCTTTAATTGATGGATTATTTTTTCTGAAGTTTCTGGTAAAAATGGATTTAACATTTTAGCAATATTAGTTAGAGCAAAAAGCAAATTATTAATTATTGATAATTGCTTATCTGATTTCTCCCAAATTCTTTGTTTTTCAATATATTCATCGCAAAAGCTAATCAGCTCCCAGACTGAAGATAAAGCTTCATTAAATTTAAATTCTTCTAAAGCTTTTTTGTACTTTTCCCATGTTTTATTTATCTCTGATTGAAATTCTGGATTTTGAGCCCGCTCAAGCTTTGGATCCTTGGATCCAAGATTTAATTTCTCTACCAAACTAATCACTCTTGAGACTAAGTTACCTATTCCTTTCGCCAAATCTGCATTGTATCTTTTTTCAAACTTTTCATAAGTAAAATCTAAATCTTCAAAAGGAGAAGATTCTCGTAAAAGAAAATATCTAACAGCATCCGTTCCATATTTTTCCACCAATTGAAAGGGGTCAATAATATTACCTAGGGATTTTGACATCTTCTGGCCACCAACAGTGATAAAACCATGAATAAAAATAGTCTTTGGTAATTCTAATCCTAGAGAAAGAAGCATCCCTTCCCAAATTATAGTATGAAATCTTATTATATCTTTCCCAATAAAGTGAACATCTGCTGGCCAATATTTTTTAAATTTTTTACCATCTTCTGCATAATTAAGAGCAGAAATATAATTAACGAGGGCATCGCCCCACACGTATATACTTTGACTCTTATCATCCGGCACCGGGATCCCCCACTTTAGATTTTTTCTTGGTCGAGAAAAACTAATATCTTTTAGTCCTTGCTTTACAAAATTCAAAATTTCATTTTTCCGCTTTTTAGGAACTATTTTAATTTTATCTCTCTCAATAATTTTCTCAATTTCTTTTGAATATTTTGAAAGTCTAAAAAAATAATTTTCTTCTTCGATTACTTCTGGTTTTTTCTGATGGATAGAGCATTTTTTATTGACCAAATCCTTTTCTGGAATAAAAGCTTCGCATCCCACACAATAAAACCCTTTATATCTTTTTTTATAAATATCGCCTTTTTCTTTCAGTTTTAACCAAACCCTTTGAACTCCAGGCCAATGCCGTCTCTGATCGGTAGTCCGAATAAAGTCATCATTAGATAAATTTAAAACTTGCGTCAAGGCCTTGTATCTCTTTGATATTTCATTTGTAAATTTTTTTGGAGTTTTGCCCGCTTTCTCTGCAGTTCTTACGATTTTTGTCCCGTGCTCATCGGTCCCTGTTAAAAAAAAGACATTCTCGCCTAAAATACGATGATATCTGGCAATAACATCAGCTTGTATCACTTCCAAAGCAAAGCCTATGTGAGGAGGAGCATTAGTATAAGCTATGCTACTAGTAACATAAAATTTATTTTTTGACATATTTTTTCCCGACGATCACTACAAACTCTCCTTTTATCTTGTCTTTTTTTATATCTTCAATTACTTTGTCAATTTTTCCTCTATAAATGGTCTCAAATTTTTTAGTCAATTCCCTACAAACAACGATGTTTTTTAGTGATTTTGTGTCTTGTTCTGAGTCAATCTCTTGCAAATCACAAAGTGATTTAATGATTCGATGGGGTGACTCAAAAAAAATCACTGAATATTTTGAATTTATTATCTCCTCAAAAAACTTTTTCCTCTTTCTTTTCTTTGGTGGAAATCCCATAAAGATAAATTTATCCATTGGAAAACCAGAAATACTAACAGCCGCTGTTACTGCTGAAACTCCTGGAATGGGTATAATATTCACCTGATTACCCATTTCTTCAACCACCCTTTCTATTAATTTATTCCCCGGATCTGAAATACCAGGAGTGCCGGCATCTGAAACTAAGGCTAAATCTTTTCCTTCTTTAAGAAGATCTAAGATATAGTTTATCTTTTTTAGTTTGCTGTGTTGATGGTAACTTAAAAGTGGTTTTTTAATCTGATAACGATTCAATAGTTTTTTTGTGACTCTGGTATCTTCACACAAAATTAAACCAACCTCTTTTAAGGTTTCAATAGCTCGAAAGCTAACATCTTTAAGATTGCCAATAGGAGTTGAAACAATATAAAGGATGGACATAATTTGCATCCTATAAAACCTTTACCTCTTTCCCTTCTTTTCGCTCTTTTAAGAAATCTCTTAAAAACTCATAAATTATTCCTGTCAGGGGTATGGCTAAAACTGCTCCCAAAACTCCTCCTAGTCTGCCACCAATTAATAATGCTATTAATACCAAAATAGCTGGTAATCCAACTAATTTCTTAGTTAAAATTGGGGTTAGGATATTTCCTTCTATTTGTTGAATTAAAACAAAAACAATTAAAGCAAAGAAGGCTTTTAACCAAGAATCCAAGGCAGAGATAATGACAATCACTATTCCTGCAAAAATAGGTCCTAAAATCGGGACAATATCCATCATGCCGGCAAAGAGACTTAAAGCAAAGGCATAATTTACATTAAGAATATTGAAAGCCACATAAGAAACCACTCCTACAAAAAGACTGCTTAAAATTCTAGTGCCAAACCAAGCAGTAGTTTTGACTTGGCATTTTTCCCAAAGATCTAGAAAATAAGTTTTATTATCTCTGGAAACTAAAAGTTTTACCGCTCTTTTCACTTCTTTTTCTTCAAAAGAGAAGAAAATAGCCATAGAAAAGATAGTAACGGCAGAGAAAATTCCACCAAAAATAGAAATTACAGCTCCAAAAATGCTGGAAGAAACTTTTACTAACCAATCTTGAAGAGCCAGGGTAAAGGTTTCAAAGCTTTCAAAGGCTTCAAGTCCCAAACCTTTCAAGGGTGGAGATAGCTTTTCAAAATACTGAGGGAAAAGCTGAGTAAATTGGTGAATCTCAAAAATGAATACCGGAATGGTCCAGTAAAGAAGGAGAGAGAAAATGCTAAAAAAAGCTACATAAATAAATAGTGTGGCTATAATCCGAGGAAGCCGTTTTTTCTCTAAAAAATTAACTGCAGGATTAAATAAAATAGAGATTATCAAAGCAAAGATAATAGAAATTAAAATATCTTTCAGTAAATAAAGTAGATACAAACCTAAAAAAACAATGGCGATTTTCAAAATGGTTCCCCAAGATATGTCTAAAATTTTTTCATCTTCCATAATTGAGATATATTAAAAATTAAAGTTTTAAAATCTTTTCAAATTTTTCTTTTGATCCAGATGATCCGATTAAAGCTAAGTTAAGCTTTTGAGGCTGAAAGATGTCTTTAGCTGTTTCTAAAATATCATTAACCGTTATTTTATCAATTTTGGTAAAGATTTCTTTTGGAGTCAAAATTCTCTTTTCTAAAAGTTCTTGACTAGCATAAAAAGAAGCTTTGGCATCAGAAGATTCTAACAAAAGAGCGGTTTTTCCTTTTATAAAATCTTTAGCTTTTTGTAATTCTTTTGAGGGGATTTTCTTTTGAGAAATTTTTTTGTATTCTCCTAAAATAGCCAAAATAACTTTTTCTACTTTTTTATTATCTACCCCAGCTCGAGTAGCCAAATATCCAGTATCGGGATCTGAGTAAGAATCAGTGCTTATATAATAAGCAGCTCCCATTTTTTCTCTTATTTTAATAAACAACCTAGAGCTCATCATTCCTCCCAAAATCACAGCCAATAATTTTTGGGTATATCTTCTGGGGTGAAAGAGATTATAGGCTCTAACTCCTATATATAAGTGAGTTTGATCAGTTTGTCTGGGGTGTAAAAGGAGTTCAGGTTTTAATTGTTTTTCAACTACTGGGAGTTTTGATTTAGGTTGAATTGTTTTTATTTTAGAAAAATATTTTTTAGCTTTTTTAATAGCTAGGGAATCGTCTATTTTCCCAGCCAGGCAAACAATTGTACCTGAAGCCACATATTGTGAATTTTTATAATCAAGTAATTTTTTACGGGTAATATTGCTTACGCTTTTTTTAGTTCCCGCAATATCCCAACCAGCCGGCTGATCCCCATATAAAAGTCTCGGCCACAAAACCTGAATATAAGAAATTGGGTGGTCATATCTCATATTAATTTCTTCAACAATTACTCCTTTTTCTTTTTCTATCTCTCCTTGAGGCAGGGTGGAATTTAAAAAGATATCAGAAACCCAATCTAAAGCAGTTTCAAAGTGAGAAGCTATGACTTTGGCAAAATAGCCAGTGTATTCTTCTGAAGTAAAGGCATTGTAAATTCCACCTATTTTATCCAAAGTCTCACTAATTGCTAAAGAGGAAGGTCTTTTTTTTGTTCCTTTAAAATACATATGCTCCAGAAAATGAGAGATTCCGTTAATCTCTTTTTTTTCATATTTTGAACCAGTCTTTACTAACACCAAAACTGTCACCGCTTCCGTGTTCTTTTGAGGAACAGTGATAATTCTTAAACCATTTTTAAGTATAATTTTTTTAAACATAACCTATTTAACGAGTTTTCCAAGCTTTAAAAACTCTTCTCCCTCAAGGATTCTTTTAATTATTTCTCGTAATTTTATTATTTCAACTCTTATTTGTTTCATACTATC
>Ga0114923_10001727_pt1 | contig 15008 bp, 15 predicted proteins | sample SumtaG_FD_89578 | JGI IMG/M metagenome (GOLD analysis project Ga0114923, IMG submission 89578) | Deep subsurface microbial communities from Indian Ocean to uncover new lineages of life (NeLLi) - Sumatra_00157 metaG | ecosystem: Environmental > Aquatic > Marine > Oceanic > Sediment | place: near...
AAACTCTAGACATTGGATTTGAAAAATTAATATATAAAGCGTTTGGACAGATCTCTTCCGCATCTTTAACAATATCAACTATAGAGGGTATTATTCTCCAAGCATGAAAACTGCCACCTGGTCCTCCACACTCCCCTAAAATCTGTGTGGATCCATGTTTTCTCGGTATTTCATAATCTTGTCGCCATAATTTCATTCGATCTCCAATTTCAATAGAGCCGATTATAAAATCTGCATCTTCAAATGCTTTTTTTCTGTTTACCGTCATTTCAAGAGTGAATTTATTATTTTTTCTTTCATTTTCAGCCATTAATAGGTCATATACCATTTCTAACTTATCTTTATCTATGTCATGAAGCACGATTGTAGAACCATCCAATCCACTACTTAAATAAATATCATTAAACATTGATGGTCCAAAAGAAGTTGATCCGGCTCCAACCATAACAATTTTTTTTTCCAGGCTTAAACACCTCTAAAATTCAAGTATATACAGAATTAGATAAATTAAAACAGTATTGAATTAAAAAATTGTTAAATACCTACCTTCCAAATTTACTTATACTCCCTTGTCAAATTATATTCCTTTTACCAACACATGGGAATTATATAGGTAAAGTTTAAATATCACTTCTAACAACGTATTATTAATGAGTTTTCACAATAATACTATAGATCATTGTGGTGGCTTTACATTAGCAGTAAAGCCGGTAATAATCCGTAGTATTATTAAGAGAGAATAAATCTTTTCGACCTTTTTCTTATAGTTTTTACTGATTTGTTCTCTTTTATGATTGCTTTTCAATAAATATTATTCGAAACTGGCTTGGATTAAGATTTTTTTTCCCTGTGAATGCTCTCAATAAAAAAATGAGGTGAAAAATGTTGGGAAAAGAATCAGATGAGAATGATCTGATATTGGATTATTATAAAGATTGGGATTCTTCTACGGCTCCAGTTTTGTTAGTTTTTGATAGTTCTAATGATTTTACTGAAAATATAGAGAATGTTGACGAAAAAAAACGGGGATACTTAAAGAAGAAGTACTGGTGAAGATTGTCCCTTAGGAATTTCTATTATTTTTTTATTCTTTTTTTTTCAATTTTTTCATAATTTCTTCTAACATTTTAGGTTGAGGTACATCATCCAAAAGCTCTGTAACGTATCCAAACATTTCTCTTGTATCATAATATACATATCTATTAGTTAGTGTAATTCCAGTGACCATTCGTTTTATTCCTTTTGAATCCCATTTATTTGTTTCTTCTTCGATATCCTTTACCAAAATTCCAACATGATGAATTCCTCCCTCAGGATTCTTTGCTAAGTACTCAGAATAAATAGAATTATCATCTAATGGTTGAAATAATTCTATCATAGTTTTACTATCACCAAACCATGCATATCCAACTTTAATTTTTAATGGTTTAGTTATCTCCTTTATAAATGTGTTTACCTCAACAAAGTAGGTTTCAACATTCACTTCTGTCATCCTATAAATATCTTTAATCTTTTCAACGATATTTGAAATATCTTTATATATTACTCCAACATGATGTACGTTTTCAAACATAAGCAATCTATCTCTAATTTTTTTTTAAATTCTTATATTGGAATAAATGTATTTAATACAATAGACATTATAAATTCCTTTAATAATTCAGACCTAACTTAAGTATGGCTTTTAATTAAGTAATTTTTGTATTCTCTCTAGAGCTTCTTTTATTCTTTCTTCTGGCTGTGTTAAAGCAAATCTGACAAAACCCTCTCCATATTCACCAAAACCCGTTCCAGGTGTGATAATCACTCCTAAATCTATAAGTTTTTTCACAAAATCAAAACAAGTCATCTTACAGTATTTTTCAGGAATCTGCGTCCACACATAAAAAGTTGCTTTTGGTAAATCAGTATTCCATCCCATTTTATTCAGTCCGTCAACAAGAAGATTTCTACGTTTTTCATATATTTTAATACTCTTATCAACAATATCTGGTTTCCTATTAGATTTAAATTCTTTTAATCCCTTGACTACGGCTTTTTGGATAAAAATAGGTCCACCAGAGTCAACTTGAGATTTTATTTTTCTTAGTCCTTGTATTATTTCTGCATTTCCCGCAACCCAACCACATCGAAAGCCAGTCATATTAAACATTTTTGAAGCACTATTTATTTCAATATGATTGTTATTTATTTGTAAGATACTCGGAGCAATATAATCTTCATATGTAAATTCAGAATACGGATTATCATATACAATGATAAAATTATAATCTTCTGCATAATCCGCAACTTTTTTCAAATATTCTAATGGTGCAATAGCTCCGGTTGGGTTATTAGGATAGTTTAAGTACAATAATTTCGCTTTCTTTAGAATTTGAGGATCAATACTATCTATATCAGGAAGAAAATCGTTTTCTTTTATTAAGGGTATCAAATGTGGTTTACCATCACAGAGTTTAGTTGCACCATTTGCATACACAGGGTAACCTGGATTAGGGCATAATACGATATCTCCAGGATTAATAAAGGCTCGTGCGACATTTGCAACTCCTTCTTTACCGCCCATTACATGTGTGACCTCTGTTTCAGGGTTCAGATCCACTCCATATCTTACTTTATTCCATCTTGCAACTTCTTCCCGAAAAAAATCTTCTCCCTTACTAGCCGGATAGTTTTGATTATCTGGATCTCTTGCTTGATCAATCATCTCTTGAACGATTATATCGGGAGTTGTTAAATCAGGATCACCTATACCTAACGGAATAAAATCAATCCCTTCTTTACGTTTCTCTGCAATTAATTGTTCGATTTCTACAAAGATATACTTCGGTAAACTTTTTACCCTATCTGCATACTCCAATTTCATATAAGTCACCATCTCATCAAAAAGTAGTTAATTGTGTAAACTTAATCATTTTTAAAACGATAAAAATTTTTTGTATTAAACATCTAAAATGCTTTAACACAATACCTAATTTAAAAAAGAAAAGAATGAAAAATGAGTTCAAACAACATTTTTAATATCAATAATCTGTTTGGAGTTCACGCTTATAAACTTCAATTCGATTTTGAATAAACAAAACAGGTTCTGACTCTTTCTGGATTCCGTAGTTCTTAAGTATCGATTCTAAAAGCTTTATTGAGTTTTTTATTAAATTTTTTCTCTCTTGGATTTTGTTTTCCATTTATCCTCCCTCCAGCTCTTGTTATCTCTATTATTAATAGAGCTACAGATCTTAAAAATTAAAAGAGTCAAATAATTTATTAGAATTCGATTGGGATTAAAAAATAGAAATAACCCTTTCTCGAAAAATAATTATATTATTGAATCTTTTTTGGTTTAACTATAAGTATAGCTATACTTACCTTAGGAAATTAAAATGAACGATAAAATTGAATTATGGAAAGGAGTAGCAAAAAATATCGCTAAAGCAGGAGTATTTCCTGTTGCGATATCTGATTCTTTAATTGAATTACTCCAAGAACTAATAACTGAAGAACAAGCAAAATTCTTATTGATATTCAAAAAATCCTCTATGACTCTCGAAGAGATTAAGCAAAAAATTGAGATGGAAGAAAAATCAATACTAGAAATGCTCGATACGTTAATGTACAACGGTATTATTATTGGTACGATGAGTAGGGGCGCGAAGGTCATGGTTTACAGGTTGCTTCCCTATTATCCTGGAATTTTCGAATACACAAATTTAAGAGGAGAAACAGACGAGAAACACGTTAAACTCGCGAAATTATTCGATAAGATGAATTCAGAAAGAAATGAAATGACGCCAGAAATTTACGAAGCGATGAAGAATACCTTTAAAGCTATGCCCCCCACTGATAGAACCTTGCCAGTTGAAAAAGAAGTTGAGGTGGGAACTGAAGTTGTTATGCCGTTTGAAGATATTACTAAATATGTTGAAGATTATGATGATATTGCTTTAGCTCATTGTTATTGTCGACATCACAAAGATCTAGTAAACGATCCATGTAAGTTAGGAGCTTCGAAAAAAAATTGTTTTCTATTTGACAAAAGTGCTGTGTTTGCTATTGAAAAAGAGTTCGGAATCCGTGTTTCGAAAGAAGAAACTCTAAAAATTTTAAGAGAAGCAGAAGATCAAGGCCTAATTCATAAGGTGTTTCATGTTCGTTCTGATACTAATAGAGGAATAGAAGCGATTTGCAACTGCTGTAAGTGTTGCTGCGGAATTATAGGAATGTATCGTGGAGGTGTAATGCCCCTTCATACTGTTTCATCTTATCTTGCGGAAGTAGATGAAGAATTATGTGTAGGATGTGGAACTTGTCTTGAAAAATGCCCAATGGAAACGATCTATGCTAAAGATAATATAGCTATTGTTGATATAGATAAATGTATTGGATGTGGAGTTTGTGCTCACCATTGTCATGAAGAAGCAATTCATCTAAATAGAACTGGTCCAAGAGATGTAATTATCCCACCTAAATCAGCGGTTGCCAAATAACTATTTTTTATGAAATAATTTTTATTTCAATTTTCTTTAATTCCTTTAACTATTCAATTTAAATTGAATCATTATTAGGAGTGAAAAAAATGAGTGAAAATAATTATGTTTTAGTTGAAGAAAATGAAGACCAAACAATAACAACCATTAAGTTGAATCGCTTAGAGAAAAGAAATGCTCTAAATTGGGATGTAATAAACGGTATAGAAAAGGCAATTGAAGACGCAGAACGGTCGAAGACTAGAGTTATTATTATAACTGGAGCTACCGATTATTTTAGCGCGGGAATTGATTTGAATACTCTCGCAGGTCAAGATAGCTCTGGAGGTGAAAGAGATCCTGATTTAAATACACCTCCCCATTTCCGGTATTCTTTAAATACGAGATTTCATCCTTTAGTAGTAAAAATTGGGAAAATTGAAAAGCCATTTATAGCTAGAATTGAGGGATTCTGTTTTGGTTTGGGCTTTGAATTAGCACTTGCCTGCGATTTCCGGTTTTGCGTAGAAAATGCTCGCTTCAGTATGCCGGAAATAAAGATAGGCATCATTCCAGATGTCGGAGGAACGACCAGGCTCACACGCCTATGTGGCGTATCGCACGCAAAGGATATAGCATTAACTGGAAGGATGATTGACGGAATCGAGGCATATAGAATGGGAATAGTAAATGGAGTTGCTAAAAATCGAGAAGAATTAGACAACTTAGTGAAAAAATACACAGATGAGTTAATAGAGAGTGCTCCATTAGCGGTTGGCATAGGCAAGAAATTAATAGATGACATCTATGGCCAGCATCTTGAATTCGGTTTAGAAATGGAAGGACTGATAAATTCTCAATTGCTGACTTCGAAAGATTTCATGATAGGAGTTATGGCTAAAATAAAAAAAGAAAAACCAAAATGGCAAGGAAAATAGAGGACAAAAAATTTAGGATTTAAACTGAAAATTTTTTCATCACTATTTTTATTATACTTAATTTTTGACCATTATCTAGTGCAAACATTGAATTCCTACAATTATTGTAGAATAAAACAAAAAAAGATACAATTAAACTTAACTTGTTAGTTCAAAATTGTAACTAAACTCGATTTGTTAGTTAAATTTATGATATTGTTTCGGTTTTATTTAAAATTTGAACCAAACTAATTTAATTCTTAACTCAATATTTCTATATTTTTTATTTTCTTCTAATTTTTTTTTTTTTTCAATAAATTAGAATTTTAGGATACTAGTGGGAACACACAGGCATGATTTCTCCCCAAATTCTTTCTTTTATTATGAATCTCATAGAACTTTAGGAATATAAGCAAAAATAAAAAAAAGTTTAAAATTTACGAATTTAATTGATTGAATTTCTCAATTAACGAGTTTCGCAAATTTTCAGGCTGTAACTGGAGCTCTTCATTCAGCCAAATTTGCATTTTTACTTCATCCAATCTTTTTTCTAATCTTAGATCATATGCAATTTCTGACATTATTTCTTCTTCCGACACAATTGAGTTATAATATAACTTATATTTAAATGAATTCCTTTTGACCTATATCCAAACTTGTCCACTATTAACCCATTAATATGCCACAGATTCATTATTAGGATGCCGTATAACTCATAATTCAACAAAAATTGGAAAAGAATTTTTAATATTCATTTTTAAAATATAAATTGCAGAGTTTTTTACCACAAAATATCAAAAGGATGTTAATCCATTAATACCTCATAGTAAGGAAACTATATAGATCTATAGAATTATATAGCATTCTGCTTAAAAGTCATGAAATTAATACATAATTAAATAAATGTGGAAGAATGGGAAGCTGAAATGGTATATACATTTACTATGCTGTTATTAAAAACTCTACTATATATATTAAAATAACGAGCTTAACCCATTTTAAAATCCCCTTACATGACTCTAATAATCCACTATAAGACGGTTATTAATGAATACATTACTACGGGACTACAATCTTCAATCTTCAAAATATTCTTTTTTAAACAGTTTTAGTTTTAGAGTTCACTACCTAATGCACTTAAATTAAATTTACAAAATAAATATACATTATATATAGAACTTGTTTAAAAGTCTTAAAACTAATAAAATAGTAACACCATTTTTGATTTAAATGCATTATTATGAGAGAGATAGAAGAGAAAGAGTTAAATAAGTTAAACATAGATGATTTGACTCATTTGTTTATGGATGTAATTAATGAACAAAATATAAAATTAATTCAGGGAATTGAATTCCTTGTAGAGGAAAATTTCGAGAGTTTTGAAAAAAATCTGCAGTATGTTATTGATAGCCACGAGGAGGTCAGAATTAAGAAACGGTTCGAATCGAAGATTTTTAAATCAAAATTAATGTTTTCCAAAGCAGATAGACTCAAACTCTTCGCTAAAATCAATGAAATTAAAAATATTGGGGAGTTTATCGCCAACAAATTACTCCTTTATCGAGCAGTTTTTCCTGATGAAAAATTTAAGTTACAAATTCGAAGCGTTCTTAAGTCTTTAAGAGTAATTTCTAATAAGCTCTCTGAAGCAGTTAAGTTAATCGGTTCCGATTTAAGTAAGGCTCATGACGTCTGTGAGCTTGTTAAAGATGAAAGGCGTAAGATGAGGCAAGAGGAGTGGAAACTCATAAATAGACTCTACAATTACGATATGGATTACTTGTCAAGAACTTTCATTTATCTAAAAGAACTGATTGAAGACATAATGATGCTGAGTGACCATATTAAGACATTTGCGGAATCCATCCAATTCTTAGCAACCAAATATCTAATTTTCGATTAAAAAAAGTATTTATGATTTGTCATGGCTGCTGAAATTGATTTGCTTCTAATCATTTTAATAGTTATGGCTGTTGCCTTAGCTTTTTCAATTGGCGCGAACGATGAAACTCTTGCAAGTTTAATCGGCGCTGGTGTACTCAAATTTAAAATTGCTTTAATTATAGGAGGTACCGCAATTGGAGTAGGGATGGTAGCATTTAGCGAAGGTTTTGTTCCTGAATTAGTAGGTCAAGGTCTTTTAGGTGAAGGTTTGCAATCAAAATACACTAATATTATGCTTTTAACAGTTTTAATCAGCAGTATTATCTGGTTAGTTGTGGGTAGTTTTGCAGGAATTCCTCTAAGTAGCACTCACTCTTTAATTGGTAGCATTGTCGGGGTAGTTATTGTTTACGCTATCTTCCAAGGCGGAGTTGATCTCACTACCGCATTTAACTATACAAAGTTAGGAAATGTTGTGTTAAGTTGGTTTATATCTCCAATAGCCGGTTTATTAATAACATACATCCTCTTTAAAATAAGTGCTAAATTTTTCTTATCTCGTCTCAAAGGACTAAATCAAATTGAAAAATCTGAGAAATCTTTTAAATGGTTATTATTAATTGCAGTAATTTTTGCCGAGATATGGGTTGGAGCTAACTCGGGGGAAGCTTTAGGCATCCTACTAGCTCTCAGAAAAAATGGTTCGATAACTCCTGGTGAATACATTATATTTGCTATTTTTTGTGCAATTTTTGCCTTCCTAGGTATTTATTTCGCCGCTCGTTATGTGATCAAAAATCTCGCTTCTCATATGATAGATACTCGCCCTAGTGAAGGATTCATTATTCAAGTGAGTTCTGCGCTTATTTTAATGATTGCAACTCTTTTGTCTCTTCCAATCAGTCATTCACACGTAATTGTATTTTGCATAATTGGTATGAGCCTTGCCCAAAAGAAAGAAATAGACTACAGGGGTTTGGGTAAAATGGGGTTCTATTGGGTTATTACATTTCCAGCAGCGGGTATATTATCTGGATTTTTATATTTTATTTTAAGTTCATTTGGATTATCATGATAAATATTAAAAAGATTAAAAAAATATATAATAATAGAAATAAAAAGGTGGTATAAATAGGCTCTTTAATTGAATATTTGAAAAGGGAAACAGCGGTAAGTGCATTAGAAAAATCCGTTAGACATGCCAAAATAGTTCAAGATTGTATAGAAAATCTAAATATTGGTTTACAGATTTTATTAAACGAAAGGAATACCGACAAATCACATGAACTATTTCGGAAAGTCGATAATTTAGAAAGAGATGCTGATAATTTGAGGAGGGAAATCCAAAAAGACGTTTCAAGTGGAGAATTAAATCCTAGCATTCGACAAAATCTCTCTCATTTGGTTAAAAGGATGGATGATGTTGCTAATTGTTGTACTGGTGTTGCACGTAGAATTAACACAATACCCATGAAATTTTGGGAAGAAAGTAGTGAAAAAACAATAAAACTCATCCTAGAAATGATGAAAACTACCGTTGAATGCGGACAATTCCTCGATAAGCTTGTGCTCGATCTACTTGAAGATAGAGAAAAAATTAAAGAATACTCTCAAAAAGTTAACGAATTTGAACATACTGTGGATTTACTTAATATAAAATTGAGGAAGGATTTACAAGAAACTGCTTACACCGTAAACGCCTTTACGATATTTACTGCAGGGAATGTTTTTGATATCTTAGAGGCGATCTCAGATGCCATTGAGGCTGTTGCTGATTACATTTTGGTTTTATTAACAAATTATTAACCAGTAACGGACCAAGTTCAATCTAGGGAACAATTAAATAAAAGTAGCTTCTTAAAATCTATGGTTTCTTTTCCCCAAAATTAGATAAATTTTGTTAGATCAGGTTAAATCTAAACTATCCATGATATATCATATCAATAGGCTATAGTTGAAATATTTAAGTTCTCTTCTGAATTAAGATCCGTATAAAATAATCTATCTTGAAGAGATAATTATGGATTCATATGATAAATTGCCAGATGCTGAGATTAAGCCAGTAGGGGAAATATCAGAAAAATTCTTGGAGCTTGGAATTAAATCGTTTAAACAAGCTTGCGAATATGTACACAACATTGAATATGGCTATAATACTAATTATGATGATAAATTAATTTTTTTTAAAGAGAAAAAAGGTACTTGCACATCAAAACATGCAGTTGCAGCACGTCTTGCTGAAGAACTCAACATCCCCCTTTACAAACATGTATGTGTCTATAAATTTACCGAAGAAATTTCAACAGGAGCAAATGAAATTCTAAAAAAATACAAAGTTCCTCACATACCAATGGTACATTGTTTTTTAGTTTATAAAAACCTACGTTTCGATCTTACAGAGGGGAACTCTAATGGCAAGAATACCACTATTGATGAATTTATTTATGAGGAAAAAGTAGATCCTTTTATCAGCGGGAAGGATGAATACTTATTATTTAAAAGTGTGTTAAAGAAGTATATTTTACCTTCTAAAGAAATGGAAGGCATTAAAGAAAGGAGTTTACTAAAAGCAAGAAGTGAATCCATTAGACTCCTAACAAAAAATATAGAAAAACAAAAGGGTAAAAGAAATGTCTAAGTTTTCTACTTTTTCATGATCACTTTATTTTTACAATTATCATACTAAACTCTGCCCAACAACGCTCTTATGAGGTTTCTTTCCTAACATATTCAAAAGAGTTGGAACGATATCCGTTGTCTTACAAAAGGGTACATGATTACGCGGAATGTCAGAAGATCCTCCGATAATTAATGGTACATTCATACAATCTCTTATACCTCTGTCATGATTATAGATATTTTTATTTCCTCCCTTCCCATTTTTTAAATTATATACAACAGAGCCATCATTACTCAAAATTATATCACTACTCCTAGGATTTTTAAAATGACGTGGGATTAAATCAGGATATAGTGGATAATCAAGGTTATATGTAGCACTCAACCATTCTTGGATGGTGTGGAATTTATTATCCAATAATTTACTTGCTTTCTCATCATTTAAATAGCCAAAAATATCGTTTCCATCGTTATCCATAATATATTTTGTCTTGTAATTATTATCAATGCCAGCATATTCAATTGTTCCAGAAATTATCTTCTTTGAGCCTTTAATCTTCCTCTGAAGGTGAATAACTCCCTTTTGAACTGTGTTATTCTCATCACGATGGTACATAAGATGGCTCCCTTTGATTTTAAATAATTCCTGTAGTAAATCTATCTTCTTCGGACCATAATTTTTCATTTCCTTTATTGTAGGGTGATACCAACTATTTTTTTTAGTAATATTCCTTTTACCTTTGAAGTTAAAGAATCCAACTCCATCATACTTAGATATACTCATGTTTCCCTTTAGATTCTTACGAGGATGATAGTGAGTTAGTAAATTACTTCTAAAAAAATTAGAGATTTCTCCACGTCTCTGTGCTCCATAGTTTCCATGATCGGATACTACAGCAATTGCTGTATCGTTAAGATATCCCATTCTTTTTAAAGCATCTAATAAGACACCTATAACTTTATCAATATGCATAATATTCAATTTATAAATTTGTGAATCATAACCAAAAAAATGCAATAAAATATCAGGAGTCATAAACCATAACACAGATACAATGGGGACTTCTGGGTTTTTAAAGTATCTCTTGGGTTTTTTGAATATATCAATTAACTTATGTATAATTCCAGAATCAGTTCTGATCATCATTTTCTTTCTATCTCGAGGGATTCCTAAAGCAAGGTAATAAAGTGCGAGTTTAGTTACTCTCTCGGGGAAAAAATAATCCGCTCCTCGCTTAATAAACTCTCCAATACTTGCTGTATTCTCCTCCCCTGCCATTTCAAAAATGGTTTTGCTTTTACGGCCAATATCGTTACTTAACTTATATATTTGCAAATTTTTAGCCATATAATCTCTTAAAAAAGGCGGTGCTATATCACGACCCATCCAATTCATTAAAGGGACACCATGACTATATTCTTTCTTATAATCTCCGGTGTAGGTTCCAGTAAGCATTGAAATTTGAGTCGGGTATGTAATCGGGGGAAAATCAGTTATACAATTTTTAGAATAAATCCCATTCTCCATTAATTTCTTGATGTTAGGGAGTAAACCTTTCTCTACAAAATGAAATAGGTGATCGGATCTTAAATTATCAATTAAGCAAAGAATGACTCTATTTATCTTATTCATAATATCATAGGACTTAAGGTAGGAATTATAATACTTCTCTAATTAAAAAATGTAATATTATTAGATATTCAAAATTAAGAAATCTTCAATTAAAATAAGGTTGAATTATTTTATAGTTGTTGTTAACACTCATTCAGATTATGCTCTACACATATATAGTGTTAAATGGCGAGTTGACTATGAAGAATAAGATTCCTATAGGGATAAAAGAAGCCCCCGGTGGGATTTTCCGGGTTGAAAACAATTTTCAATCCAATTGAACCCACGGCCGGCAGATTACAATTACAGTGTAGTTTAATTTATTACTACTGTCTGCTGCTCTACCACTAAGCCACGGAGGCAAAACTTTTTTCTATATTATAAAAGAAATTGTTATAAATTTTTAATTTTGCGGTTTTAAGACGTATAAAAAACAACAAAAAAATCACAGAGGAAGGTTTTATTTACTTAAGAAAGTTCTCTCTCATAAAATTGGGTTATTCTAGTTGAATCGATGAGTTCACCCATGTTGTTTTGCTTCCGTTTACATAGTTGCTTTTCCCTTGGTGCTTGCCAATTTATTACATAGTTTCTCCAATTAGAATCATGCAATTTTGATGAATGTAATCCAAAAAAGATAAGAATTTCTTTATCATTTACATAACCACTACTATTTTCGACAACAAAATGAGGAACTTCATGTAAATAATTTCTTCCCGCAATCATATAAGAAAGTAAAGTATGGTGTCCATCAAATAAGATCCATTCTGATTGCTTGGTCTTTATTAATTTAATATTTGGTAATCCACGTGGAGATAAAATATCTTTTCCTTTTGTTATTTTTTTTACCATTGTTCTTATCTGGTTCACATTCTTAATACCATCAATGTTATGGAGGTTGATAACTTCTTTCAATAACACCGGGTTTTTAACTTCCTTGATTGTCTCATTTAGCTTTGAACCAATTTCTTTTTCAAACTGAGCCATTGTATTATAAATAGTACTATTTTCATTCCTTAAGAGAACTTTTAAAGATGAAATACGTGTAAATTTTCCCTCTTTAGACTTAACCGGATATTTTAGTTTCACTAATCTATAATTCATCTGTATTATAAATAGTTAGACTAATTTATAAAGCTTTTATGAGCATTTTAACCAAATATTCCCTCTAACATTATTAATTGAAATAATATACTATCTACGATTCAGGAGAGAAAAAAAAAAATGATAAATCCAATTTTAAACTAGATTATAAAATCGTAAATGTAGTTGCAACAGTTATTATGGAAATTACCGAAAAGATAGATCTTACCAAAATCTCCCGGTAAGTATGAGAATGTAGAGTACAATCGCAAAAGGTTTCCAGGTATTATTATAAGAATCAAAGAACCAAAAGCAACATTTCTTATCTTCTCTACGGGGAAAATGGTTATCACTGGACTTAGAAGAGCAGATAAGGCAAGCCCTGGAGTTAAAAAAGTAGTTAAATATATTAAAAAGGTCGGAATTAATGTATTTAATCAAGAAATAACGATTGTGAATATTGTCGCAAGTGGAGATTTACACACATATATAGATTTAAATATGGCTGCGGTTGTATTGGAAAATGTTATGTATGAGCCAGAAGTATTTCCAGGTGTAATTTATCGTATGCGAGATCCCAAAACTGTTTTCTTAATTTTTTCTACGGGAGAAGTAGTTTGTACAGGAGCAAAGAATAAAAAAATTGTAAGAGATGCGTTTTTAAAATTAAATCACATAGTACGGGAACTGGGCATTACTAAAAAAAGTAAGGCTAACATCGATTATCAAGATTAACTTTTATTTAAATTTTTTTCTATTCTACTTTCTAATTTAAGTTTATTGAAAACTCTTTGATTATTGTCGGGGGTGGTTATCGTTAGTTAATTTTACTACAAATAAATCAGATATATAGATTATAGATCAAACTTATTGTTTTATTAGAAAAAATATATACCTTATTGAGAATTAACTAAATCTTTAAAATAATTAATTCTTTAAACATATTGAGTAAGAATAACCGCTTAATAAATTTTCTAAGTAATTATAGATTTAATTTGTGTAAAAATCTATGCTTAAATATAGTTGTAAAATATTAATTAAAACATGATGAATAGTAGTAATAATTCTATGACTAAAATCATATTTATGTCTGGTTTTCCACCGATGATACATGGGATAGGATCTTATACCAAGTATTTAGTTGATGCTTTGTGTGAAAAGGATTGTGATTGTGGAATAATAAGTTTTGATCCTAATACTTGTGAATTTCCCATAATGAAGGAGAAAAAAGTAGAATGTGACTATCCAGTCCTTTATACCATCCCTAGTTGTTATGATTATAATTTCAATGTGATTATTGACAGTTTAACTGATTTATATAGAAATGAGGATAATTATGTTTTATGGATACAACAAGGTGATAGTTTTTGGAAAAATCGTCTACAATTTGTTAAGATGTTGAAATTTTTCAAGGAAAAGAAAGTTAAAAACATAATTGTTACACATCACACTCTTAATTTTCAGAGCCCTGAAACCAGATATGGTCTTAAAAAATGGCAATATGAATTACTTAAAAAAGAATTACCTTATATAGACGTGAATACAGTGTTCACAAATGGAGTTTATATGGCAATTACTAAAGCATTCCCTGAATATAGAGATAAGATTGTTTTAATTAGACATGGTGTCCCGTCATATCCTCGAATAAGTCAGAAGAATGCTAAAAAAGAAATTATGGGTTGGCTTGAGAGTAAAAATGAATTAAAAAAAGATTGGCAAAAAAGTATAGAAGATTTAAATTCAAAGATTTTTGAAGGAGTTGCTATTACATTTGGAGATATAGGTTTCATAGACCATAGAAAACTCTCAACTAATATCTATTCTACTATAAAACTTTTTCAAAAAAAATTCCCTAACAAGAAAATTATTGGTTTGTACATCGGAACTCTAAGTTTTCTATCTAAACAAAAAATTAGCTATCTACAAAGACTTAAAAATCTACACAATCCTGAGAAAAACTTCTACTTCTTTGAAACCTATGTGCCTGAGAGATTATTTGCGAAATCTCTAAGGATTTTAGATATAGTTGATATGTGGCAAGAAGATTGCAGACAAAGTGGGAAATTGGCACACGCTATTGGTATTGGTGCCACAGTTATCGGTAGAAAACTCGAGGGCGTAGGCGAAACTCTTAAAATGTGTGGTTATCCTGCGCTGAACACTTATAAAGATTTTTTAAATGAAATAGAGCGATTTATAACCAATTCTGAGTCTAAAGATTTAATGAAGAAAAGAGCTAGCAAGTATGTTATGACTTATAATTGGGAGAAACAGGCCTTAAAACATATAGAACTTGCTGAATCTTTAATTTCAGGAGATAAATTACCTCTCTTGGATGGATGGGAGTGATTGGATGAAATATGAATTGAGAAATTTTCCACTTAAAAGAAAAGAATTTGATGAAAAAATAAGTTTTGCTGAAAAAAATCT
>Ga0114923_10001728_pt1 | contig 15007 bp, 13 predicted proteins | sample SumtaG_FD_89578 | JGI IMG/M metagenome (GOLD analysis project Ga0114923, IMG submission 89578) | Deep subsurface microbial communities from Indian Ocean to uncover new lineages of life (NeLLi) - Sumatra_00157 metaG | ecosystem: Environmental > Aquatic > Marine > Oceanic > Sediment | place: near...
GACGATCTATGTTCTCTCTTGAGAATTTCCGTACCTTTATGTTGCCTTATTATAGAAAAATATATCAAGAATGCCACAAACACGGTATGTTTGTTGTCCAACATAGTTGCGGTTATATTGATAAACTTCTCCCAGATATGGTTGACGCGGGATTGGATGGGATTCAATCATTAGAACCTGCAGCGGGGGTAGATTTAGCACACTTAAAAGAGACTTTAGGAGATCAAGTAAGTTTATGGGGAGGAATGGATGCTACCAGAATATTAAGCTTCGGGACTCCTAAAGAAGTTGAAGAAGAAGTAAAGAGGTGTATAAAAGCAGCGGCTTACGGAGGAGGATATTTTGCAGGACCATCCCATAACATTTTAAATGTACCCTGGGAAAATATTCTTGCCTTTAGAGCAGCCATAGAAAAACATCGTAAATATCCCTTGAAATTGTAAATTATTTTAAAAAAAATCATCCCATATATCCCCCCTTCACCTTTTTCTCTCTTGTTTGAACTATAAGAACATAAATGAGATATATCGAATAGAAATATATTCTTTAAATTTCTTTAGCATTATATACACTGCGATTATAAACTAAATTGTTGTTGTACATATTGTTGGGGTTCTGTATAAGGCTATGAGGCATTAGCTTTAACATCGTAATCCATAAGGTATTCAAAAGGGAATTATCATTATGAGTAAGTTTGAAAATGATTCAATGACAACTGAAAAGAAATATTTCGATCTTATAAATAGTATTTTAGATGTACTAATTGAATTAAGTTTAGATCTCACCATTACTTATGTTAATCAACAAGTTTACGAAATATTTGGTTATTCTTCTGATGAAATAATTGGGAAAAAATCTCTTGATTTTATTCATCCTGATGATATATCAAGAACTATTGAAGCAATTAAGAGGACAACAAAAACAAGAGAAGTAATCTCAACAGAACTAAGAATTCGGCATAAAGAAGGACATTATATTCCAACTTCTGCAAAAGGACATTTAGTGGGTTATGATAATCAAGATAAGATAGTTGCAGTCTTAAGAGATACAACCAAAGAATTTGAAGCTGAGCAAAAATTAAAAGAATCTGAAGAAAAATTCAGAAAAATTTCAGAACAATCTTTAGTAGGTATTTGCATTATACAGGATGACTTAATGAAATATGTAAATCAACAATATGCAGATAATAGTGGATATACTGTTGACGAGATCATGAATTGGAAATCCGGTGAATTTGTTAAAATAATTCATCCTGAAGATAGAAAAATGGTAATGGAGCAATCAAGAAAAAAACAAGAAGGTTTGGACGAGGTTATTAACCAATATCAATTTAGAGCTGTAAAAAAAAGTGGAGAAATGTTTTGGGTGGAAATTGTTTCTAATACCATTACATTTGAGGGTAAGAACGCTGTTTTAATATCAATACTAGATATTACAGAAACCAAATTAGCAGAACAAAAATTAAAAGAATCTGAAAAGATTTTGAAAGATTTTGTTCATAACGGAACAGATAGCATTTCAATATGGGATGAAAATCTAAACTTAATAGAAATTAATGATGTCGCGGTAGATCCGTGGGCTTCACCAAATAAGCCCAAAAAGGGGATTCCAATGTCAGATTTAGTGCCACTAATTAAAAATACAGACCGATATGAAAAATATTTAGAGGTTGCCAAGAGTGGTAAGCCAATTTCATTTGTTAATGTGAAGATCCCTCCCAAAGTTGGAGAAAGGTATTTTAATATTAAGGCATTTAAAGTAGGAAAAGGTTTAGGAGTAATCGGAACGGAAATCACTGATCATATAAGATTTGAGCAGGAGTTAAAAGAATCTGAAGAAAAATATCGAGAAGCGTACAATCGCGCTGACCTTTATAAGGATTTATTTTATCATGACATCAGCAATATACTTTCTAATATAAAACTATCAATTGATCTAAGTGAAAGCTATCTTAATAAGCCTGGGAAAGAAAGGGAAATTAAAGATCTTTATGAGTTAATTAAAGGGCAATTTAAGAGAGGGACAAAATTAATTTCTAATGTTCGTAAATTATCAAATCTAGAAGATTTAGAGAAATCTTTAAAATCTGTTAATGTGATTAAAACACTGGAAGAAGCCACAAAATTTGTTCAGAACAGTGTACCATCAAAAAGTTTTAATATTAGAATTGAGTCATCTGAAAAGAAAATTGCTGTCAGAGCTAGTGAGTTTTTAATGGATATATTCGACAATCTATTAATCAACGCTATAAGATACAATGAAAATCCTAAAAAGGAGATTCTCATTAAAATTTCAAGAGAATCTAAAGAAAGTACTAACTATATTAAATTTGAATTCATTGATAATGGGATTGGTATTTCAAACAAAAGGAAAGAAATAATTTTTCGAGAAGGATTTAGTAAAGAAAAAGGCTCTAAGGGAATGGGATTTGGATTAACGTTGGTAAAAAAAATTATAGAAAGCTATAAAGGAAAGATATGGATTGAAGACAAAATTAAGGGTGATTATTCACAAGGAGCCAATTTTGTTTTTTTAATCCCTGAAGTAGAAAAATAGACCTTCGTTCTTAGATTATCTCTCTTTCTTTTAAATCTTTAATTTCTTCAGAACTTAGTCCTAGCAATTCTTTATAAATTTCTTGATTATACTCTCCCAATTTTGCTCCTAAGAAATTAATTTGACCCGGGAAATTTTTTAGTTTTGGAACTATTCCCGGCACTAAGATTTTTCCGTATTCGTAATCATCATACTCTATAATGGCCTCTCTTTGACGCATATGAGCATCTTCAGCTAAATCTGCAATGTTATTTACTTTCTCGCATGGAACTTCAGCTTTTTCTAGTAATTGCATGATCTCTACAGCAGTATAATTTTTTACCCAATCTCCTATGATATCATAAAGTTCATCTTGATTCTTGAATCGATTTAAAAAAGAGTTAAACCTATTATCAGTTAATATATCTTTCCGTTCCATAGCTCCTGCTAATCTTTCCCAGAGTTTTACCGAATTCGCATTAATCGCTACAATTCTTCCATCTTTCGTTTCAAAATTCTCTGCAGGGACTACAAATCTAATTCGATTCCCTGCTCTTTCGTAAATAGATCCAAATTTTGAATACATTGAAATAGCCGCTCCTGAGGTTCTAAATGCTGATTCTGTGAGAGTCAGATCTATAACCTCTCCTCCATTTTTATTCACGTCTCTATTATATAATGCCATCATTACTGCGAATGCTCCAAGATATCCGGTCAAATAATCAATTAATGGGAATCCAGAACGTACAGGCGGGTGTTCGGGGTATCCAGAAGTATACGTCACCCCTGAGAATGCGCTTACAGTTCTATCATACCCTCCTTTATTTTTATAAGGTCCAGTTTGACCGTAACCAGAAATGAGTCCAATTATCAAGTCTGGATTAATTTTATGTAAAGCTTCAGGTCCTAAATTCCATTTTTCTATAACTCCCGGTCGAAAATTGAAGAGAACTACATCTGCTTTAGCACATAGCTTTTTAGCTATCTCTTGACCTTCAATTGTTCTAAGATCTAAAGTGACGGTCTTTTTATTCCTGTTAATAGTTAACCAAAATGGACTCCTTCCCCCAGGTAAATTCGCACCTCCTCTAGTCACATCACCAACTTTCGGCTTTTCTACTTTGATTACTTCAGCCCCAAAATCGGAAATTAATGTTCCGATTAATGGAGCAGCTATTATTGTTGAAAAATCTACAACTAAAATTCCCTCTAAGGGTGATTTTACTGACATTTTAACTTTTTATCATATTGATTAATTTAGCTTAAAAAAAGAAGAATTAAAATTAAATTTTAGGATATGTGGCTTATTTATATTCAGTTCAATCTATTTTCCTTAATATTTTCTTGTTTACAGAAACCTGATAAGAATCATAGAATATTGATGAATATTTATTATAGAATTCCTTCTTCTTTGACATTATTAGGTTTATATCTTCTGATTTAACTTGACCTTGAGACCAGAAAATAGAACCATTGGAGGAGGTGTTAATTTTGTTTTCCTTATTCACAATTTTCCCAGCTTTAATAACGTATTTAATATTTGATAATGAATATTTTAATTTCTCATAATCCTTGCTTAAGTCGGCATCCTCAATATTTATATCCAATATATTTATATCAGCATCTGCACCTGAAGTTAAGGATCCCTTAATGTTCCCAAGTCCTAGTAATTTCGCAGGAGTTGCCCTAGTTATGCTCACAAGCTCAGAAAAACTAAGCTCTATCTCATTATTTAATAAAGAATTTTGTTTAAGAAATTGGTCATTCATTCCTTTCATATAGTTTTTTCGAGCTTCTTTACTAATTAACCAAGTAATAATTTCAGGAATATCCGTTATATTTGCGTAATTAGGAAAGTTTAATGAAAAACTAATCTGAGATTTATCCTTAATGTTCAAAGCTAAATCAAGTGCATTAGCCCATAAGATACAAGCATGATAATCGCTTTTCTTTAGAGATCTCATTGATACAAATGAATCTCCCTCAAATTCGACTGCTGAACTTATCAATTTGTAAGGATTATCCATTGAATCCATTGTAAACATAGAATTAATTAACCTTCTATCTGAAGTGATAATTGGGTTTATTTGATTAAAACTAATAAATGATAAATCTGCACTGAAGTTTGGATTATTATTTAGAAAATTAATTAGATTAGTATTATCCCCATCAGAGGAATATGAATTCAAATGAGCAAGATGTAGGATTTGAGCCCTTTTGATATTAGAATTGATTTTCGGACTAGGTTCTAAGTTTAGTGACTTTATCTTCTCTAAAACTTTGAATAAGTTTTCTTTTCCTTTTTCATTTTCATAACCTTCAATATGTACATGCGCTGAATGCGGTAAACCGAGTGATTCCACACATTTAACAACATTCTCATAGACATCTAATGCAGAAAAGTTATATAATCTCCCTTGTTTTGACATATCTTCTCTTAAATCTTTAAAATTCCAAACCTCACATTCAAAGGGATTATATACTTTAAATCCGAAAGCTTTTGTTTTATCTAAGAGATCAGAAAGAAAAATTGCCATGTCATTAATTTTTCCTCTTTGGAACTCGAGCTCTAAAGGCCAAAGATTACTGATATTTAATAACATCCCTTTGTCTAAAACCGGTAATTGTTGAAAGTTAAAAATAGTCTGTTTTGTTAATGAAGGAAACACATTAGCTTCAAGAATGAAAGTATAACCCATCGAAATATAATCTTTAGCGATGTTTTCTAGTGTTAAACCATGCCAAATTTCTTTAAACCTATCATTATTCGAACCTAATAACCTAATCCAATTAACTTGCTGAGAAGCAATATGAGTATGCATATCTATAGCCGATGGAATAACCGTTTTCCCATCTGCATCTATTTCTTTTATATCACTATCATTACTAAATTTATCTATAATTTTACCTGATTCCACTAAAATATCCTTCCTTTCACCCTCAATATTGTTAAGGGGGTCGTAAACTAAACCATTTTTTATTATAAGCTTGCTCATTGTACTGATATATCTATGCTTGTTATTTTTTGATGATGCTTAATAAATCTTTTATATCTAAAACATTATCTGTAGTAGCTTCGGCATTAACTTCAATGTTCTTAAAAATAATTTGTCCATTACTTATTCCTATTATCTGATTTGCCCAAATTGAAATAGGCATTAGTATTGTGTCTAAAGGAACATTTTTCTCCTTTTTTATTTTAATAATTACTTGTCCATGCTTATTCACTAATTTCAAATTCAAACTTGGAGTCAATTTGAGTTTTTCATAATCTTCTGGATTTAATATGCCTATTGCCATGTTCTCCTTTAGAGAGATATCATCCCCAAATGAGTATTCTTTTGATTGATCGTAATCAACCATCCTTACTGTATTCACTATCATTTGCATCTTTTTTACCTCGTTATGTTGTTTTCAATCCTTCGATTAACTGAGAAAGAATTTCTTCATCAGAGATAATGTTACCTGGGGGATTTACGATTTTGTCCAATTCAATTGGTACATGATCTAGCCGATATGCTAATCCCCCACATTCAATTCCTGTAATAGCTGAAGGCAATACAATATCCGCTACACTAAAGGTTGCAGATTTTTTATTATCAATAAGGATTAAGGGTTTTGAAGTTAATTTATTACTCAATTTCCACGGTAAGTGTGATACGGCATCAGTTCCAACAATTATAGAGCAGTCAAAATCTTCATTATTGATTTTAGATATAATCGTATCCGACGTTTCAACAAGTTGGTTATTATCAAATTGCAGACTATGGTTTTTACCTACCATTGAAAGGGCAACTTGGTCAAATCCAGCCATATTGTAATGACCTCCTAGCATAATGACTGACATACGACCTTTTTGTTGTTTAATGTTTATTATTTGTACTAATTCAAGTAGTTCTTGTATCACATTTGAATTTAGTGTTGAATTAACAATCCCTTGACCAATAAAAATTACACCATTCTCAGTATTTGTTAATTGAATGAGCACCCTTCTTAAATCATCACTATCAATACCTGCAATTTCTTTTGGGGGAATAGTATTAGGCGCACAGCATTGTTCTTTTAAGAAATGAATAAGCTCAAGGTCTTTTCCAGGTTCAATTTTTAAAGAAATGTCACGTACACCCATAACACCAAATGAAGCTGTTTTAACAGGATCTATGATGATAACTGTTTTAATCTCACGTCCAGTCATTCTGAATTTACCACGAGAAAAAAGAGCTTTATTTAATAAACGGGGTATTGATTCTGCAACGTTAGCACCCCAGAATATCAATAGATCAGTTTTATTAATTACTTCGGAGATCGTGGTTAGTGCCATTCCTGTTTGTTTTGAAGTATTAAGAACTTTTCCGAGACATATTGTTGAATTAGAATCAATAAATCCGTCAATTTTTTTCGCCAATTCGATTCCCTTTAATTGGGCTTGGCAACTTACCGTTGAAAAACCGTATAAGATTGGTTTTGATGATTTTTTTATAATTTCAATACATTTGTTTAATGCTTCCTTTAGTTGGATCTTTACTAAATCACCATTTTTACGAACATAAGGTGATAAAATTCGGTTTTTACTAACCACTTGATCAAACCTTTCTTTACCCTTTAAGCAAGCACCATAAATCTCATCAACATACAAACCATCACTCTTGATAATAATATCATCACATAATAATGAGCATCCTGTACATTTGACTCGTTTTCCAACCATAATTAAACTCAATTTAAGTAGTATTAGATATAATCAATCTTTACAGCTTCTCGCGGACAATATGATTCACAAACTCGACATTCTCTTGCTTGTCCTTCTCCTTCTATTCTACGACAATATTTAAGGTTTAATAATTCACATTTACCATTTTTTACTTGAAATAGTTGATGAGGGTCAGGAGGATAATCAGGGGCTTTTCCACTTAAGGCTGGTGGGCAATATCTAGCATTTACGGGACATTCCGTTGTACAAATCCCACAACCGTCGCATAAATCTGTATCAACATCTATTCTTAATTCTTTTTCCTTACCTTCTTCAGAACCTAATAATTCTTTCAGTGTGGCATAATTCTTCTTATATTTTGGTTCTAAAAGGGGTGTACAGTCATCAACTTTCACTTTTCCTTGCAATAAATCTAGAGAAAAAGCCATACATGTTGGCTTCCCACATTTCTTGCAATTGGTTTTAGGTAAATGCTTGTAAAGTTCCATGAAGTTACTTATTGGGATCCAAAAACACCTTGAAATTTAATTTTTCTTCTCTTTTCCGTAATGAATAATGTTTTGAAATTTATATTCTATTTCTTAAATATTTATAAGGTTTATTTTAAAAATTAACCATATTAATCTGGTCTTATCTTTATCAAAATCATAAGTTTATTTAGAATTCACCTTACTTGTTATTTAGATTTATTTCTCCTTGGTAAGTAAATAAATTTATACTTAATTATCTCAATAGTTATTAATATGAATGAATTTAAAGATAAGGTTGCTGTCGTTACTGGCGCTGCTAGTGGAATTGGAAAAGCTATTGCTGAGAAATTTTGCCAAGAGGGGATGAAAGTTGTTCTGTCTGATATCGAAAAAGACTTGTTATCCCAAACAGAGGAAGAATTAAAGGAAGTAGGATTTGATGTCATCGGAGTATTAACAGATGTTTCAAAGATTGATGATATCCGAAATTTAGCCCAAATAACACTCGATACTTTTGGGGTTGTGCATGTTTTAGTCAATAATGCTGGTGTTGGTTTTGCTGGCGAATCTACAACAACGTTGTGGGAGAGTCTTCCATCCCAATGGCAATGGGTTTTTGGTGTAAATATTTGGGGAGTAATTCATGGAATTCATGTTTTTACACCAATATTGCTTAAACAAAATTTTGATTGTTATATAATTAATACATGTTCTATAGCAGGATTAATTTCACCCCAACCTGGAGCAGGTATTTATAGTATCACTAAACATGCTGTGTTAGCATTGTCTGAATCATTACAATCTGATTTAGCACTAGTTACCAATAAAATAAAAGTTTTAGCTCTTTGTCCGGGATTCATTAACACAAAAATTACTGAAAGTGAACGAAATCGACCTAAAGAATTTGGTGACATTAAGACCACAAATCCGGAATTAGAACAAACGATGAAAAATTTCCATCAATTAATCGCGAATGGCATAGCTCCAAATATTGTGGCTGAAGAATTATTCCGAGCTTTAACAGGTGAAAAATTTTATATTCCTACAGACTCTCATCTGCTTATAAGAGGTTTTGTAAAAAGACGAATGGAAGCAATCATAAAAGATTTCAAAAAATAAATTTTACTGTAGGATAGAACTGTTCAAGACATTCTTAAGCTCCAGAATTGAGGTCTCATTATATTTAAAGCCCCTTAGGATCTCTTCCGGTTTTTCCAGAAAAAGTGATACAAGATTATCCAATTTCGAAGGAAGAGAGTTATCAAGCTCTGAGTTTGGAAATCTCCCCGCAAACAATAATTTGTTTTTTTTTATAATGCAATAGTGATAATATTTTGTAGTGAAACAATGAATGGGGTCATGTAAGATATCTTTTGAAAAATAATAGAAAGCACTAAGATATCCTGCCAGTAGGTCATTATCTTGTTCAAAGGGGAAATTCGGATCTTTAAGCTTACAACAGAAGAGCATTTCACCCCCTTTTTTAAAACCCCAAAGGCCAGTGATTTTCTTGATCATTATCTAAAAACTTACAAAATCAAAATAAAGAAGGAGTGGATTATGTGAGTGATACAAATATAAGAAAACTAATTTGTATTATTTATAAAATCCCAAAAATTGATGTAGGATTTGCCTTTAAGTCATTAAAAAATAAAAAAAGAAATTGTAAACCTTTAATTTTGTTATTTAAACTAATTTCTTAACGTTGCTCTGAATTAATTTGGCATTCGGAATGATACTGCTTTCTAGATTTGGAGCATATGGAATTGGTACATCTGGAGTATTTAATCTGATAATTCTTTTCTTTAAATATTGAAAACCTTCTTCAGCGACCATTGCTGCAATTTCAGCACTAACGGAACATGTTTTACAACCTTCATCAACGATAAGTAACCTCCCCGTTTTTTCGACAGAATCTAGTATAGTTTTCTTATCTAGTGTAACTAAAGTCCTTGGATCAATAACTTCACAATATATGTTTTCTTCATTTAATTTCTTAGCTGCTTTAATACTTTCATTTACCATAGCTCCTGTAGCAACGATGGTAATAGAATCTCCCTCAGTGAACTTTCTGGCTTGCCCAAATGGAATAGTGAAATCTTTGTTTAATGGAACCTCTCCACTCTGGAAATATGATTGTTTATGTTCGAAAAATATTACTGGATCATCATCTCGTATAGCAGTTTTCAATAAGCCCTTAAAATCACTTGGATCTGATGGTATTACAACCTTTAAACCAGGTACATGCATAAACCATGACTCAAATGATTGTGAATGTTGGGCTGCTGCTGAAAAACCTGCTCCAAATGGAACTCTAATCGTTACCGGAACAGATATTTGCCCTCCGTACATATATCGTGCTTTTGCAGCTTGATTAACAATCATTTCCATACACACTGCTAAAAAATCGGCAAACATAATCTCTGCTATAGGGCGCATTCCAACCATTGCTGCCCCAATTGCACAACCCAAAATTGCATTTTCACTAATTGGGGTATCACGAACTCTTTCCGGTCCAAATTTTTCATATAGTCCTGCTGTTACATTAAAAGCACCCCCTGAAATTCCGATATCTTCGCCCATTATAAATACGGACTCATCTCGTTCCATTTCTTCTTCAATAGCTAACTTTATTGCATCTAATGATCTCATTGATTTATAATCTTCAACCAATTTAATCATCCCCCAATTTGATTGGATTTTTATATACTCCCTCTAATACAGTTAGTGGATCTGGTTTTTTGCTTTTCTTAGAGAATTTTAGGCTCAGATCTATTACTTCTAAAGTTTCTTCCTCTATTTTCTGAATTATAACTTTATCAATGATCTCTCCTCTAATAAGTCTTGTTTTGAAAGCTTCAATTGGGCATTTTTTTCTCCACTCTTCTTTCTCTTCTTCTGGTCGATGTTTATCCGGGTCCATTACGGTTTGACCTTGCCACCTATAGGTTTTACACTCTATTAATGTGGGTCCACCACCTTCTCTAGCAAATTTAACGGCTTCTTTTGTTGTATTATATACTTTTATCACATCATTACCATCAATTGAAAAACCTTTCATACCATACCCTTGTGCTCGAAGAGAAAAGTCCTTAATAGCAGTAGCACGATGAACTGGAGTACTCCATCCATATAAGTTATTTTCTAGTATAAAAATTACTGGAAGCTTCCATGCTCCAGCTAGATTCATAGACTCATGAAGCATTCCTTGGTTTGCTGCTCCATCCCCAAAAAAACTTAGTACTACTTTACCTTCATTTCTCATTTTTGAAGCTAAAGCGACTCCAAGCGCTAGTGGAGGTCCTGCTCCAACAATACCGTTTGCACCTAGAATATTTTTCGAGAAGTCTGCTACATGCATAGATCCGCCACGCCCCTTGCAGATTCCGTCTGCTTTTCCAAAAATCTCTGCCATTAATGGTTTTGTATCTCCCCCTTTGGCAATAAAATGTCCATGACCTCTGTGTGTAGAAGTAATATAATCATCCTCATTAATTGCGGCACATGCTCCTACAGCAATGGCTTCTTCACCCGTATAAGTATGAACAAAAGGTGATTTGATTTTTCCGAAATTTTTTGTAATCGATAATTCAAATTCACGTATCATTAACATTTTCTTATAGAGATCAATTAATTTATCAGAACTCAAATCCTTAGGTAATTCGCTATCACTCAATTATATTCCCTCATTTTTTTCTATAAGTTACAAGAAATAATTCATAATATCATTATATCTATTTCGAATTAAATTAAATTGGAAATAAATCTCTCTAATCATTAAAATTTTTCAAAATAAGCTAGGAACATTGATGTCATTATTGATATTTAACTAAGATTAATATTTTTTTAAACTATAAGCGAAACCGATGAATAGTTCATAAAAAATTATCGAAAAAAATAAAACCAGTCTTTAGTTTCATAATATAAAGTAAAAGTGATTCAAGAATATGGCAGAAGAAGAAATTCCAGATATAGATTTAAAAGAAATGATGATGGACGAACGAGAGCAGAATATTAAAAAGAACATGGAAAAAATTAAGCATAAAATTGTCATCATCTCTGGAAAAGGTGGCGTTGGCAAAACAACCGTAGCAGTGAATTTAGCAATGACATTAGCAAGCATTGGATTGAGAGTAGGCATTATAGATCTCGATATTACCGGACCAAATGTTTTAAAAATGTTAGGTATTGATCCTGAACTTAAACCAAGGGTTGATGAGGAAGCTAAAAAGTTTCATCCAATACTCGGTCCTTTAAATCTTAAGGTAATGAGTATGGCATTTTTGACCGCGTCAGCTGATGATCCTGTGATTTGGAGAGGGCCAATGAAGATGAGTGTAGTAAGACAGTTCTTAGGTGATGCTGAATGGGGTGAACTGGATTACTTAATATGTGATTTACCTCCAGGAACTTCTGATGAAACTCTAGATATATTGCAGTTAATTCCAGAAGAAAATGTAGTTATTGTCACAACACCACAGGAAGTAGCTCTCATGGACTCAAGAAAAACGATAAAAATGGCTATGTTAATGAAAAGAAAAATTCTTGGAATAATTGAAAATCAATCTGGGTTTAATTGTCCTCATTGCGATGAATATATTGACTTATATCCGCCTGGAGGGGCAGAGAAAGCTTCAAATGACTTTAATATTCCATTACTCGGGAAAATACCGTTTGAAGTTGAAGTTAGCCAGCAAGGAGATCAAGGTTTACCTTTTGTTCTAAAATATCCCGATAATAAATCTACTAAAGCATTCAAACAAATTGTAGGAAAAATCCAAGAGATATTACAGAAATAATTATTATAAAACTCTTTCTTTAACACCTTAAGTTTTCTTTTTGAATATAAGATCCCCAATTTTCGCTTCAAATATTCTTTCCATAAGATTACATTTGACTTTCAATAAATAATAGACTTCATTATTAGGTATTTCAGCATCATAAAGACTTTCAAAATTTCCTTGTCCCTTTGATAAAACCACCGTTCTCTTATGAAAAAAATATTTTTTAAATTCTTCTGAAGAAGAGTCTATATCAACCCCAGGAGTAGCACTTGTTTCAACAACTTGAACTAAATCGGTAAGTCCAATATATATAGCATCTTCCATAGTAGCATCATTTATAATTGGACTCTCCCTTACAGAATATATAATAACTAGATTTGGGCAAATCATTTTAAGAGTTATGACTAACAATTTATCAAAGACAATTTCTCCTGCATTATCTCCGATAATTAGTAAAAATTTTGCATTACTTAATGATTTTTTAAAGGTAGAATAATCATTGATAACTAAATCCTCTTTAGTTAAGCTATTTATGTCAGAAATTAAATCAATCTTATGCTGACTTGCAAAATCAATAGTGTTTCCGATTGCTGAAACTAGAATAGCTTGAAATAAAGGATCTTCTGCTGATTTGATTATTTCTTTAACTTCTTCATAATAATCTAAAGCTAATCGATTAAACTCCTTTTTAAGAATTTTATATGGATCCTTCTCATCTAATACTTCTGAAATAATATTATATGCTACTTTCCCTAGTATAGGAGAGATATTGGCATATACATCAAGATTAAGAAGAAAATTCATTAATTTTTTCTGAGCAAATATAATTTCATCTCGAGAAATATTAGATCGAAGTAATTTCAAAGCGTTTAATATCTGATTAAAAATACAACCTACGCATTCCGGTTCTAACTTCATCTTTAAAGAACTATAAAAAATCATTTCTAAAGGATTTTATTATTATCTTAAAAATCTTCATGAAACTTACTTCTTTGTATAGATATTAAGAAAATCTTTTAAATACTTAAAGATACAATAATAATTCAATTATTTACAAAAGGTAATAATATGTCAGAACAAAAATTTAATTTAAAACAAACGTCGTTGATTGGATTAGCATTCTTTACAACTGGTATTGCTTGGTCAATGTTCAATACTCAAGTAAATATCACTCTATTTCAATATTTAGGTTCTTATGCGTTGGTAGGTCTATGGATGGCAATGGATAATATCATTGGAGTATTTATCCAACCCTTTTTAGGTACTGTCTCTGATAATACTCGTACTAAGCTTGGTCGTCGAATGCCGTTTTTGGTTGTTGGAATTCCTCTTTCTGCTATATTTTTTGTTATGATATCAACAATAAACCCACTGCAGGATCCCCTTTGGCTTCTACTCTTATGGATGTTCTTCTTTAATATAAGTATGGCATTTTATAGGTCTCAAGCTGTTGCACTCATGCCAGATTTTGTCAAACCTGCAAACAGGACTAAAGGCAATGCGGTCATTAATTTCATGGGAGGTGTAGGTGCTTTAATCGCTTATCTTTTTAATAGATTCTTGGTTCCTATTAGCTTACTTCTAGCTTTTCTTGCTGTAGCTATAATAATGATTGTATCATTGATAGTTATATTGATTACAATCAAAGAAAAGGAATCATATAGTTATCAATTGATTTTAGACATTGAGCAAAAAGAAGGAAAGAAATTAATTGATAAAAAAGATAAACCAAATTTAATTGAGAGTTTCAAGGACATTCTTTCAGAAGAAGACAAATCCACTTTATTCATGTTATTAGCTATTTTTTCTTGGTTTGTTGGTTATCAAGCTTTAGAAGCTCTTTTCACTGTTTATGGAATGGATGTTTTGGGTTTATCTCGTGGTGATGCTGGATTTCAGTTACTCTTTGTAGCTGTTGCTTTTCTTCTAGCAGCCCTTCCAGCAGGTATATTAGGTTCAAGAATTGGTAGGAGAACTACAATTAAAATCGGATTAGTACTATTTATCATCGCTTTAATTATAGGTTTCTCAATACAAATACCCATCGTGACAACTATCATACTTTTTGTTGCAGGGATTGGATGGGCATTTATTAATATTAATTCAATCGTAATAGTCTGGGAAATGGCTCCGACCAGTAAAAAAATTGGAACTTATACCGGTGTTTACTACTTTTTTAGTTTTCTGGCAGCGATCCTGGGTCCCTTCATGGTGGGATCATTGATAGACTTACTCGGTAATTTTACATTATTTTTAGTTTGTTCATTCTTCTTTATCGCTGCTTTGGTATTAATGTTCTTAGTAAAAAGAGGAGAATCAGAATTAACTGAAGAAGAAAGAGTTGCAAAGGAAAAAGCCATTCAAGAACTTTAATAAATTTTCTTTTTTTTTTAATTTTCCAATCCTTTTCCCAATTAAAAAAGAGAAAAAAAATTAGATATCAATTTTAATTTTAATATTTTCTATGTTTTCCGGAACTGCTTTAGTTGATTTTAAATAACCGAGGA
>Ga0114923_10001729_pt1 | contig 15004 bp, 17 predicted proteins | sample SumtaG_FD_89578 | JGI IMG/M metagenome (GOLD analysis project Ga0114923, IMG submission 89578) | Deep subsurface microbial communities from Indian Ocean to uncover new lineages of life (NeLLi) - Sumatra_00157 metaG | ecosystem: Environmental > Aquatic > Marine > Oceanic > Sediment | place: near...
CGGCGCCAGACTGCGCAGCTCCGAGCGCAGACAGAGAGGGGGGAGGTTGACGAGAGCTTCATCTTGGAGGTTGCCAACCTCGTTCGCACCTGCCGCACCACCCTCGACATCTCCGGCCACAGGCAGGCGGCCCCCTTGATCCCTGGCCACCCCTTTGCGCTGGCTCGCAGCGAGGGACGGGCCTTTCGGGGCGCGTTCTCGAGCAAACAGCAGGCGGGTGTCTACGGGCGCATGGCCCAGAAGACGATCGACACCCCCCAAGGGAAGGTGAACGTTTCGGAGTTGGGGGACCGCGTCGAGCCGCCTCTTTTCCGCAGTAGAGGGGACCCCATGGTCGAGGAGGAGCTGGCGGGTGCCGCTATGCTCGACAAGGGGCTCCGTGCGATGAAGCTCAAGCCCCTCGCCTACCTCGTCCGCGCTTCCCAACGCCACTTCGAGACCCTTCTCGATAGCATGCGCCTGGAGGTCTTTACCCCCCTCGCTCGCCGCCTCTACAAGAAGGGTTACACCCCGGAGGAGCATCCCGAGGCTTTCGGGCAGATAGCGCAGTACGCTAACCGCGGTTCCGGTCGTGGAGACCCTGTGGAGATAGCCAACATCATCATCGGCCGTCGTCTCAAGGCCGGGGAGATCTCCCCATCCGCTGCCAAGAACCTGCGCAAGGTCTTGGCTGTCACCCTCTGGTCGCCCAAGCTCGTCGCCGCTCGGTGGCAGCACATGGGGATGCTACTCACCCGCGCACCCAAGGCTCTCCGTGGTGAGGGCATGAAAGACGCCCGTCGAATCATCCGGCGGGAGATGAACAAGGACGCCCTCGTCGGCCTCGCCACCGGCCTCGCCATCATGGAGGCGGCTCGCGAGGCAGGGAAAGAGCTGGGTGTGGAGGTCTTCTACGACCCAAACGAGCCCGACTGGGGGAAGATCAAGATCGGCAACACCCGCTACGACATCTGGGGAGGCTACGTCCAGAACGCCCGCACCGTCTTCCGCACCCTCCGCGACGGACTCAAGGTCGCCAGTCGGGAGGAGTATTTCGGGGACGTGAAGTCCACCGGTCGACCTGAAGGGGGGGACCCTACCCGCCACGGGAAGAGCTACCTTCAGTACAAGGAGTCCCCTACCTTCTCGTACTTCCACAGCTTCTTCACAGGACAGGACCCGTTCGGCCGTGCCTTCGACCCCTGGGGCACGGCTGCAAGACAGTTCACACCTCTGGCTGGAGAGAGTGGGTACGAGGTCTTTAACGACCCTGCCCTACAGAACCTCACCGAGACAGAGAGACTTTTGCTTGGCCTGCCTGATATCATTGGAGTCAGCACAGGCACCTACGCACCGAGGGAACAAGAGGGACGGTTCAACTTCAGCCGTCGCCGAAGGAGAAAGAGATGAAGAAGAAGATGCTTGCCATTCTGCTGGGGCTGCCTCTCCTACTGCTTCCCTTTGTGGGAGACGCCAGCGTCTACGAGACGAGGACCTACAAGCTGGCCTCCAACTGGGACGTCGAGGGGGTTGCCGCCAGCTCCACCTACATCGTCGCGCAAGTGAACCTGACCAACACCACCTACACGATCGCGAACCAGCCTGACGTCTGTCGCCTCTTGTCCGTGGTTGTGGTGGATACGGGGCCTTCAATCAACGCGGGAGACCTGACTATCACAGGTACCGACTGTGAGGGCAGACCTCTTGTCGTGGTGCAGGACTGGTCCGGGGGCGCGGCTACCCAGAACACTACCGTTGCCTTCGAGACCATCGTTACCATCATCGCAACCGACATGGCAGTGCTGGGTGGGGGAGGCGACGAGACGATCGAGATCGGCGTCCTCGCCTTGACCGACCTGAGCTACGAGTTCCCGATGTTCAGGGGGAGGCAGGGCTCTTATGCCGACATGCCCATCAACATTACCGAGCGGATCGAGACTTCTGGTGTGAGCGCCACCACCACCGCGGTCGACACTACCAATGACATCCCCTTCGAGAAGGTCGCCGTCGGGGACCTGATCGGTGTGGTGATGCGCGGCGCTCCCCCTGGTGTCGAGAGGGGCTTGGTCTGGAGGCGAGTCACTGCACGCGCCTCAGCCACCTCGCTCACGGTCCACACGCCGTGGGACCTCAGCACCACGCCGCAGGGAACAGGCTACTCCTTCCAACACATGAAGGCCGACGTCGGCTCTGGGATCTTCGACGGGTGGATCAGTGGGGCTGGGGTGCAGTCTTTTACCTTCGACCTCAACGTCGTGCAGCTCGTTGCCACTGGCGGGATCAGCTACAAGGTGGAGTGCGACCCGGGTGTGCCTGGCATGCCTCCGGTGATTGTCGTTGGTGTCACCAACATCGCCACCGGCACTCCGACCGTCGCCCGCAGCGTGGTTACGGAGCCCACAGGACCCTGCCGCCTCGGTCTTCGGATCATCACCGGCGATGACGGGAACGACCTGACGACCAACATGGAACAGGTCTACGCAAGCGTGACCATTCGGAGGTAGGCCATGCGCCGATATCTTCTCACTGCGGCTCTTCTGGTGGCGTGCGCCGCGTTGGTGGGCGCTCAGACGTACACGGAGACGTTCTACCTTGCTGCTGCTGGGGATGGCTCCGCACCAAAGACCCCTGCGGGCGCGTTCGATGCCGCCGACTTCAACAACGCGGCGAACTGGGACACGGATGTCGAGAATGACGGGAAGTTCGGGCCTTGCGACCGTATGATTACGCTGGACGATGATGGAGATATCCGCGCGACGCTGACGATCCAGCAGTCGGGGCTCTCAGGATGCCCGATCACGATCCAGGGCGAGGCCAGCGGTAGCCCGACGGTCAACGGGGCAGACTTGGTGAGCACGTGGACCCAGTACACCTCGAATCTCTTGACCAACTCTGACTTTGTGGATTGGGCGGATCCGACTTTCCCCGATAACTGGACACACGAAGGCACCCACGACGTCAACAACTACGTCGAAGAGGCTCCGGCTGACGATCTGCATCTTGTCAGCGACGGGACATGGACGGGGATTAAGCAAGCGAATGTGATCACCATCGGAAATGTCGTCTCGTACTCTGTCAAGGTTGATACCGTAACGTCGGGTTCGATCAAGGTTCGCTTTGGTGGGACCAACGATATTGTCTTCAGCACTCCCGGAACACACACCGGGACGACGACAGTAGCAGGCGGAACCCCTGGGAACTTGACGACGCTGACCATTGCCCGGAATGTCGCGTGCAGCGTGGTGGTGGACGAAGTGATCGTCTCCGACACCTACGTCTGGCAGGCCACCCTGACCACGGATCCTACGAGTGTGTACTTTGATGGCACCCGTGGCACGGAGGTGGGCTCCACAGCGGCGGTCAACGGGGCAAATGAGTGGTACTGGAACGCCAACGTGCTCTATGTCTACTCGCCCTCCGATCCCGACTCAGCGTTTACGACCCCAGGAATCGAGGCCACCGTGCGCCCCAGCAACCTCGACACGAACATCAAGTCCTATCTCACGGTAGAGAACCTCACGCTGAAGTACGCCACGACCCAGGGCATCTTTGTGAAGTCCGACGATGCGACGAGGCCCACGGACATCACCATTCAAAGCAACGCCGTCTCCGACCAGGATAACTACGGCATCTGCGTGGGCGACTCTGGGGGTACCGACCTGACTCCCAACTCCGTCAGCATCCTCAGCAACACCATCCAGGACTGGTTTCGTGCCTATCAGGTCTCGGGAGGGCCGGGGAATGTCACTGCCCCCGCGATCTACGTGCAGGACGGTGACGGGAGCGGAGGAGACTCTCTCGTCGTCCGCGGCAACATCATTGACGCAGACCTCGCCTCGGGCGATGCAGAGACCGACAACTACCGAAATGGGATCACCGTTGAGACGGGCGACGACATTCTCATAGAGAGCAACACGATCACCAATGTAGAGCACGGCATCGAGCTAGATGGGACCAACTCAGGCGGTCACGTCGATACGTACACCGTACGCTACAACTTGGTAGATGACACAAGCGACGATTCCCTCTGGCTGACAGGTGTGACGGCACTTGATGCCAGCGTCTACTACAACTTGTTCAGCAACAGTGGGGACAACGGGATGCACCTCCAGTCTTGTGGGGCTGGTGGCTACGGAAGCATCTATAACAATGTCGTCTACACCACGGTCAATGCTGCCATCCTGCTCGTCTTCGGGGACACCCGCACGAATTTCAAGAACAACATCGTCATGGAGTACGGGACGGGAGAGGGTGCTGGAGAGGTGGCAGCCATCAAGCTCTCGAACGGGAACGGAAACCTGGCCACATCGGACTTTGACTTCAATCTCTATTATCACTCAACGGATGGAACACCCTTTGAGGATCTTGAGCTTGGAAGCCGGACGCTCGCGCAGTGGAGAACGGACACGAGCACGGAAGCAAGTTCGGATGTCGGGGATCCCCTCTTCGTCGCCCCAGGCTCCAACAACTTCCACCTCCAGGCCGGCTCTCCCGCCCGCAACGCCGGCACCGACCTCGACCTTCCTCGAGACTACGAGGGTAAGCCGTTGGCTTGGACCGGGGGGCAAATCGTGTGCAGCTCCCCGACATATGCCTCGGTCATCGAGAGCCATGTTTCGTGCAGCACGCCAGCTACAACCGAGTGCCCTGCCAAGCCGACGTGTCCAAAAGATGCTCCCTCGATGGGTGCGATCGAGTTCTGAATGAAAGGCACCCCATGACCCTGGCTGAACAGATTTTCGCGGGTCTCTTTGTACTGTTTGCCGCAACCCTGTTCGGTGTGTTTTGGAAACGGATGGACTACCTGCAAGGAAAGGTGGACGGCATGGTCGAGGAAGGCAAGGAGTTGGCGGCTTTGCAGGCGACTGTGGCGGGCCAAGCGCAGCTGATGGAGCTGGCCCGCCTGCAAAACGAGACTGCGCACAAGTTCCTTGCAGACCAAATCGCTACGATCGGAACGCAGGTTCTCGCGGTGGGGAGCAAGGTGGACAAGCTCAAAGGTGCAGTAGACAAGATGAATGGAGGCTCATAATGAGCGCAAAGGTATCCGCAAAGAAGTCCCTGAAGAGTCTCGCGGTCCTGCTGGGATCGACTGCTCTTCTATCGCTCGTGGCCGTCTTCGCCGACCCTGTGGCCCTGACGGTGATCTTCGCTGACAACCCCAAGTTCATGGCGGCGATCCCCATCGTTGCCTACGCGGCTTCGACGCTGCTGGACGCCTGGAAGCACAAGGGAGGGTAGCGTGAGGCTTGGACAGAAACAGGTGCTCTTCCCCCGGCTCTTGGCAACCCTCATCATGTCCGCCGAGAGCAAGGGGTGGGAGCTGCGTCTCGGAGAAGGACACATCGACCTCGAGCGTGTGAAGAAGGCGCTCGAGGATTTGGGCATCACTGACACCGCGAGCATCAGGCGGGTCTATGGCCACAAGCTCGATGGCTGCCATCCGCTCAAGCTCGGACAAGACTTCAACCTCTTCATCCGCGGCCGTTGGATTAAAGAGGACCACCCTGTCTGGCACGAGATCGGGGCTCTCTGGCTGAGCCTGCATCCTCTTTGCCGATGGGGCGGGGACTACTGGGACTTCGGTCATTTCTCACTGAAGCATGGAAGGAGAGCCTGATGCCTGATGTGATCGGGAACATCAACGATCCCAAGCACGACGCATTCGTGAGCGACATCATGGCCGCCGAGGACGCGATGCGCCTAGCACTCGAGGACCCCTTCATGGAGATCACCGAGTACTGGAAGCTGTTCCTCGCACGTCTCGAGGACGAGCGGCTCCCGGACGAGGACTGGCGGGCCAACGTCCACGTGCCCTACCCCTACTCCGGTGTCGAGACCGTGGGCAGCAGCATGGTCGACATCATGCTCTCCTCCGACCCTCCGATACAGGTAACCAGGGTCCACGAGACGGAGAAGGAGTTCGCTCGCGCCTTGGAGTTCCTGTACGACCACGTCCTCAGCATGAGCAGGTGGCCTCTCACTCTCGACATGACCTTCCGCGAGCTGTTGGTACAGGGTAGTGCGGCGATGAAGGTGGTCCAGGTCAACCGTACCTCGAAGGTGAACCTGCGTGCGTCCCAGAAGGACGAGGAGGTTTTCAAGGCGTCGGTCGTCGAGGCTGTGAAGAACGGCGCCCCTCCCGCCCCGCAGGAGCCGGCTCTCTTTGAGCGGTGGCGCACCGATATCAACCTGACGAACAAGTTCAACGTCACCATCCCGTCCACACCGGTGACGGGTCCCCGTACCATCCGACGCTACACCGGTCCCAGCATCGTTAGGATCCCTATTTGGGATCTCCGCTTCGACCCGACGATCGAGGACTGGCACTCCCAGCCCTATGTAGCGCACCGTCTGCTCCGCACGCAGGACTGGGTCAAGTCCCGTGCCGGCACAGATCCTACCTTCCCATTCGACCCCAAGCAGGTAGATGACTGCCTGGAGGGGTGGGACGGCGAAGAGATGTCCACCTGGCAGAAGGAAGTCGCGACGATGATGGGGATTGAGTACGAGAAGAAGTCCTCCCCCCTCACCCAGAACCTGTGCGAGCTGCTCGAGGTCTACCAGATCGACAAGCAGGAGACGCCCTTTGCGATGGTCCTCAACCGGAAGGGTGTCATCAACAAGTCGATGCAGCATCCCTTCTCACACGCTGGTCTCCCCGTCCACCTCCTTCGCAACGTCCCCATTCCCTTCCAAGCCATGGGGATGTCGGAGTACCAGCAGACCAAGTCTCTTTACATCGAGATCGACACCCTCCGCAACCTGCGGATCGACGCTATCATGCTCGCCGTCCTCCCTGTCTTCCTGAAGGCGAAGTCCGTCGGGCTCCCAGGTCTCACCCAACTCCTCCGTCCCGGCCTCGTGATGGAGTCGGACAACCCAAAGGGGATCAACAAGCTGATCGACATGAACATCCCCTCCGAGGTCTTCAGGGAGGAGAGCGAAGGAAAGAGAGACGTCGACGAGACGCACGCTACCGAGTCGGCCATGCGTGGTGCGTCAGCCACCGTCGGACGTGTCTCAGCAACCGAGTCGGAGCGCCGCTATGGCCGCGCTCTGGTGCGCACCAAGGGACGTATCGTCCGTATCGAGACCGAGATGGACGAGATCCCTCCTCAGATCGCCTTCCTCTTCCACCAGTTCGGCGACCCTGCCGACATCGCAAAGATCACTGGGGCGGCGGGTGTCATCAAACAGTTTCCTAGGGAGAAGTTCCTCGACGCGCTCGAGATGGGCGTCAGGTTCCGCGGTGCAAGCAAGGCCCTCAACCGCGACATGCAGGCGCAGAAGCTGAAGGACTTCCTGGTCACCATGGGCTCCCAGCTCAACAAGCTGTCCTTGGAGGAGGTCAGGAACGTCGCCCGCCGTTGGCTCGAGTCGATGGGGGAGAAGGAAGCGGCTGTCATCCTCTCCGATGCTACGACCCAGCAGATGCTGGAGGCGGAGAAGGCGGCGGCGAAGGATGCGCAAAGGCTAGCGGCGGACCAGTCAGGTAGGGGGCCGAACCAGCCTCCCGAGGTAGTTGGGCCGGAGGGTAGAGCCGCGTTGGAGGGGCAGGGTTAGACATGGGGGGTATACCCAACCTGTTGCAGCAGTTTCAACAGGCCACAGCTGTTGCTGACGAGCGCCGTCAGCAAGAGGGGACACGAGGGTCTATCTTCAATGTCGGCGCGGTGAGAGAGAACCCCGGGCTTCTCCAGTTCCCCATGTACAGTGGGTACAAAGGTCTCGACCCTACTCAGTTGGCTATGGTCGACCGCTACACGCATGGCGCCGGCATGGCGGAGAACCTCCCCCAGGCCCGTCTGGGTCCAATCGACCCCATTGGCTTGGGAGGAGCCCTGGGAGCTGGAGTGGGGGGCGTCGGTGCCGAGATGGCGAAGCTCCTCGGCAGGGAGGATGTCGCAGGTTGGCTAGCCAAGCTGATTAGCAACCCCGCCCAGGCTGAGTCCCTCACACCTGACGAGTCCACCTCCGAGCCCAGCATGTACAACATCCTTGCCCTTCTCCGGGGGTATGCAGACGCCCGCTGGGGCGACTGAAACGAAGAGCCCCCCGGACGACACCTCGCCCAGGGGGCTCCTAGCTTTCACCGGCACCCCGGCTAGTCGCTACTCGACGCTGATCTCCAACACGTTCGACTGTGCGACCTCCGCCTCGTCATCCTTCCCGAAGAAGACCTTGGCTGTGAGGTAGATCTTCTTCGCCTCGTCGACCTTCACCATGTGGGCGTACCCCTGGCTGCCGATGTACGCTGTGAGGCCGTTCCCCACCGCACCGTTCTCCTCGGAGTTCCACAGAGGCTGCCCTGCCTCGTCGACTCCTGTGCCGGCCATGAGGGTCGCTCCCTCTCCGGCGGTGGTGCAGAGGAAGGTGGTCTTGTACGCCATCCCCCGCTTGCGGATCTCGTCGGCGCTGAGGGGCCGCGACTTCCCGCCGACCTTCACGAGGACAGCGAGGTTGAGCCACAGCTTCGACTCGCGCGCGAACGGTTCCTTGTGAGCCGCGGCAGCCTTCAACTCCTCGGCGCCGTAGAGGCCGAAGGGGTTCTTCTCGGTGTACTCCTTGGGGAAGAGCCTGGCGTTGTACTGCGCACGAATGATGCCCAGCTCCACCTTCTCCAGCTCGGCCGACAGGCTCGGCTTCGGCTTCTTCCTGTCGGGCAGCTCGACGTGGTCGTCCGAGGGCAGGAACTGGTCGTTGCCCACGACGGTCACAGGGGCGGGTGCCTCCCCCCTACCCAGCAGAGTCCCGATCGCTTTCTCGAGCAGTCTCTCGAAGAAGTCCGGCCTTCTGGTTATGAGCTGGGAAATCCCTTCGATCAGTCTTCGAATCACTATGCTTGACAGCATGGTCCTTCTCCTTCTTCACTCCCGGGCGCCTGGCCCGGATCCACTTTGCCGTAGGAGGCCCCTCTCGAAAGACCCCCTCCTCTTTACAGCCTTCTTCTTGTCCCTCCCTTCCCCCAGCGGGCGGAGTGCAGCGATCTGGTTGAGGGTGTTGATGATGGACCGGGAGCAGGCTCTGTGCCCTCTCCACCACACCATTGTCTGTCCCTCATCCGCATCCCCATCCAGGATCGCGGCGGCGGCCTGGTTCTCATGCTGCACTATCAGCTCCATGAGGTACAGCCAGCCGGGGTGTTGGGAGAGGTCGGTGAGTGCGGGGCGCTGGGCTTCAAGCGCCTCAGCCTCGAGTCGGAAATGCTTCGCTATCGGCGTCTCTCTTATCGCCATTTCCTCTTTGCCTCCTTGGAGGGTATCACAAGCCTCCCTCTCCGAACCGCGGGCGCCCTCCCTGCCCACTCCTGTACAGGGATCTCCATCGAAGACGGTCCCTCTGCGAAGGGCACCACCTGAGTAAGTCCATACCCCAGCGCGTCGTGTATGTGCTCGTAGTGGCCGTCCCTGCACGGCTTGTCCGCCACCACCCCCGCTCTGTTCATCTTTGGGAAGGCGATCCCTCCCGACATTCCCTTGATGACAAGAGAGCAGGCAGGGTCGACCCACATTCCAGGGTAGCCGTCGGGCAGGGGGAGGAGCAGCCTACGGATGAGGTTCTCCCTCGCCTTGGGGGAGGTGTTCAGCAGCTGAAGGTGGATCCCCTCCACTGCCAGGATCTGCGCGCAGGTGCGCTCGGCGGTGTCCGACGATACCTCGGGCGCCGTCCGCAGTGCTTCAGGCCCTGACAGGTCGATGAACTGATTCGGCGCCCCGATGCTGGACTCGAACCAGGGGGGGAGGTGTGTGTGCTTGAACTCCTTCGCCTCCTGCTCGAGCCTGTCTATCCAGGAGAGAGACTTGGGGCGGCGTAGAAGAGCGTCCCTGCTCCTCTGCCCTGACAGGTACAAGACGAGGTCTCGGAAGGAGTGAGTGTCGATCTGCTCCGGCATCAGCTCGCGCAGGATCCACACACGGTCGATGGTGGGGTCGTACTGGAACCAAATGCAGGCGGGCTTGCGCCACCCGAAGTCCCACCCTCTGTAGATGGGGGCGTCGAGCATGCTCGTGCAGACGTGGACGAACCTTTCCCGCTTCTCCCTGAACTCGGGGTAAAAGGCGTCTCCTGCTGACGAGGTCCAGTCGCGGCAGTGCTCTCGACGGAAGGCAGTCTCCGAGGGCATCTTCTCCCGCTCCCTCGTCGCCCACTCCTCGTCCTTGTCCGGGCGGGCGAAGTAGTCGATCTCGATCACGACCGCACGGGTGGTGCGTCTAGCCAGCCACCCGCGGATTGGTTCGTAGGTTTTCATCGCTCCTTCCAGTACCGACACGCAGGGCAGCGCCAGGAGAAGAGTAGCCAATGCCCGAGACGTGCCCACCATGGCCATGTGTTGATCCGGTCCTGGTGCTGCGCCGCACCAAGTAGCGGACCCATCTTAACGAACCAGTCTGGCGGTTTCTCACTCATCTGTTATCTACCCCCCAGCGGGATGTAGGGTCCGCAGCATCCCGGCTTCCTACCACCGATCATCTGCATCACCGCGGCCTTCCCACGTGAGAAGTGTCTCTTCCGACACTCGGCGCAGAACCAGTGGTCGCAGACCCCGCAGTACTCGACGGTCTTCTGTTTCTGGCAGAGGTGGCACTTACCATACCTCTCAGTCCCGTCTTTCACTCACCTCTCCTTCAACAAAACCATCCCGTCCATAACCTGATCCATGGTCGGGTCCTTGAGCAGAGCAAGAAACATCTCCGCCCCTGCACCGCCCGCCTTCGCCGTCGTCAACGCGATGATCTGCGCGCACATCGGCAGCGCCGCCTCTAGGATCGCCTCCAGGTACACCTGCCGCGCCGCCTCGTCGATCCCCATGGCCGTCGCAGCTCCACCTCTGGCCTCCGCCTCTGCAACGTTCTCTGCGACCGCCAGCATGTAGCTGTCCGTGTCGGTGTAGGGCACCATTACCTGTGGCTTCGGCTCCTGTGGCAGGGCCTCCTGCACCCACTTGGGTAGGCGGCCACCAGGGAAGCGGACCTTGTCTTTGAGCATCTCCTTCGCTTCATGCTCGGTGATCTTGCTCCAGATGATCCGCCTGGCATCGTGGAACCTACAGATCCAATCGAAGTACAAGAGGACCAAAGTGGAGACGTACATCTGCCGCGCCTTGTCGATCAGGATCAGACCCTCCTCACTCACCAGCACCTCGAGTGTGGCTTGGAGGTACGGCCAACGCTTAGGGAAGGGTTTGACCGGGACCTTCTTATCTGGCTCGTCCTTCGTCCAGATGAGGGGTGTGCCATCGAGGTCTTTTCCGGTGAGCCACGCCCAACAGTTGCCCTTCCAGCATTCGATGAGCTTGATCTGCTTCAGAGAGAGCTTCTCGACACGCTCCTCGAACGAGACCCCGACGACACGAGCTGCGGCTTTGCCAGCCGCGTCCCCTCTTTTCCTACGTGCCATGCTTCTACCTGGCCCTCACTGTGATGCGTCCTTGTGCCCCGCCACTGCCTGTCACAGCCCAGGTGTAGTTGCCTGGGTCGGTGAAATCCCGACAGGTGAGAAGGTGGCAGTTCTCGCGGCACTCTCCGCAGTCGACAGCTGCTACATCACTCCAGCTGAGGACCGGCCCCGGGTAGCAAGCGTCCCGCATGTGGACCTCGATCCAGGGCTGGACTAGGTAGTAGGTGGCGTCGAACCAGACGCTGGTCCCACAGTAGATTGTGGGGGCCTTCGAATAGCCTGGCGGGTTCGGGATCCCACAGTTGGGAGTACCCCCCGCACACCTCGCGTCGATCTTCAGCCTGAGCCCCGCGCAGTTTGGTGCAGGAGTCGGTGTCGGAGTCGGCTCAGGTGTCGGCTCAGGAGTGGGTTCCGGAGTCGGCTCCGGAGTCGGTGTGGGTGTGGGTTCCGGCGTGGGTTCCGGAGTCGGCTCCGGCGTAGGTGTCGCTGTCGGTGTCGGTGTCGGTGTCGGTGTCGGGGGTGGCCACTTGATGTCGGTGATCCAGCACCCCCCCAACAGTAGGGCCAGAAGTACGGCAAAGATCGTCCTCATATCACTCCTCCTTCTTTCTCTTTTTCGCGAGCATTTCGTCGAACACCTCGCTCAGCTCGAGGTACGCCCTGTGTGCTTGCAAGGCCAGCGCCGGCCCACTCCTACCTGGCGGAGGATGGATCGCCACCTTGTTCAGGCCCTGCCACTGTACGAGCAGGTTCAGCTTCATCGGCCTGTCCATCAGAAGAGGCGTCTTGAGCCAGATCTCGGCCTGTTTGGTGAACTTCCGTACCTCGTCGTCGGATAGGAAGACGTAGCTGTCGGTCTTCCTCGTAGTCACCTTCCCAGAGGTCTTCTTTCTTGCCGTCATCTTCCATCCCCCTCTCGACGATGATGAGTCTGAACCGTGTCCCCTTCAGTGCCAGGAAGATGAGGAGTATGAAGCTGAAGATCATGAAGTGGAAAAGACACTGTACGATCAGCTCCCCGTGCTTCAGCTCCTCCTGAAGTAGGACTTGTCGAAGTACCCACGGGGACCAGAAGATACCCGTGACGAGTAAGGACATGACTGCTGGCTTCCACAGCTCTCTCATCGGTACCTCTTTTTTGTTCTCACCTCGAGCTGAGGGAGGATCGCGCGCTTGAACTCCATGTCGCTACATGCGACGACGGCGCGGTACCACCGCATCGAGATGACGATGGTCCTCCCCTTCCACTTTGCGAGGGCTTCCCACCTCCCTAGACTCAGAACATCTTCCAGGAAGGCGGGGAAGCTCCACAGCTTCCTCATTGGAACCTCCTCAACCACCTCCTGCACTCAGCAGGGGTGGGTGTGGAACTCAGTAGTATCTCTGTCATCTCCGGGGAGGCGTGCTCGAGAAAGTAGTGGCTCACCCGCACGGTGGGTAAAGGCTTGTACGTCAAAGCCTCGCGCAAGAACTCCTCGAACGCCGTCTCGCTGAGCTGCGGGCCACTTACGTCCCAGGTGTTGCTTTGGATGAACCCCTCGACCCCCACCATGGAGGCGGTGCGCACGCTGGGAACAGCGACGATCCCAACAAGCGCGGCGAGGAACCCTCGGCGATCAGTCCCCATTCCCGTTCCCCTTCTTCCTCGGCTTCGCCATATCCGTCACGGTGATGAAGTCGCTGTCGCTCTCGACGATGCACGCCTTGAGAACCGTCTTGATGTCGTCCGACGAGAGCAGCCCGAGTAGTACGTTCACGAGCTTGTCCTGGCTGATCTTCTTGTTGGTCTTCCTCACGATGTGGACCTTGTACTTGCTCACCGCGATGTCGTCCGTCCCGCACATCTCCATCGCGGACTGAAGGGTCTCGTTCACGTCGTCAATCTCCGACTTGACTGCCTTCTCCGTGGCCTTCAGCACCTGCCGGGAGAAGACCGCGGGGGCAAAGGTCTTGCTGTCCCTCAGCCTCTTGTACGTGCTGAAGTCCCGCAGCGGCTTCCCGCTCTTCAGCATCGGCAGCACGGGGTACGGACCGAAGTCCTTCGGGATCTCGGGCATGAAATGTTCGGCGAACTGCTTGACGACATCCGGCTCCTTGGCATCCAGTCGCTTCTTGGACTCGGCAGCCAACTGGTCGATGGTCTTCTTCTTCGCCGCCCGAGCTGAGGTCTTCTGCGTCTCGGGTCTCGTCTTTCCGCTCACTCCGCCCATCTTGGTCTCCTCTCTCATCCTGCAAAGCGCGCAGACAGTGTCTTCACGCTTGCTAGTGTACCGCGCTTCTCCCTTACACTGGGAGCATTTATGTGGATATGTACGCAACGCCTTACTCCCTCTTGTCGCAGATGTCTTGGATGAACCGTACCGCCATGGCTGCGACCTGGATAGCCTCGATCCGCATGGCTGCTCGGCTGGGCTCCCTGTGTTTGATCTCGTCCCACAGCTCGTCCATCTCCTCCAGGAGGACTGCGTAGCCGTGATGTGCATCGTGCATCGCGCCGTGCTTCTTCTTCGCTCTGAGCAGCTCCTCCTCTAAGGCGGCAAACTCCGGAGTGGGCGTCCACAACCTCTGTTTCACCTTCGCCATGCGTATCAGGTTGAGCACCTGCTCCGTCGGTAGATCACAGGTGAAGTTAGGGTGTGCCAGGCAGTACCTCTCGATTGCGTCTATGTCCGCGAACCTCTCATCCGTCATTTCAATTCTCCCCATGTCCTACCACTACCCCACTGCGTCTTCACCGGTACCCGCAGCTTCTCCGACTCCATCGCTGCGACCACCATCGTCTTCAACAGTCCCTCTTGTTCCTTGTCGTACTCGAAGAGCAGCTCGTCGTGGATCTGTAGCAGACACTCCACGTAGGAAAGTCTCCTCAAGCTCTTCATCCCTTCCCACACCTGGACCTCGATCCTCTTCAAGATCTCCCCAGCCCCACCCTGGATCGGGAAGTTCCCGGCGTGTCTCTCCGCCTCCGCCTGCAACTTCTGCGACTTCCAGCCATGGGTCGGGAGGTAGATGTTGGGCAGGTACCGTCGCCTCCCCAGCGGCGTCTCCACATACCCCTTCCGCCTCGTCTCTTTGATGACCCAGTCGAGGAATCTCCGCACTCCTTTGAAGACCTTGAACCACTCGGCGATCAGGCCCTCACATGCCGCCACGTCGTAGCCATACTCCCCGGCGCCGACGAGCTGCTCGTACAACCCAAAGGCGGTAATCCCGTACAGGATCGCGAAGTTCAGTCTCTTTGCCACATACCTCTGCTTCTTCGAGACCAGCTGTAGCAGCACACCGAAGATGAGAGAGGCGGTCTTTGCATGCAGATCCTCATCGTTGAGGAAGGCCCGGACCATCTCCGGGTCCTCGCTCAGGTGAGCCATGGTCCGCAGCTCGATCTGGGACAGGTCGCACGCAGCCAGCCGGCGGCCGCGGGGCGCTACGAAGCAGTGTCGTATGCGGAGGCCCCGCTCTGTCTTCACCGGGAAGCTCAGCACGTTGGGGTCCTCGGCCGAGAGCCTGCCGGTGATGACCTCCGCGGAGTTGAGCCGGAAGTGCAGGCGGTCGCCACGGATGTACTGGTCCAGGGGCAGGACGTAGGTCCCCAGGTCCTTGCCCAGCTCGCGGAACTCCTTCA
>Ga0114923_10001730_pt1 | contig 15001 bp, 14 predicted proteins | sample SumtaG_FD_89578 | JGI IMG/M metagenome (GOLD analysis project Ga0114923, IMG submission 89578) | Deep subsurface microbial communities from Indian Ocean to uncover new lineages of life (NeLLi) - Sumatra_00157 metaG | ecosystem: Environmental > Aquatic > Marine > Oceanic > Sediment | place: near...
GTTTTGATTCGGCAGTCCGTACCTCGCACAAAAAGCAATAATGAACTTGCTATTAACCTCAGGGAGTTTTTGTGCTAAACTCCCTGAATGGTTAAAAGGCACGTAATCAAGTCAGTATTTGCAAAGATGGCAGGAGTTAGTCCTGCATCAGTGACCAAGGCTAGCAAGGGTTGCTTAAAAGAATCATTAGTTGGCAACTGCATAGACATGGATCACCCCGATGCAGTTGCTTATATAGAAAAACATACAAAGGTTAAGACCTCCCCCAAGGTAAAAGGTATAGATCCTTTCTATGAAGAGGCAATAAAATTCTGCCAGGAAAACAATCGCTACTCGAAAAAAGGTTTGCAAGTAAAATTTGGAATAGGATGGGGCAGAGCAAAAGCAATTTTAGAGACAATGGAAGCTAATAATATCTCCAAAGAATCTACAAAAAAAGCTCAAAAGCAGGAAAAATCAAAAAAAAAACCGCATGTAAGAGGACCAGCGGCGGCAAAAAAAAACAAAGAAAGAAATTCCTTAGTAGCTCTAACCAATCAAGTTATAAAAGGAGAAAATGCAGAAGAAAACTCTGAATCAAATCCATTTCATAATGTGCCAATTCCAGAAAATATAGAACCATTTGTTGATATGACATTAAGAGAATTGATCAAAAAGTTTGGCACTGTCTTTGCATTTAATGAATGGTTATCAGCAGTCAAGCGCATAGAAGATATAAACGAAAAACGGCTTAAAAATGCAAATACGGAAGGGGATCTTGTTTCGAGAAAATTAGTGGAAAGAGGAATTATAGATCCCATAGAAGCTATGCACAGAAAATTACTCACTGATGGAGCGAAGACAATCGCGCAAAGATCAAAGACGCTTTTTGAAGCGGGTAGCGAACTTTTAGAAATTGAGGAATTTACCAGAAAACACATATCAACTTTTATCAAAACTGTGAAAGGTAAAGTGAGAAAATCAATAAAAAATGTCTAGTATAGATCAAATAGGGGCTGATTGGATAATATCATCAGTAGAAGGCTTAACACACAATATCGAGAAGATGAAACCTTCGGAATTTAACGAAAAACACAGATATTTGCCTGAATCAGTGAGCTCTATTCCTGGTTATCTCAGTTACGATATCAATCCATTTATGCGCGAGATAGTGGATTGCTTTGATGTAGACAGCCCTGTAAGAGAAGTAAATTTGAAGAAAGGTGTTCAGATAACATATACAACAGCCTTGGAATCAGTAGCCCTCTATTTTATGGCGCACGTAAAAACACTTCCGATAATGTATATAACCAGTGATAAAGAACTTGCAAAAGCCAGGATAGAAAACAATTTTATTCCCATGCTTAATCTCTCTGATTTTGGACACATAATCAGGTCAAGTGATGAAGGTAATAAAAGGAAAACAGGTAAAACAGCATTACAGCTTCAATTCAAAGGTGGTGGATATTTAGTGCCAGCGGGGGCAAGAAATGCTGATAAATTACGCTCGTATTCAATTTGTATAATGCTTAAAGATGAAACCGATTCATGGTTACAAACAGTTGGAAAAGATGGAGATCCAGAAAGGTTAACAGATGATAGGTGTTCTGGATATTGGTTACGTAGAAAAATATTCAGAGGATCAACACCCCTGATAAAAGGAATTTCAAATATTGAAGCTGCATATTTGAGAGGGGATCAGCGTAAATATATGATCCTTTGTAAATATTGCGGCTTTCCTCAAGAGCTCAGATGGGAAAAAATTAATGAGGAAACCGGAATAATTGGCGGCTTTCAATGGGATTATGAAGAGGAATCTTTAATTTTAGAGTCAGTTAGATACTGTTGTCAAGAATGCGGCTCGCCACATTACGAATATGATAAAGAAAAGTTATTTTCAGAAGATCATGGAGCACATTGGCTACCGACTGCAAAATCTGTAGAACCTGGTATAAGATCCTATCATTTACCTGCACTTTATTCGCCGATTGGTATGCGACCCTGGTCAAAATGTGTTAGTGATTATTTGCAAGGGTTTGATCCAGTAGAAAAGAGAGTTATTGATATCGCAAAATTTCAAGTTTTCTATAATAATGTGTTAGCTGAACCATTTGAAATACTTGGTGAAAAAATTAGATTTGAATACGTATCGGCACACCGTCGAGCCGTTTACAGGTTAGGAGAAATTCCAAATAAATACGCTGTTGAATGGTCTGGTTCACCAATACTATTATTAACTTGCCTGGTTGACGTGCATAAAAAGAACCTAGCAATATCTATCATGGGTTGGACCCGTGATGCAAAATGCTATGTAATAGATTATTGGCGTGATGAAGTTAAAAGCGATGAAGAGGATTGCAGCGAATTAGAAAGCCCCGTTTGGGGTCGCTTACGTGAACTGATCGAAGAAAAAGAATATATAGCTGATGATGGGAAAATATACGAAATTAATTTAACTTTGATTGATGCTGGTTATGCTAATGACACTGTTATTCAATTTTGCTCTGATTTTGAATCTGGAGTATATCCTATTCTTGGTAGAGATAGACCTGCAAAAACTCAGAAAATAATGGAATTTGCAGAATTCACCACTAAAAGTGGCATAAAAGGATATCGCATTACAGTTGACCATTATAAAGATCGTATAGCACCCGTATTAAGGCGGGAATGGTTAGAAGAATCAGGACAACAAAAGAAATATCATTTTAACGCCCCTGTAGATATCACTGATAAACAACTGAAAGAATTAACTGTAGAGCGTAGAAGAAAAAAAACAGATCCAAGAGGTAAAGTGTTTTATGTTTGGGAGCGCCCCGGAAATGCCAGAAATGAATTATTTGATTTATTAGTCTATGGTCATGCTGCTGTTGAAATACTTGCTCATGCCATGTTTATAGAATACTATGAGCAAGAATCTATTGAGTGGTCGGATTTTTGGGATCTTTTAGAAAAGGAAAAGCCATTTTTTAAAGACCCTCAATAATCATATTCAAAAAGGTGGATCATGCCTACATCAATCACACAGCCTCAACTAGATATAAAAATAGCAGATCATGAATTATGGTTATCAAGTGGGGGCACATCTGGTGCTCAATTAGTTCTGATAGATTTTGATCTAACAGGGCTCAATCTAAAAAATCACAATCTTGAAAATTCTATTTACGATACTTCTATATTAGATGATGCTGATTATTCCCTTTCGATAATTACGCTGGCCAGCTTTGACGCTGTTACAGCGATTGCTACAGACTTTAAAAATACCTCTGGCAGTAAAGCTATTTTTTCCAGTGCAGATTTAACAGATGCAATCTTTGATAATAGTAAATTGGTTGGCGCTAACTTTTCAAATGCAGTATTGATAAATTCAAGCATGATAGAAGTAGACGCACTGGACGCTAATTTTTCAGATGCGGATCTTAGTTCTATGTCCGCTCCCCGTGCTAATTTTACTGGTGGTTCATTTCTCCGGGCAAGCTTTGCGGACGCCTATTTTGCAGATGCTCTGTTCCCAGGCGCTAATTTAACAGGTGTAAATTTCTTTGGTGCTAATGTTAAAGGTGTAAATTTCAATCCAAACAGATTTGACGGGGCAATCGGTATATATAGTTTCGGTCCAATTGGGGACGAAAGTCGGATTGGTTATGCAGTGAAAAATCCCACAGGTCCAACAATAATTTACCTTGGTTGTTTTTCAGGTGATGAACCAAGTACAATTTTTGCCATTAATGATAAATATGGACCCGGTACAGACTATCAAGCTCAAGTTGAACTAGCAGCGGATATTGTAGAGAGTACTTAATAGCAGAAGCGATGCTTTACTATTAAGGCAAAATAGGTATAATGTGGAAATGAGAGGTGCATTTTGGATAACACTTTCATCCAGGAGCAAATAACAGCCACAAAAGCTCTAATTGTTGCGCATCAAACTGCATCATTAGCAGCTGCAACGGCTGGTATTCAAATATATAAACTTGACACAGGTCAAAGCATATCAACTGTAAATAGATTTGATGTCAAAGACCTAAATACAGTTGTGGATTCACTTTATAATACTTTAGCAACTCTGGAAGCTCGCTTAACTGGTGCTTCATCAATTTCGAGGCCGGGATTTTGAAGATATTTGGTTTACAAATTGGCAGAAAATCAAAGACACCTGTTATATCTATCAATGATTTAGCCCAAGCGAGCGGGCAAATGGTAGCTCCTACCGTCTATGATGGTGATAAATTCTATGGTGGTTTTGGACCTACATCAGAACAAATAATAGATTATTGGACATTAAGAACCCGCTCCGCAGAACTATTTACAAAAAACCTCTATGCCAGGGGAATTATCAGAAGGTTGGTAACTAATGAAATCAATACTGGTTTAACTCTGGAAGCTGAACCAGATGAAAATGTATTAGGTTTGGAAGAGGGTAGTTTAAATGACTGGACTGTAGAAGTAGAAAGCAGGTTTGCAATTTGGAGTAAAGAACCTAAATTGTGTGATTACAAAAGACTAAATACTTTTGGAGCTTTACAACGTGCAGCCCGTTCAACGGCTCTTGTTGATGGCGATGTATTAGTAATACTCAGGCAATCACAAGTTACAAAATCACCTGTTGTACAGCTTATTTCTGGTAATAAGGTTTTGACCCCCTTACTGGAAAAAAGAACAAATTTGAAAAAAGATCATAAAATCATACATGGTGTAGAAGTTGATAAAATTTGGCGCCATGTTGCTTTTTGGATAAAACAGGATGATGGTACTTTCAAGAGAATTCCGGCATTTGGTGAAAAGTCTAAACGGCGCCTTGCCTGGTTAGTTTATGGAACTGATAAGCGATTGGATGATGTCAGAGGGCAACCCCTTCTAGCTCTGGTATTACAATCATTAAAAGAAGTTGATAGGTACAGGGATTCAGTTCAACGTAAAGCTGTGCTTAATGCTATTGTAGCTTTATTCATCAAAAAGAGTGTAGACAAGGGATCTACACTTCCTTGGAAAAATTCAGCAACTAAAAAAGAAACGGCTACCGTTACAGATGGTGATGGTACAACACGCGATTTACAAGTATCAAAACATATCCCCGGATTAGTATTTGAAGAATTACAAGTTGGAGAGGAACCAGTAGGATTTCATAATCAGGGAACAGATGAGAAATTTGGAGTTTTTGAAGAAGCAATTATTCAGGCTGTAGCTTGGGCTAATGAAATCCCCCCGGAAGTTTTACGTCTTGCTTTTTCTAATAATTATAGTGCCAGCCAGGCCGCGATTAATGAATTCAAAATGTATATCAATAAAGTTTGGTCGGAATGGGGAGAAACTTTTTGCACTCCCATATATATTGATTGGTTAATTAGTCAAGTATTATCAGATAAAATAAAATCAAAAGGTTTACTTGATGTATGGAGAAATCCACAAAAATTAGACGAGTTTGGAGCCTGGATACAAGTACAATGGTATGGTTCGGTTAAGCTTGCCAATGATATGTTAAAACAAGCAAAAGGTGCAACTATTCTGGTTGATAAAGGCTGGACTAGTAACGGACGTGTAAGCCGTGAATTGACGGGAACAAAATTTTCATCTAATATTAAGAGGATCAAGCAAGAGAATGCTTTAAAAGTTGATGCAGCTAGAGATTTAATGGAATTCTTTAAGGAATTTGGTCTAACAGTTGATCAGGTGTTAGCTGCACCAACTGGAGATTTAAAAAATGACGCATGAAATTTTTTCCGCTGATCAAGAATTCGGCTTTGCTGTCTCTAAAGGGGTAATTACTGGATTAAGCAGGTTTAATATGACTGCCATAAAAAATAATCCTACTTCGGACACAGAAAGAGATATGGTCCAATTTGCAGATGATTACGTTTTTCCAGATAGCAGCGGCGAAGAAATGGAAATGGTTGCTACCGAAGCGGGTAGAAATATACTTATCAAAGGTTTAGATGCAGATGGAAAAGAGAAGGAAGAAACACGTGTAAGTATAGATGGAACCTTAGCTATAGGTATCTGGTCTGCAATTAATAGAGTTACCAATAATGGACCTGAAGGATTATCTGCTGTTTTAACAATAAAAAAAGTTGGAGCGGCTACCATATACGCACAGATCGAAATAGGTTTTAACAGAACCTTTATGGGTGTCCATGTAGTTCCCTCTAATAAAGAAGCTTTTGTTTCTGAATTAATTATAAGTATGCAAAAAGCGGTTGGTGTTGATGTAGGTGGTACTATCAGAGTGAAGAGCACACCACCAGGGGCAAATCATAGAATTTGTCAATTTGCCTCTCAGCTTCAAAAAGAAGGTAATACTTCATTATCTTTTTTCAATAGATATCCAGAAATTGCACCACCAAGAACCAAGCTAATTTTAACTGTAGAAGCTACCGCTGCCAGTGCTGATTTTTTAGCCAGGGCGGCAATTCTTTATTCAGAAGTGACAATCCCTTAGGAGTTAATATATGTGGTTACTTAATAAGCTAACAGAAAAGAGAGTAGAAGCAGCCCAAAAAAGTGAAGCTTATGCAAATACAGAATTGCGTTCACAATTTGAAGCTAAATTATCAGATACAAGTGCTGTAGAAGGGTTAGATAATAAACCAGGTGGTGGAGTTGCTCAGATAGATGTAAAAGGTCTATTGACAGTCAAAAAATCATTTCTTGCCTGGTTACTTGATCTAGATAATACAACTTATAGCGAAATATCAGGAGCAATTGCGGAAGCTGATGTTGACGAAAATATTGAAAGAATTGAATTACATATAGATAGCCCAGGTGGTATAATTGATGGTTTATTTGACACTCTAGCAGTAATTCAAGCAGCAAATAAACCTATTAAGGCAGTAGTTAGTAATGTGGCTGCATCGGCGGCTTATGCTATTGCCTCTCAAGCAGAACAGATTATTGTTACAAATCACGCTGTTATGTTAGGTAGTATTGGTATCGCAAAAACATATAGAGTAAGTGAAGATATTGTGGAAATAGCTAGCACAAAAGCCCCTAAAAAGCGACCTGATGTAACTACTGAAAAAGGTAAAGCTATTGTAAGAGAAGAATTAGACGCTTTTCACCAGATTTTTGTAGAAGCTATTGCTGCTGGACGTGCTACATCTGTAGAAAATGTAAATGCTAATTACGGTCAGGGAGCCGTATTGCTGGCCAGAGAAGCGTTAAAACGTGGTATGATAGACTCTGTTTTATCAGATTCTAATACCATTAATGTTAAAGCCGTCGTCCAGGACGGGGGCAAATTGGAGACAAACAAAATGGATTTGAAAGAGTTCAAAGCCGAACACCCCGCAGTCTATAAGGAAGCGGTGGCAGAAGGCGAAAAACAAGGCGTTGCCCAAGAAAAAGACCGCGTTAACGCGCACTTGGAAATGGGAAAGCCTTCAGGTGATTTTACGATTGCTCATGAAGCAATTGCAAATGGTTCAGGTATGACACAGACTTTAATGTCTAAATACATGATGGCTGCTGTTAATGCTAAAGATATTAATGACCGTCAAGAGGACGATCAGGGTGCTAGTGGTGCTGATGGCGTAACTGCTTCCCAAACTGGTGAAGATACAGTTGCAGAGCAAGCTGCTAATCTAGTAGCTAAGAAGAGAGGTGTTTCCACCTCTGAGGCGGTGCAGAATGTCTAGTAATCCTCTTATCACTAACAATGATGTTGGTGTAGTTCAAAGCGATGGCGCAAGATTCAAAGATGAATTATTGACCTTTGCTGGTGCAGCTACAGTTCTGGAAGGGACTATTCTTGCACGTAAAACAACTACTGGTGCATTGATTCCTTTTGTTAAAGGTGGTTCCACTGATGGTGACGGTATTCCAGTAGCAGTTATAAATTATGCTGTTACTGCTACTGGTGCTGGTGATATTCCAATCAGAGCACTGGAGACCGGTACAGTACGCGCGGGACGATTGATTATTGATGCAGACGGCGACGCTAGCAATATTGACGCTGCTGTGCTTGATCAACTCCGCGATTTTTCAATCTTTTCTGTTGATGTTAGCGAGCTTAACATCCAGGATAATCAATAGAGGTAATAATTATGACTACTACAGCTACAAGCAAAATAATTAGAGCCTATTTCCAAAAAGGTTCACCAACTCGCTTTTTTTCCAGTATGTTCAAAAGCCCCCCGCGGAACTTCCATGATACGCAAAAAGTGCAGTTGGACGTTACCAGAAGTGGCGAAGATGTTGCTATTGCCGTTACGGATATTGCAACTGGATACCGCTTAAACGCTAATGATATCTACACTAACAAGGAATTCTTGCCACCTGTATTTAAAGAAGCTGTCATTATCAATGCAATTAGTCTTTTGGAGCGTTTTGCAGGACAAAACCCTCATGATGATCCAATCTACCGTTCTAATCTGATTATGAAAGCATTAGACGGGATGGAAAAGGTTCAGGATAAAATCCGTAGAGCTATTGAATTGCAAGCTTCTCAAGTTATGCAAACAGGCACAACTACTTTTATCAATGCTGATGGCGATACATTATTTTCACTGGATTATAAACCAAAATCCTCACATTTCCCTACATCCGGTACTGCTTGGGGTCAAGTTGGTGCTGATCCATTTGGAGATATCAGATCACTATCTGAACAGATTCGCGCTGATGGTTTATCAAATCCTGATCTATTGACATTCGGCGAAGATGCCTTTGTCGAATTCATGAAAGATAGTAATGTAATTCAGCATTTTGATACACGTCGCGCTGATCTTGGCAGCATTCTTGCCTCACCTATTAATGGTGCTGGTGCAGTTCGTCAAGGCGTTGTTCAAATTGGTAGTTATCAATACGAGATTTGGACCTACCCAGGCAGATACAAGCATATCGATACTGGTGTATCAACTGCGTATCTGGCCCCTGAAAAGGTTGTCGTTAGCAGTTCTGATGCTCGTATGGATGCCACCTTTGGTAATATTCCAAATATCGGTAAGTTACTTGGTAATCAGGCTATGAATATGATTCCAGGTCTACCAGAAAGGTTTACTAATGCTGATGGTGGAGTTGATCTACATGCAAACGCCTGGTTAACCCCTGATGGTGATAATATTACCGTTGGCGTTGGTTCACGTCCGTTAATGATTCCAACTGCAATCGATACTTACGGCTGCCTTGACACAGGACTGTAAGAATTTAAAGCGGGGTAGTATCTAACTATCCCGCTAATAATAGGAGAAATTTGTTATGCCTAATCAAACAGAAGCAGAAAAAGCCGAAAAGGCTGCTGCTAAAGAAGCCGAAAAGGCTGCTGCTAAAGAAGCTGAAGAAGCCGAAAAGGCTGCTGCTGAAAAAGCAGAAAAAGAAGCAAAAGCTGCTGATGAAGCAAAAGCTGCTGCTAAGAAAAAAACAAAAGCTGAAAAGAAACCCCCTTATAGCCTTGCTATGGGTAAATCCATGACAACCAAAAAGGGTATTCTTGCTGATGGTGCTGAAATCAAAGCTGCTGATTTGGCAGGTGGTAAAGCTGCACTAGATGCTTTCGTCAAATCTGGTCATTTGGTAAAGGCTTAAAATGGGTTTACGCGCATTAGCTGAAACTGATTTGGGAAATATTCTCGAAGATAAAACTTATGGTTTTGGATGGGATATCACTGTCACAGATCCAGATGGATTATCTGAACCACTAGTAGGTTTTAGTGATGATATTTCCCAAATAATTGATCCCGATACGGGTCAAGCTGTAAGTGGCAGATTAGCATCTGTAGCTTTGCGCATAAGCACTCTAAATACTCTTGGTTTTACAATGCCAGAGGGGATTTCGGATAGTAGCAAAAAACCTTGGCTAATTGAATTTGATGATATTAATGGTAATGCTTTCAAATTCAAAGTAAAGCAATCTAACCCGGATAGGGCATTAGGTATAGTTACTTTAATCCTGGAGTTATATAAAACATGATTCCGACATTGATAGATAAACAAGATACTTTTGAAATCATCCGCGATAAAATAGCTGTGATATTAGCTACTGAATCAGCTAATCAAGTAGCATTAGCTACTACCGCTAGCAAACCAAATCCAGCCGATTGGAAGTTGAGAGTTTTTCTTGAAAGATCAAACCCTTTTGAAGAATTTTTAAATTATAAAGAGGGTGATGATGTTAGCCCCCTTGTTAATGTCTGGTATGACAACAGTAATTTTGATGAAAGTGCCAGTAATGTGGCAAAAAGACAAAAGGCAACAGGTGTTTATAACATCGATTGTTATGGTTTTGGTCTAGCTGAGGATGTTTCAGGCGGTGGACATAAGCCAGGCGATAAAGAAGCTAGTATAGTAGTCCATCGTGCAGTACGCCTGGTGCGAAATATTCTAATGGCTGCTGAGTATACCTATTTGGACTTGCGCGGGATTGTCTGGCAGCGTTGGACTCAATCTATTAACATCTTACAACCAGAGATAGAAAACCAGGCTGTACAGCAAATAGTTGCAGCACGTATAGCCTTTAGAGTGATATTTAATGAACTTTCGCCACAAGTAGCTACTGAAACATTAGAACAGGTATTTGTGGACGTTAAACGAGCCGAGAACGGCGAAATTTTAGCCGAGGCTAATTATGATTACACAGTGTAGTAATCGGGAGAATAAAAATGGCAATTTCAGAAGCCGTCGACACCTCTGCTAAGGCGAGAGTCGTCGGAATTAAACCAGAATTTAAGGATTTGAGGCAAGGTAATATTCTTTTTCTTCCGCAAAGAATAGCTTTGTTTGGTCAAGGTAATACAGCCTCAACTTATGCAACCACAAAACGTCAAGTAACCAGTGCAGCGGAAGCGGCTAATCTTTATGGTTTTGGTTCACCACTCCATCTTGCAGTTGAGCGGCTATTACCTGTTAATGGTGATGGTGTTGGCACTATTCCGGTAACTCTTTATCCTTTAGTGGATGATGGTAGCGGCGTTGAAGCTTCCGGGGATATAACCCCTGGTGGTGCTCAAACAGAATCAGCATCATACAAAATATTGATCAATAACATTGAATCAGAAGAATTTGTTATTGCAATTGGTGATGCTGTAGCTGATATCACATTATCTATCACAACTGCAATTAATGCCAAGCTTGGTATGCCTGTTATCGCTGTAGACGGTACTACAGTGGTTGATCTAACCTCCAAATGGAAAGGCGAAAGCGCAAATGATCTCTTTATTGAAGTTGTCGGTTCAACTACAGCCGGTACTACATTTGCACTTACACAATTTACTGGTGGCCTGGTTAATCCCGATATTGATGCTGCATTAGCTCAAATGGGCGATGTGTGGGAAACTATGATTCTAAATTGCCTGGATATTGCAGATACAACTACGCTCGATAAATATGTTGTATTTGGCGAAGGTCGATGGAATCCATTGCTCCGTAAGCCATTAGTGGTGTATACAGGTAATACAGCCACAACAGTAGGTGATGCTACAGCAGTATCCGACGCAAGAAAAACAGATCGTACAAATGCGCAATTGGTAGCCCCTGCATCAAACAATTTACCGTTTGTTGTTGCTGCTCGCCAATTGGCAAGAATTGCCTCTGTTTCTAATAATAATCCACCTGTTGATTATGGTAGTCGTAATGCTTCTGGTCTCATACCTGGTGCTGATGGCTTGCAATGGTCGTATGCTGATAGAGATGAGGCAGTCAAAAAAGGCAGTTCAACTACCCAGGTAAAAGACGGTGTTATTAATATTTCCGATACCCTTACTTTTTTCCATCCAGATGGTGATCCGATTCCAGCCTATAGTTATGTTGTGGATATTGTAAAAATTCAAAATGTTCTGTTTAATCTTGATCTGATTTTTGCAACTTCGGAATGGGATGGAGCTCCATTAGTTGCAGATGATGATGTAATTACAAATCCGGCTGCTAAACAGCCCCGTATGGCAGTTGCAGATGTTGCGGCTATGCTTGATAGTTTAGGCAGAAATGCAATTATCAGTAATGTTGCAGATGCTAAAGACAGTATTGTTGCTGGTATCAGCGAATCAAATCCCAAGCGGCTTGATATTGCTTTCACTGTGCAAATCAGCGGTAATGTTAATATTCTATCGATTGACTTTAATTTTGGGTTCTTTTTTGGCTCAACTCCGATAGTAACATAAGAGGTAAAAATTATGACAGCAATTGGTGGAAGTATCCAATCTGTTTCTTTGGATGGTCGGTCATTCTCGGTATCGGCTGATTCAGATGGATCAAGAAAAATTGGTGGTTTTGAAAATGAATCACAGCCAAATGGTGACGGTACAACCCGTTTAATTAAAACTAGAGTCCCTTTATCTATTGCTGATTTAGTACTTGAAATAGATGATAGTGCTGCTGATCAAGAATTCTTGCAGAATCTTGCTGATGGCACTGATTATTTCCCGATTGCTTTAGTTCTTGCTTCTGGTGAAACATGGCAGGGATCAGCGCAAATAGATGGTGAAATAAATGCCTCTACTCAGAATGCAACGGCTACACTTTCATTATCAGGACCAGGTAAATTGACAAGGCAGTAGGAGATCAAAATGTCAGATAAAACAGAAGGAACAATTGTAAAAGAATTTGCTGAAAAAGAACTAGAACGCTTTGCCGATATTATGGGTTTAGATTTCGATGTTGCAGACATGGACAGAGAAGACAAAGCCGATTTTGAAAGTATCAAGCGTAGGCTTATCAAGCGAATTATGAACCGTAGTTTAATTATCAATGATAATGGCGAACCGGTTTATACTCCACAGCGTTCTGGAGAGGTAGAAGCTATTACCTTTAAAGAACCTACCGGTGCAATGTTGATGGAAATGGACAAGAAAAAACCATCACAAGAGATCGGTAAAGTTGCTATTTTCATGGCTGCAATAACTGGTTTAAGTTCGGCATTCTTTGCAAAGTTAAAGTATGCTGATTTTAATATTTGCAGTGATATCACTACGCTTTTTATGGACGCGGAATAGTTCAAACTCCATTAGTACGTAATGGATTTGACTTTAAATATCCAGGGGGGAATCATGTGATTCCCCTTGTTTATAGCGAGATCATGTTACAGATTTGCAGTGATTATCCCGGCTTGCCAGATACGCGGACTATGATTATTTCAGAAATGCGGTTTTTTTATGAGGGAATCCGCAGAAGTTTAAAAGACGCAACTAAAACGAGGAAATAATGGCAAATCGTTTTAAGATTGAAACAATTTTCAAAGCAATAGATAAAATGTCTGCGCCTGTTAGAAAGATGCAAAGCCGTATAGGCAAAATGACCCGGTCAATGTCACGCGGTTTGAAGAAAGTTACGCGGCAAATGAAAAAGTTTGGTAGTGGTGTAGCGGCTGGTGCCAGAAAAGCGGGTATTGCTTTACTTGCCATTGGTGCAGCCCTGGTAAATGTAATAGCGACGGGTGCGAGATTCCAAAAAACCTTAATAGCGGCGGCGGTCAAATTCCCGGAAAGTATCAGGAAAGGTACAGAAGCATTTAAAGAATTAGAAGCGGCTGCCAGAAAGATAGGCTCTACTACTGAATTTACAGCAGAGCAATCAGCGGAAGCTTTGAACTTTCTCGCTATGGCTGGATTCAATGCAAAAGGGGCAATAGCTGCTTTGCCTGGTGTAGTTGATTTAGCTACTGTAGCTCAAATAGAATTAGGAGAGGCTACAGATATTGCATCAGATGCGTTAGGCGCATTTAACCTGATGACAAAAGATCATACTCAACTCGGTAAAAATCTGGCCAGAATTAATAATGTAATTGCCAAAACAACCACATCAGCAAATACAAATACTGTTGAATTCTTTGAAGCAATGAAAGATGGTGGACCGGTAGCAACGGCGGCGGGTGCTTCTATTGAGACTTTTGCAGCCCTGGTAGGGCAACTAGCTAATGCTGGTATCAAGGGTTCAAAAGCTGGCACAACTCTTAAAAATATGTTCCTCAAACTTTCCGCTCCAAGTTCAAAAGCTGCAAAGATGTTAAAGGATCTTGGAGTTAATGCGGTAGATTCTAATGGTAATCTACGCGATATGTTAGATATTTTGGGAGAACTTCAAAAGCCGTTAGCGAAATTAGGAACTGCACAGCAAGCAGCAATTCTTGATGAATTATTCGGTAAACGTGCTATTGCTGGTGTAAATGTTTTATTGGCAGTAGGGGCAAAAAGACTGAGAGAATATAGAGGTGAAATCCTTAATGCTAATGATGCAGCCACCACAATGGCAGCCGTTATGCGTGATCAGTTGTTTGGTAAATGGACTGCGTTTTTATCTGCTATTGAAGGTGTCAAGGTTAGTGTATTTAGCTATGTAGAAGGTCCATTATCAGATGTTATAGTCAAAATGACTGAGTGGGTTAGAGCAAATGAAGATTTAATAGCAGGAAAAATAGGCGAATTTCTCAGGGGTATGATTAATAATTTTTCTGAAATTGTCAAATGGATGAAGAGGATTGGTATTGCTGCGGCTGTCTTTGTTACTTTAATTACAGTGCTGAAGACGCTGACAGCAGTTATGACACTAGTAAACCTGGTTATGTGGGCGAATCCGATTACCTTGATAGTTGTAGGGGTACTAGCTTTGATAGCGGCTGTAGCGTTGGCGGCTGTGTTCTTCCCTGAATTCAGAAACGCCTTGAAGACTACCTTCAATGATGTTGTAACCGTAATTAGAGATACCGTCTCAAATATTATTAATACTTGGCAAAATGTTGTAAATTTCTTCTCTGATGTATGGCTTTTGATATTTGGTTTTTTCAATGAAGGGGTAGCTAAAATCAATAGTCTTGTTTCGTTATTTACTTCTGCATGGACAGACGTTGGTACGTTTTTCTCTGAATTATGGAGTAATATAGGCGGCTTTATTTTCGATGTCGTTAAAAAGTTTTCCGATTCAGTAGATAATATAAAAAAAAGTTGGGCGCCGATAAAAGCATTCTTTAAAGATTTATGGGATGATGTTGTCGGAATATTCAAAGATGCTTGGCAAATAATTAAATCAGTTATTGATAAAATTATCGGCGGTGTTTCTATCATCGTAAATGCGTTAACAGGTAATTTTGCTGGTGGTTCAGCAATAA
>Ga0114923_10001732_pt1 | contig 14987 bp, 12 predicted proteins | sample SumtaG_FD_89578 | JGI IMG/M metagenome (GOLD analysis project Ga0114923, IMG submission 89578) | Deep subsurface microbial communities from Indian Ocean to uncover new lineages of life (NeLLi) - Sumatra_00157 metaG | ecosystem: Environmental > Aquatic > Marine > Oceanic > Sediment | place: near...
AAATATTTCGCTGATTTAAATCATAATGGACTGAAAGAACCAGATGAACCCCTTTTGGACATTCAATTTGATATTGAGCTTCGTAAAATTGAGTCGCTCTTTAGCTTCAAGCTAGACGCGGGATGGAACCTAATTAGTTTTCCTTTCCAGTCAAGTAGCATTACAAAAGCCAGCCAACTACTAGATTACTTGGAGGCTAGAGATATAGGAGCTGTTCATGTTGCCGAGTACAGAGATGGGCAATTCAATCTTTATTCATCTAGGGAAGGAGGAAGTAATTTTGGAAATGATTTTGATCTTATTCCTGGAGTTGGCTACTTCATCATGACTAGAGGCTCTGGTAGCTTTATTATTAATGCAAAGGAAGTTATATCTTCTGTCCCAATTGAAATGAGAAATGGATGGAATCTAGTTGGAGTTGTGAGTCAGGAGAATTATACCGCTGAAAAACTGATTGATAAAGTAGGCGAATCTGGAGTAAGTTTGGATACTGTATCAAGATATGAATCTGGCAGGTATACTTCTCTGGTAAAAGATGAGGATATAATATATGGAAATGATTTTTCTTTAGGCAAAAATGAGGGATACTTTATCAAAACAATAAACGGGGAGGGGAAGATTTTTGTTCCTTAATTTACAGGACTATGTCAGGAGCAGGAGGTGGGTTTTCATCTCTATTTTTATTTGCACGCCGTAGAGCATCCACTATTGGATCAACTTCATCAGTTTGAGATTCATCCGCCTCCATATACGTGATTATTTCATAATCATCTGCACTGAGATTGTGCTTCATTTCTGTAGTTATAGTAATAGGATCTTTATTAGAATTAATAGTATATGATGGCTCTAAGAATAGTACATCCTCATTGCTAGTATGAAAAGGAAATGCTGGGAAGCCATTGTTTATAACATTTCCCCTGTCGTCTACCTGAAATAATTTGATTATTTCCTCAAATGCAATACTTGGGCCGAGTATTTCTGCTTTTTGATAGCTACCGTCTGCAGCTTGGTCAACCTGAAATAGTGCAAGGGGAGGCAAAATATAGTTCTCTCCTTGGGAAGCATCTATGGGGGTAATGGAGGCTCCAGTATCAAAAAAATAGTAGTGTGAGAGGCCTTCGCTAGCTATATGTCTTACTGACAATTTAGACAAAAACTTGTCCATGAATGGGTTTTCTAAAACTTTGTATCCTAGATCACCGACTTCGTCCATATCAAATATTAATTCACCACCATCATCTGGGCTATAGAAAATAATATTGGGGCTACTAATAAGCTGCTCACAGTGATAAAGAGGCTGTTCACGAATGGGTACAGGTTCATTTTTTTGAAGAAGCAATCTCTCTAGCCTCCCAAGGTTATTAACCGTAGGCCTAGCAGCCTCTGCCGCAACAGTCTTCAAAAAATTTCTTCTAGTTAGAGTTAGCACATCACTCATCACAACTCCTCCACTTTACCTAAACCAGAAATATCATCCTTCACATTATCTGGACTGCCATCGTACTTGACTAGTCCACTTCCGCTGATTGTGATATCAAGATCCTGGGTGACATACACTGTTACCTCACCAACTCCATCCACCTCAATCTCGCAATCCTCACTCAAAAGATCAAGTGCATTGTATTGCCCAGCTCCATCAATCTTCACACTTTGCACATCTACGTCCCCCTCCAGATTCAATTCCGCTGCACCTGATACTTGAACATCCAATTTGTTTGCATACAGTTCTTCTAGATCCACTTCTGCAGCTCCATTTATGATTATATCCAAATTGTCTACATCTAGATACTCAGATTGCAATTTCCCCGTGCCAGAGATGGTCACACTCTCCAAATCATTTACAGTAATATAGAAATTTATGTCCTCAGTAGGAAAAAGCCCATCTCCAAAAAAGAATGAAATTTTCCTTTCGTATTTAATTGTGAGCTCGCCATCTGCAATTTCTGTTTGAATTCTTTCCAGAATATTATCCTCAGCTTCAATAGTAAGTGAGTTCTCATCTCCTTGCTCAACTATCAAATTTCCTTGCCCCTCAAGATTAATTTTTGTAAATTCAGTAACCGCAACCTCCTCCTCGATTACATTCCCAGAGCCCTTGCCTTGACTGTATGCAAAAATCATTATACCAATGCATAAACAGCAAAAAAGGACCAAAACAACGAGAGGAATTATAATAATAAGTAGCTTCTTCATATTTGGTAACAGTATAAAAAATAAGTTAAATTAATTTTAAATTTTTAATGTTTTTTTTGGAAGATCCGTATTGTCTCCTAAGTTCTGACAGCTTCCACATAAATATTTTAGCGCGTTTCTTGGCTTTTGGATAGTCTAGAGTGTAGCTTAGGGCCTGTTCAAGAAGTGGTCTTCTTGTGCTTTTTGCTAGTTTCATATAAAGGGATTTATGCTCAAGATCATTAAGCTGCACTGCAAGCCTGTATCCAAAGTCCTGAAACTCTTTTGTGACATACTTGGACGCACGAGTTCTCTCAGCTAAAAAGTCATGGCTAAGCAAAAGATCTTTTGTACTTTGAAACTTGTGTTTGGCTTTGCTCATTTTTCTTCTAATTTCTCAATTAAGGCTTGAATATTATCTTCTGCGTTTTGACTAGTTAGAAATGCAAAGATGACCTTTTCTTCAACCTCTTGGATCTTTTCAACCTCTTGAATAAGTTCAAGATTCGATTCAAAGGCCATACTATCGATGCCTTGCTCTTGGATAAACTCTGCTAGCTTTTCTGCATCCAGCTCATATTTATCTGACTTCACGAGCTGCGAAAATTGTGGCAAGAGAACTTTATATGCTCCTGAAAACGCCTCCTGGAAATTCTCTAAAGCATTTAGAGTGCGATTCCCAGTATTTGGTTCAAATATGACAACTAATTTATGCTTTGGAAATTCCTTTTTGAGAGAGCTAATTGCGCCTTCTACTTTTGCTGGAGAGCTGGCAAAATCATCAATTACAATATATTTTTTGTTTTGGAAACGTATCTCAAGTCTTCTTTTTATGCCCTTAAACTTCATAAGGGCTTGTTTGATATTTTCCATAGAAATATCAAAGTAGGAAGCAAATTTAGCAGCAACCAAGCTATTGATCCTATTATACTCACCCAAAATATTTGTGCTAATTCCATTTTTTTCGCCCCAATCCAATAATTCAGATTTGCTAAACCAAATGCGCTTTGTTTTGGTGCTTTGGCAAATCTCTCGAACATTTGAATCATCCTTATTAGCTAGTATTGCCCCGTCTTCAGGCATCTGTTCCACTAGCTTTTTGAAATTATCAACGTATTTTTTCTCACTTTCAAATACATCTGTGTGATCCCACTGAGCTGACGTCAATATCAAAAATTTTGGTTTGTAATAGAAGAATTTCGACTTTGGATCCCATCGAGCAGAAATGTATTCATCTCCTTCAACTATAGAGTGTTTCGTTTTATTAGATTTCAGTTTTATAGAATCTGCCTGATCTACTGGAAGAGCACCAAACATAAAGCTCACTTCCAATCCAGCCTGTTGAAAAATGCCCACTAGAAGAGCAGTGATCGTTGTCTTTGCATATGTACCAACTACTACAATCGAATCACCTACTACTACCTCCTCTTGGAGAATTTGCGGAAAATGCTTTATCTCAAGCCCTTGTTTTTTTGCAAAAAGGTATTCCCGGTTCTTCACGCTTACTCCGCTGCCGCAAATAACTAAATCTGGCATGTCCTTATCCTTTTCCAAGAGGTTTTTAAAGCTAAATCCCTCCTTTACTGAAAGATCAGCTTTCGTAACAAGGGACCTCATTGGCTCATATAGCCCTTTATCACTGCCAGTGATTTTGTAGCCCTGAGATTTTAGAGCAATAGCTAAAGGAGCCATTGCTACACCACCTATTCCAATAAAATGGATCCACTTGTCTTGCATTTTACCTTTCAACATAAGCTATTTTACTACATTAAAGATCTCATGTCAGAAAAATAATTTTTTTCGAACAATAAAATAAAACATTATTATGATTTTGCCTAGCCTACTAATTTAAAGTGCATTTTTCAAAATTCTTGACATACAATCCGTTGTTGTGTATTCTATTTTCGAACACAATAGTTTGTGGTTTCTAGATTGCGGGGCAGACGATTAAAGAAACGCAAAGCTGCACTTTTGGCGCTCTTCAAATTACTGTCTGTACCCCAATATCAGTGATACGATAATTTAGCCTTGTTGATAAGGTGTGGTTAATTTTGAGTTTTTTGTGGATAGGTTGTCCATAAGCTAGTGTTCTTTGTGAATAATTTGTTTACAATTTAGATGCTAAATAGTTGAAAGGCTAGTAAATCAATGATTTGTCCTTATTGTAAGTCCGAAGAATCTAAGGTAGTTGATAAGCGTGACAATAGTGGAACTGGCGTCACAAGAAGAAGGCGTGAATGCTTAAATTGCGAAAAAAGATTCACCACATATGAGCGAATTGAAAATATCAATTTGATAATAGAAAAGCGAAGCGGAAAACTACAGGAATTTGATAGGGAAAAATTACAATCGGGTATCAAAAAGGCAGTAAAAAAAAGACCTATTACAGACGAACAGATTGATGAACTCGTGGGAGATATAGAATTGCGCCTAATGAATAGAAAAACAACTCAGATCAAATCATGTGATATTGGAAAAATGGTTCTTACAAGGCTGAAGAAGCTAGATAGCGTTGGATATTTGTTGTATGCATCAGTTTTCAATGACTTCAATTCGATCAAAGATTTCAAGAAAGAGATAAATAATCTGAATTAAAATATGATGGCAAAATCAAAGGTAAAAACTGAAAAGGAAATATTGGAGAACGCAAAAAAGCTTGGACTTAGCGATAACTCCATAAAGGTGATCATGAAAAGAAATTTATGGAAAAATAAGGAGGGAGAAATAATAGAGCTTCCAGAAGATATGTTTAGAAGGGCTGCGAAAGTTCTTTCTGGAGTAGAAAAGGAATTTGGGACAACAAAAAAAGAGATTAGGGAACTGGAAGAGAAATTTTTCACAATGATGTCAAATCAAGACTTTCTCTCAAATAGAGTCTTGAAAAATGCTGGAAGAGAATTTCCTTTTCAACAATTTGCAGCATGCTATGTATTTCCAATAAAAGATGATCTTGATTTCATTTTTAAAATATTAAAAAGAAGTGCGTTTATTCAGAAGTGGGACGCTGCATGTGGGATCGACTATTCGGTTTTGCGACCTCGCAACGATATAGTCGCTTCCACCGGCGGCAAATCTAGTGGGCCTATTTCATTTATGACGCTATTTAACCGAGTTAGTGAAGTTATTTCTGAAGGTAGCCTTCGAAGAGGGGCAAACATGGGGGTTCTTAGAGTTGATCACCCAGATATCGAAGAATTTATTCATGCGAAAAAAGAACCTGGAGTATTGGAGTGCTTCAATGTATCGGTAGGAATTACAGATAAATTTATGAAAGCAGCAGAGAATGGCGAAGAATATTCGCTTATAAACCCAAGAACTGGGAAAGAAGCCAAGAAGCTTGATGCAAAAGTGATTCTAAAACAGATAATTGAGTCCGCCTGGGAGAGTGCAGAGCCAGGCCTCATCTTCCTCGGTGAGATTGCAAGAGGCAATCCAACTCCACATATAGGGGAAATGACCGCGGTAAACTTATGTGGTGAACAACCACTTTTGCCTTGGGAATCATGTATTCTTGGAAATATAAAACTGACCAATTTTGTTAAAGATGTAGGAGGTAAAAGAGAAATTGATTGGGATAAATTAAGGGAAATAATTCATCTTGGAATTCGCTTTCTAGATAACGCTGTTGAAGCAAATAACTACTCTTATAAAGAAATAGAGGATATTGTGAAGAATGGAAATCGCAAAGTTGGCCTGGGTGTTATGGCATATGCCGACCTCTTGTTTGAGCTTAGTATTGCCTATGATAGCGAGGAAGGGGTTGATGTTGGAAGAAAACTGATGAAATTTATTCGAGATGAAGCTGAGGCGGCTTCTGGCGAGCTTGCTAAAAAGCGAGGAAACTTTCCCAATTACAAGGGAAGTAAATGGGATGAGAATGGTATAAAACATATTAGAAATGCATGCCTAACTACTGTAGCGCCAACAGGATCATTGAGCGTGATAGCAAATTGTTCTTCAGGTATTGAACCTGTTTTTGCACTTGCATTTACTAGATATGCGCTTGGAACAGACGAGGAAAATAAAGAAAAAATGTTCTTTGTGAATAAAAAGCTTGAGCAGACTCTGAAAAAAGAATGGCTATACTCAGAGGAACGTATAAAAAAGATTATAGACAAGGGGTCAATTCAAAAAATCGATGCAATCCCGGACAAAATAAAAGAGATATTTGTAACTTCAATGGATATCGAGCCTGAATGGCACATCAAGATGCAGGCAGCTTTTCAAGAGAGCGTTGATAGTGCGGTTTCAAAAACAATCAACATGTCTAAGGATGCTACAGTCGAGGATGTGGAAAGTGCTTATCTGCTTGCCTATAAATTAAAATGTAAGGGCATTACTGTTTATAGAGACCAAAGTAGGCAGAGCCAGGTTCTAACTATTGGTGATAAATCTAATAAAAAGGATAAAAAATAGAAACTATGTTTGAATACAAGGAACATCAAAATTTGGCAGAAATTGAAGAATACACTAATGAGCAAAATGAGCAGATAATATCCGTTATTGATAACAAGAGGATTATCACTCAAATAGTTGAACTGAATGAATCAGAAGAAACCATTGCCCCAGAATTTTTATAATTTAATTAGCCCCAAGTGGTCAAATTTAAAAAAAGTGATCTAGAATTCATACAAAATCCTGTAAAAGGTTTGAAAAGGCCAACCCCAGCCAAAAATTCTTTGGAAATTATGAAGAAACGCAGCTTTTTAAAGGGCGAAGATGGTGAGGCAATTGAAGACGCAAGACAAATGTTTTGGAGGGTAGCTGCGGCAGTTGCTTTGGAGGATAAAAAATATTCTGACAAAGACCTTGAGAGGACTGCAATTGATTTCTATACATTGATGGCAGAGAATAAATTTTTGCCTGGAGCTAGAGTTTTATATGAAGCTGGAAATTATGTTGATGGAACTGGTCAGCTTGCTTCTTGTTTTGTACTTCCGATTGAGGATGGCCTTGATAGTATATTTCAGACCATGAAGGAGGCAGCGATTGTGCAGAAGAACAATGGGGGAACTGGCTTTAACTTTTCTCATGTCAGGCAGAAGGGTGCTTCAGTTGGAGGTACTCCAAATGTTGCTGCCGGGCCTTTGCACTTTCTTCGAAGCTATTCCCAGTCATTCGATCATATTTTGCAAGGGAAAAAGCGCGGTGGTGGCAATATGGCGATACTCAATGTGGATCATCCTGATATTATTGATTTCATTAATTTGAAGAGCGAGGAAGTTGCTATAAGAAATTTCAATTTGTCTGTTGGAATAACGGATGAATTTATGCAGGCAGTGAAGAATGATGGGGATTTTGATCTTTTGAGTCCACACAAGAGGGAAATCATAGAGACTGTGAGAGCAAGGAAAATTTTTGATTTGATTTGTCAAAGAGCATGGGAGTGCGCAGATCCAGGTTTGTTTTTCTTGGATATCGCCCAGAAGGCAAATCCAACACCGAATTTGGGCATAATTGAGGCGACGAATCCTTGCGGTGAGGAGCCACTTCGAGCATATGAGTCATGCAATCTTGGCTCAGTTGTAGTTTCGTCTCATATAGTGGAAAAGGCAGGAAAAATGGAGATCGATTGGTCAGAGCTCGCAAAATCTACACAAAAAGCTACACACTTTTTAGAAAATATGATTGATCTGAGTGTGTTCCCTTTGAAAAAAATTGAGGATGAAGTAGAGAAGACTAGAAAGATCGGCCTTGGCGTAGTTGGTTTGGCTACACTGTTTTTTAAGCTGGGAATCCCATATGATAGTGAAGAGGCAATTGAGCTCACAAGAAAAATTGTAAAATTCATACAAACTAATGCAGTCAAGGAATCAATTCGCCTTGCAAAAACAAGAGGAGCATTTCCAGCCTTCAAGGGAAGTACTTGGGACAAAAAGGGATTCAAAGTTCGAAACGCAACCATGAGTTCAATTGCCCCTACAGGCACACTTAGCCTGATCGCAAACACTTCAAGCGGAATCGAACCAGTTTTCTCACTTGTATACAAATATAGAGGATTTTACCAAGATGATGGCAAAGAGGAGTCCAAGCAGCTTCTCTATGTTAATGAACAATTTGAAGAATATGCAAAAAAACACAAATTCTATTCCAAAGAGTTGATGCAGAAAATTGCAGATAACGCAGGCTCCTTGCACGGTCTGGATGAGGTTCCAAAAGAGGCTAAGAAAATCTTTGTAGTAACTCATGATATTAATCCAAGCTCGCATGTAAAAATTCAAGCAGCTTCGCAGGAAAATGTGGACGCGGCTGTATCAAAAACAATTAATATGTCAAATAGCGCAACAGTAGAGGATGTAGAAAGTGCATATATTCAGGCCTGGGAAACTGGCTGCAAGGGAATCACTATTTATAGAGATGGAAGCAAGCAGCAACAAGTTTTAGAGTCCAATTTGTCAGAAAAGGTCAAAGAAAATGAAAAGCCCGAGCAAGAGACAATCAAACTAGATGGATTCAAACTCACGCCAAATGCGCTTCAAGTACTAGAAAAACGCGCTCTTAAAAAAGACGAGGAAGGAAATGTTATTGAGACCCCAGAGGAGCTTTGGCAAAGAATAGCAAGATACGTGGCTGGTGCTGAGACACGATATGATGGCAGAAAGGCAAGAAAATACGAGAAGCTTTTTTTTGATGTGATGAATAGTGGTGAATTTATTTGTGGTGGGACCTTGATTTTTGCAGGACTTGGACCTGATTCTGTAATGTCCAAGTGCCTTGTTCTTCCAATTGACGATTCTATTGATTCTATTTTCGGTACACTAAACGACAATATCCAGATGCTCAGACGTGGAGTTGGCACAGGATTCAATTTTTCAAAAATTCGTAGTACTTATACGAAGGTGGCTACGACAGGAGAGCAGGCAGCCGGCCCTATCAAATACCTAAAAATGTTTAATGGTGCACAAGACACAATCACAGGAAGAGGTGGCCGTGCTCTTGGATCTATGGCAATTCTCAATATTGATCACCCTGACATAGAGAGCTTTATCAAGGCAAAAGATGATCTGGATGGACTTTCGCATTACAATATCTCTGTTGGAGTAAGCAATAAATTCATGAAAGCTGTGAAAGAAGATGGAGAATGGAAGCTTGTTGATCCTCACACAAAAGAAGTCTGCAAGACTCTAAAAGCAAGGGAACTATTTGAAAAAATTGCAAAGCATGCATGGGTAAGTGGCGATCCAGGGATGTTTTTCTTGGACACTGCAGAGAAAGGCAATACAACTCCTGAGATCGGGAAAATGGATGGGACAAATCCATGCGGTGAGCAGCCTCTTATTCCTTACGAAACATGCAATTTGGGAAATATTGACATTAGTAAGATGGTAATAGGCTTTCCTTATGCACAGAATCCTCAATTTAGAGAATTGAGCGTGTCTCAAAAATTAAAACAGATTGATTGGGATAGACTAGAAGAGGTAATAGAACTTGCAACTAGATTTCTTGATAATATAATCGACATCAATAATTATCCAATTGTGCAAATTCAGGAAATGACACTACGAACCAGAAATATTGGTCTTGGGATTATGGGCTTTGCTGATCTGTTGATAAAGCTTGGGGTCTCATACAGAAGCGAACAAGCTCCAGAAATTGCAAAGAAAATTATGAAATTCATTCAAGATAAGTCACATGAAGTCAGTGAAGAGCTTGGCCGCGAAAAGGGGAATTTCCCGGAATTTAAAAAGTCGCTCTGGAAAACAAAACACAACAAAAAATTCATGCGAAATACACGTACAACCACTATTGCACCAACCGGAAGCATCAGCATAATTGCAAACTGCAATCCAGGGATTGAACCAATCTTTGCATTAGGCTATCGAAGGAAAAATTCAATGGGAGGAGCTGATCAAGAGGTTGTGGAACATCTTTTTGAATATAGCGCAAAGGCTCGTGGATTTTTTTCAGAGGAGTTGATAAAAGATATCGCAGACGGAAAACATTTATCTGAAATAGCGAAGGAGCACAAAATTCCAGAGGATATTGTTGATGTATTTGTAACCACTCATGAGATTGAACCAGAACAACACGTTAGAATTCAATCGGCATTCCAACAATACATTGATAGTGCAGTATCAAAAACCATTAATTTGCCAAATTCTGCTACCTGGCGTGATATTGCAAAAGTTTACGAATTGGCATTTGACATGGGATGTAAGGGCATCACCGTATTTAGAGATGGCAGTAAAGATCCAGCACTTCAGGTAGGTACAAATAAAAAGAAAGATAGCAAACCGCAAGAAGAACGTATTCTAGATAGGGGGCCAAGACAAAGGCCTGATGTGACTCGCGGGTTCACTTACAAAATTGATACAAACCAGGGCAAACTATTTGTCACAATCAATGAAGACGAAAAAGGTCCCTTTGAAATATTCCTACAAGGAGTTGGCAAAAGCGGTAGTTTTACCTCAGGCTACATTGAATCAATTGGTCGATTAACCTCAACTCTTCTTCGATCCGGTATCGCTGTAGAGGAAGTAGTAGATCAATTACAAGGCATAAGATCAGGACAACCCATTATGAATCCAGGAGGAATGTTTGTTTATTCCGTGCCTGACGCTGTTGCTAAGGTCTTGAAAAGATACTTGAGCGAGCGCAAGGAGCAGCTAAAAATGTTTGATAAAAGGAACGAGAACGAAGTAGAGCCTCTCGCAAGTCAGTATGTAAATTTATCAGTGCCTGAGGAGACAGAAAAGCCTGAGCCTGAATCTTTGGAGGAAAATGAAAAATCCAATGACTTATCTGCCAAATACACTTCAGAAAATGTAACTGGAGATCTTCTTGAATGTCCAGAATGTGATGGCGACCTGGAATACGCAGAGGGATGTATTCTTTGCAGGGCTTGCGGTTATTCCAAATGTGGGTAAAATGTAGCAAAGGTTTAATCTTGTAAATTATGAGTTCTCAAAAAAGAAAAGTCTTTGTATCTGGCGTTTTCGATATTCTGCACTTCGGGCATATAGACTTCCTTCAAAAGGCAAAAAATCTCGTGGGAGAAGATGGCATACTTATCATAGCTGTTCATGATGATGTCTCAGTTCGCGAGAAAAAAGGAAGGGCAAGGCCAATTCATGGATTAAATGAGCGAGTAAAAGTCCTTGAGGCAATCAAATACGTGGATGAGGTCATCCCATGGATCGGATGGGAAAATGTATCTGAGCTTGTAGAAAAAATTAAACCAGACTACATAGCAGTTAGCGGGGAGGAATACAAAAGAAAAAGTATTGGTTCAATTGCAAAAAAAGTCGGCGCAGAATTAAAGACTTTCCCAAAAATTCCAGAGCTATCAACTACCAAGATAATCAATGATCTATAAACAAACAGCCATCATAATCAAGCTCACGGATTTTCATGAGGCCGACAAAATAGCTACTCTTCTCGGCAAAAATAGAGGTAGAATTGAGACTATAGCCAAGGGCACTCGCAAGCCAACTTCAAGGAAGAGCTCCTCAATTGATGTAGGTGTTTTAGCAGAATTCCGCCTAGCCAAAGGCAAAAATTTTGATATTATTACAGAAATTCGTCCCTTACGAAGCCCAGAGAGAATCAAGAGCTCTATAGAAAAAATATCTGCCCTTTATTATCTATTAGATCTATGCAATAGGTTTTTTCGAGATGAGAATCAGGGACAAGAGATATTTGATGAACTAAATGATTCTATTGAGATTCTTGAGGAGTCAGAAAATATCCTGAGGCTGGTGCATATTTTTGAGATAAAAATTTTGAGCCTAAGTGGTTTTCTGAAAAATGATAAGGGCAAGGCCAAAATGAATAAACAGCAAAAACGTATCTACAAAATAGCAAAATTTGTTCAAGAAAATACAATAAAAGACTCAATGAAGCTAAAATTAGACAAAAAAGACCTTCAAACCTTGTCCTCTTATCTATATAATCAAGTAGTGGATGTTTTAGAGCGTGACTTGAAGTCATATAAATTTTTTAAAAAAGTAAATAATGAGAGCAAATCTTAAAGATTCCTATTTATTTTATTCGCAGCAGGTAGGAAAGACGCGCATGTGGCTTTTTATGCTGCTTATCGCAATAATAAACTTGTTGCCCTTTGGTAATTACATCAGTAATTTCTTGCTACTTGGTCACAAAATTGAAGTTATCAAGAGTTCAATGAACAATGAAGATAGCCTTCCACTTTTGAATTTTGATAATTTGTTAGATAAATTCGTAAGAGGAGCAAAATTTTTTGTTGTTAAGCTGATTTACTCTATACCTGTAACTGTCATCTTTATGATTCCTTTTTTTATTTTATTTATCCCATTTTATTTTACAGCTGGAGAATCAGGTCCAGAAAATATTTTATTATTACTGTCTTTTATTCTGGTTTTTATTCTAATTGGTATATTGGGTATGCTCTGGAACAGCTGGGTGGTACTGCCAGCAACATATCTCTATCAGAATCAAGAGAAAATTGAAGATGCTTTCAAATTTCCAAAGCTCAAAGAAATTATCTTTTCAAATAAAAAACAATTGAGCTATCACTTTATCAATCTATTACTATATCAATTTGTTTATTTTATTGCGCTTGTATCAGCACTCTTTTTGATAATGTTCTGCGTAGGAATTTTTCTTGTTATTCCCATCCTAATTTTTGGCAATATTTTCAATTTTATAATTTTACCCCACTATGAAGGTAAGATTTTTGGGGAGTGGGAGAAAAAGCATAGTTATTAGATAGAACTTATGAATATTTTAGTTTCAGGTTGGCCAGGCGCAGGAAGCTCAACAGCATCCAGAATTCTTGCAATAACCCTAAATATGCAGTATCTCTATGGCGGAGGCGTGATGAAATATTGGGTGCAGAAAATGGGGTATGATCCAAAGACGGACGAAATAAACAAGTGGAATAAGAAGTATGGCGATCATTGGGATGCTATTTGGGATAGATATATTTTCGAAAAATTGCAAAGCATACAGGGAACTATAATTGACACAAAAGTTTTAGGATTTTTTGTGGAAAAGCCTGAAAGACTGATTGAAATTTTTCTAGTTGCCTCAAAGGAGGCAAGGCAATCAAGAGCTGGCAGTGATAAGCGAAAAGAGGATTTAACAAAAAGGGATAGGCAGTTGAAAAAGAGCTGGAAGGACAAATATGGCGTAAATATTTTCGATAAGAATCAGATTCGAAATAATTATGATCTACTGCTCAATACATCAGAGATTGGCATTCGAGATGTTGCGTATGAGCTCATCAAGTACATTTATCAGTTCTACTTAAAACAGGAAAACTTGGCGCGCCTTGAGTCAAAGCTAGATAAAATAGTGTTTGAATACAACAAGGATTCAGACTATCTAGTCAAAACACTCAAAAACAGTCAGCTTTATATTGAGCCCAAGGAAATCTTTGCAGAGATGCGAACGCAATATGAGCATCTTTTTGAGAATTTGCCAGAGGAAATGAAATTCACGACCTAGACTTAGAAAAATCTCTCCCAATCTGCTAAAATACACCCTGTCAGCATATACCAATGATATTAAGAGATATAAAAAAGTATCGTTTCAATAACCCAAAGATTGTTGGGTTCAAACTGCTTGCCAATGTCAAAAAAAAGTATGGTCTAGAATACGCAAAGTCGCAATTAACTTATACTCTCACAAATACTGCCTTTAAGAAATACTTGAAAAACGGAGAATTTAGTAAGAAACAGTTAGTAGAAATTAAAAAATCTCTAAGAGAATTATTCGCCATATCAAAATCAAAAAAATTGGTTGTAAAAAGAGCCTTTTTTGTTCCAGGCATGGAAAATCCTCCAGGTCCAAGGTTTCTCGGCGTAAAAGACACACAAGGGGCACTGAAAGCAGTAGAGGAAATCTATAAGTTTGCCATCGAAAGTGCTTATCACAAGAAAAAAGGTAGTAAGATTGAAATTTCGTATTACCCCTTCACTGATCCCCCACCAGTCAATAGCCCGATAAAATCAAATGATATCCTTCCTCGAGGTGTGGTAGCTACTACGTTTGATGACTCAGGCAAATTAGTAGAAGTCATGGCAGTATTTGGAAATAATGAAGGCACTCAATCACTAAAGGGCGTGGACAAATACGTTGTAGATACCAAGGCCATGATAATCAGAGAGAAAACCATTCCTCAAAAATCGCATGGCTTATTCACCACTAAGAAGGCACAAGATAGTTATCTAGATATTCCTTTAGAGAAGCAATTTGAGCAAGTGCTAAATGATATTGAAATCTTGCAGATTGCTACTGCAACAGCAAAGTGTAGTGAACTATCAGGGAAAAGGCAGCGAGCTGAGGTCTCTTTTGATAGGGACGAATTTTTCTTCAATGAAGTACTAGAATATAAAGAACAAAAGAAATCATACAAATCTATAAAATTCACTGGGAAAGTCGTAGCAATCTCTAGTCAAGAAGACATAGATAAATTAAATAAGAAAAAGGAGCAAATTGTATATATATCAAAAAAAGTTATAAAGAGGAGAACTTTTTTAGTATTAAATAAATTAGTTGAGAAGGCTCGAAAAAAAAATCTCAAACTATATGTGCTTTATCCTGGGACAAATACAACTGCTCATGCTATGCGGGTTCTGGTTGATGCTGGGCATTACGCATTTACGGTTGGCCATAGAGAATTTAGGGATAGAGAAGACGTAAAAATAACTGCTAGTGCGGGCGGTGTACGGATTGAAAAGAAAGAAGCAGAAGGACTACTTCATTTGGAGGATGCATCGAGTTTCAAACTATCAGAGGTTGGAGGCAAGGCATACAATTTGTCTACACTGATGCTAAATGGTTTTAGAGTACCCGATGGTTACGTTATTAGATTAGATCTACAAAAATTTTCG
>Ga0114923_10001733_pt1 | contig 14984 bp, 15 predicted proteins | sample SumtaG_FD_89578 | JGI IMG/M metagenome (GOLD analysis project Ga0114923, IMG submission 89578) | Deep subsurface microbial communities from Indian Ocean to uncover new lineages of life (NeLLi) - Sumatra_00157 metaG | ecosystem: Environmental > Aquatic > Marine > Oceanic > Sediment | place: near...
CTCGCCACCGTTGACAGTTCCGACTGTACCTCGTACCGTCCGGCACTGTTCTTCCAACGTGACTCTCTTGTGCTCGCAGAGCAGCTGACGCCTCGCGTCCAAGAGCAGTACAAGCTGGAAGCGCTCGGCACCTTAATGGTCGCCGACACGGTGTACGGCGTGCAAACCATCCGTGGCGACACGGCTGGCGAAGCAGGTCGTGGCTGCCGCGCTGTAATGGTACCTGCTGCTTAAGAGTGGCAATGCCAAACTGGGTGAGGGCTTCGGCCCTCCCCTCCTAATTCCAAGGGGTAGTACATATGGTCGTTAGACATCCCCAGAGACGGGGAGAAGGAATATCCGCGTCTGACGACATAACTGTAACGGGCGACTGGTCTTTTACTGGATCGCTAACTATACCCGAAGCGTCTGTCACCGCGCACACTGCTGCGATAGACCATGACGCTCTGCTGAACTTCGAGCAAGACGAGCATTTCACTCAGGCCGATATCAGCATAACCGTAAACCAGATCAGCGACTTCTCGTCTGAAGGTGGTCTAAAGAACATCGTCGAAGATGTCACGCCGGAACTCGGCGGAGATTTAGACGCCCTCGGCAACAACATTGTAAACGTCAATGCGTTGCAGTTGAATGAAAGCCCGTCCGCGCCGTACACCAGCGGTGACGGTAAGGGCTTGTTCTGGGTAAAGACAGACGGCGACAACGCGCCTATGTTTATGGACGGAGCCGGACTCGACTCACGTATGACGCGTAACCGTGTCACCGAGACGATCTACTCCGACTGGACTCACGAAGCTAGTCTAATCATGGGCGACGAAGAAATCGTCAAATGGTTAGACGATAGTGCTGTCGCACAGGACATGCTCAGACTGGCGACCGGCGTCACAGCCGGAGCAGCTGTCGGTCACATCATAGTGACGCAGGATGATTTCCAGACTACCACTAGCGCTACGTACGTGGATATCTCAGGTGCAGTGGTTCCCTATGCAAGCATGGAAGCGAACGAGGATTACGTTGTATTTGTCCGTGCTTACATAGGTAACACTACCAGCACCACGACGAACCAGAATAAGTGCAGGCTGACAAAAGACGGTAGCTTAGTCGGTGGTTCAGAACATATTTACGAGTCGCCGGGTACTACCGCCGAAAGCGTAGGCATGATATACGAGTGGGGCGGTGTCGTAAACTCTGGCGCAAGTGGTGACTTACAGTTACAACATCTGTCAGGCAACGGTTCTGACACGATGATGGCCGACAACATCAACATAATGATGATTAAGGTCGATGATCTGACGCTCAACACCAACGTGTTTCACGATACAGACGCGACCACGGTTGAGTTAGACGACGGGAACTTCCCGCCTCTGGTGTGGTTTGATACAGGAGCCGGTGTTACAATCGGCGACGGCGTGAGTGACTACCTAGTCTTTGGTTCCGTGAGAATTACGGACTTCCTGACCGGTGGCAACACTGTATCAGTCCGAGTAAACGACGGCAGCACTACTCTCGATGCTAGTGGAGTTGGACGAGGCGATAGCAGCGACCAGCTCTCTATGGGCTTCGCACAGTTTTGGACTGCGCCTGCCGCGTCAACTACACTGACCGTAGAGGCGCAAGGTACTGGCTTTCCGGTCGATAAAGATTTCGCCAGCATTGTCGCCATACGTCTGAACGCTTTTACGGAATACCAGTCAGTACTGGTGGAAACCAGCCCTGACCTCGGCGACGGCCCGACCACGATATCCACGATAGACCTGACAGTACAAGCTGCTGGCGATTTTGGATTCATGTCCGGTGCGACTGGCCCGAGCGTAGGGTTACCGGGTTCAGCCGACTACGTCACTGTAGAAGTTGACGGTGGGGGCGCTGCAGCGGTCGCTGGCTCGAACGTAATAGTAGGTATTCACAACGTCACTGCGGCTGCTATTGAGGCGCATTGGAGCGTCTCCGCCGACCAAGCACTGAACGCAGGCGAAGTGATAGAGGCTAAGTTCCTCGCAACGGACGCGACCACCCCGCAGGTTTACGAGAACTGCTTCTTTGTGGCGTTCCAGTGGACTATAAGCGATACCTCTGAGAAGTTCGACATAGGTAACCCGGCGTTTGCTGCGCGGTACTTGGGCGACAAGCACAGGTTCTACGGCAGCGACGGTGCGGACTACGTGCAGTTCGAGCACGACGACACGGATTTTAATATCAGCGGCTTCCAGACTGCTGACATTAACATCACGGACATAACTGCGATCAACGCAGGTACGGTTGACGCAGACTTTGACGCGATCACAGGCACGTCCTTTGGTGGCATAGTCGAAGCCAACCTGCTAGACAAGACTGCTACTGAAGACATCACTGGTAATTGGAACTTCAAAGCAGGTTCCGGCGGCACTGACTTTCTTAATACAGGTGGGACTGTTGGTCTTAATGTGAGCCACCCCGGCGGCAACGACGTGCTCATTGCTACTGTCGGCACCGTACAGGACGTTAAGTTCAGTGGCGCTACCGTACAATACGACTTTGACAACGACGTTGTTATCACAGGCCCGTTGACAGCTACCAGTTTTGGCGGCATCCTTTCAGCGAACCTGCTCGACAAGTCTGCTACCGAAATTGTTAGCGGTGCCTACAGGTTCAGCACTGATCTTTACGTAGGTTCAGCGAGTGCGAGTGACGTTACTAACGTCTTCATTTCGGGTGCGTCGGGATTGTCGATACGTTCCGGCACTGGCTCGGGTGGGTGGGCAAGAGGATTCGTGCCCGTCAAGCACTCTGACTCTACACGCATGGGCGGCGCTGGCTGGCTTGGTAGCAATGAGACTCTCAGCAGCTTTAATATAGGCTTCTCGTCCGATTGGTGGTTAGGAGACGATAGAGTAGAGTTTACAGCCACATCTGCGACCTTCGGGGCAGATATTACCACCCTGTTCAAGAATTCAGAGAACATCTTTGAAGGCACCACTGGCCCCGGCTTCTATTTGCGGGACACCGATGCAGCTACCGACGAGAAAGTGTGGCGCATGGACTTGTTTGGTGGCAACCTCCGCTTGTCAAGCCGCGCCGATGACCTTTCAGGTGGAGCAGAGATTTTCTTAGCAACCCGAGGCACGGGTACTGCCGTAGCTAGTCTTGGCTTTACACCTCCGGTAACCTTCGCAGACATTCTGCAAATGGCTGAGGACAAAGACCTAGAGATGGGCGGCAGCGGTGTAGGACTTATACGCTGCAAATCTCAGTCTCTTGCGGACGATGCGACAGGAACTTGGGACATAGCAGGCGGCGCGAATGGTTACGCACTACACGTATTAGTATCGACTTACAATGCGCAAGTCAGTGGCATCTTCGCGTACACTACTGACGCAACTAGAACTGATGTAGGTCTAGGAGCGCTCATGGAAATGGGCACGTCGGCTAACCCAGACGTGGACGCTAAGTGCAACGTGTGGAAGTCGGCTGCTGCGGAGTTAAGCATAAAAAACCGCTTAGGAAGTACACGGACATTTACTATTTGGTCATTTTCGCCACTTACCTAACCCCTCCCCGACGTGGGCTATTCCGTGCGGCCATCTGAGGGTACGGTGAGCCGGTATGCGGTACCACGTCGGGATTTATTCAGATTCGTTACGCGATTTTTTAAGATTTTTGAGTTTTCAAATGGAGAGAGACAATGCTCAACTTAGACAACCTTAAGACAGCGATCATCCTGTGCAAGCGCGCATCACTGACAGGTGAGGAATCACTCTCAGCAGCGCAAGCCATCCTCTCACTCGAAGACGAGTACAAGCGGGTGGAAGCTTCACTGAAAGCAAAGAAGCGACCGGCGGGAAAGAAAAAGCCTAGAGGACAGCCGAAGTAATGGCGAACACACGAGACTTAATGAATAAGACGCTGCGCGGTATCCGCCAGTTTGCTCTTATCATAGCCAGCGGCACGTCATCCACGACTGACGACTATCTCTTGATGATCCTTCAATTCGTGAACGAGGCGAAGGAAGAGATAGAAGAGTCGGGCTGGCCTTGGCAAGCCTTACGGCAGACCGTCACCCTGACGCTCGCTGCCAGCACAGCAGAGTACACCCTGACCATAGCCGGAGACGCGGACGTTGATACTAACGACCGTGCCCGGCTTTTGTATGAGAACGTCACGCAGTTCGGACAGACTGAAGGATTCTTCAACAGCTCTGCCTCTATGCCGATGGTATTCGATACGACTGACTCGTCCGAAGAGCGCCTGATTGAGATTACGCAGGAGCGCATGGAACGACTGCACTTTACCGACAACGACGAGACTGGGCAGCCGAGATACTTCACTCTTTATACCTCGGGTTCAGCAATCGTGGCTAAGGTGTGGCCTATCCCCGACGCAGTTTATACGATAAAATTGCGCATGTATATACCGCAAGCTGAGCTGACCTCTGCCGACCTGACGACCACGCTGCTGATACCAAGTCGCCCGGTCTATCTGCGCGCCACGTTCAAGGCGAACGAAGAGCGCGGGTCAGAGTTGGGTAAGGAAGGTTCAGCACTGTGGCTAGCCATGCACGACGCACACGGCGCTGCCACCGGTAAGGAAATGACACCAGCCGACCAGACTGTATTCTTGAGCCGCTAATGCCACAGATTCAACCTGTTGACATTGTTGCGCCGGGTTCTTTCGGACTCAACACTGAGAAGGCGAGCACGTTGCTCCGCCAGCAGTGGGCAACGACAGCGCTTAACGCTGCGATCAATCGCTCCGGCAGGATCGGTGCTCGCAAGGGTTGGACGAGTCAGACGGCTACGGGTATTGCAGCCGCGACCACTTTAGACGTGATCCATGAGCAGATACTAAAGAACGGCAACAAGATCATCATATCCACTGCCGGGGCCAAGATTTATAAAGGTGTCTCGAACTTTCAGGCTGCCGGAAATGACATCACCAGCACGACCGTACCGACAGCTGCTCATTGGAAGTTTGTAAACCTCGGCAACAAGTGTTACGGGTTCCAACGCAATCACGTCCCGATTGTCCGGGGAACTGGCGACTTCGCAGACCTCACAGGGTCAGGGGAGTTGCCCGACGGTAACGATGCACTGGTAGCCTTCGGACGCCTCTGGGCGTTCGACATAGACAAGCAGACGATCCGCTACTCCGCGCTGTTAGACGGGACGGACTTTACGGTAGCGAGCGGTGGTGGCACCATCGACATGACTTCCATATGGACGCAGGGTGCAGACGAGCTGGTAGCGATTGCAGCCCTCGGGTCTAACTTGGTTGTCTTCGGTAAGAACCACATCATACTATGGGCCGACGGCTCTGGCTCTGAGGTCGGCTTAGACCCGTCCCGGCTTGAGATAGTCGATACCATCGAAGGTACCGGCTGCATAGCACGCGACTCGATAGCCGCTACGGGTGAAGGCGATCTGATATACCTGTCCAAGCATGGGATACAATCCCTTGGCCGAGTGATCCGAGAGAAGAGTAACCCGGTAGCCATCCTGTCTAAAAACGTACGCTCGCGTGTGTTGAAAGCAATCTCGACACAAATAGCCGTCGATCAAGAGTTAGACCAAGTGCGTGCGATACACGACGCGACGGAAGGTTTATACATCATCAACTTCCCGGTCTATGGCTCGATGTTCGTGCTCGACACGCACCACCCTTTCAAGGATGACGACGGAGAGGGTGCTCTTCCAGTACTGCAGTGGCAGATAGGTGGTAGCATTGTCGGCCTCTTGTCCACGTCTAACGCAGGCATATACTTTGGCAGCTCGGGTGTGGTAGGTAAGTACGGTCTAAATTTAGACAACGGCAGTACCTATTCCTTCGAGTACTGGTCAGGCTGGCTCGACTTCGAGCAGCTCAACCACCGTCTAAAACTGATGAAGGAAATAGTCAGTGTGCTGAACGTAGGAGTCGGCGACGTAAATCACGTCTGGGAATTTGACTTCGACGGTACAGTCAACACCCGCACACACAGCTACACAGGCGTAGCCGGTGCGGAGTTCAACGATTTAGCCTCGGGTGCCGAGTTCAACCTCGGTGAGTTCTCGGGTGGAGTGCGCATACAGCGGAAGACGCTGCCTGCGTACGGTGAGGGCCAGTTCATACGTATTGGTGTAACAGCCACAATCAACTCATTCGATCTGGTAGTACAGCAAGCCAGTATCGCTCCGAAGATAGGACGCATGGTAACGTAATGTCAGACTACGCAAAGACTACAGACTTTACAGCGAAGGATGCACTCAGCACGGGTGACCCTCTCAAGCTGATTAAAGGCTCATACTTCGATACCGAGTTCGATGCCATCGTCACGGCGATAGCCTCGAAGGAAGACTCGACAAACAAGAGCGCCGCAGGCGGCTACGCTGGCCTTGACGGTAGTGCTCTAGTCAATGACGCGGAGTTGGCTACGGCTAGCACGACTGTCAGAGGCCCGGTCGAGCTGGCTACGGATGCGGAGACGAACACAGGCAGCGACACGGCGCGAGGAATCACTCCCGCCAACTTGGCGCAGATGACCAACCTGCTGCAAGCCACGGACACACAGCGCGGTGCTCTCGAAATCGCGACCGATGCTGAAGCCAACACTGGCTCAGCCACGGATCGCGCCATCACCCCGTCTAACCTCGCACAGATGACTAATCTGCTACAGGCTACAGCGACTCAGAGAGGCGCGGTCGAACTTGCCACGCAGGCAGAGGTCGATGACGGTTCGGACACAGGTCGCGTCATCACCTGCGAGACTCTCGCAGCGTATGGCGGTGGCTTCACCAACGGCAGCGGCCCGGGAGTACGCGGAGCACTGGCCTACAATAACTCAGCGGTAGCCACGGCTAGCGGCTCATGGGTAACAGTACTCTTCGACTCTGAGTCGTTCGATACTGACTCGATCCATGATACCGGGTCTAACACGAGCCGTCTAACGGTTCCGACAGGCGTCACACGAATACGCCTGACTGCTGGCGCGCAGTTCACTGCGAACAACACAGGCATACGAGGAATCAGGCTCCGCAAGAACGGCGGTGGTGGCGGTATAGACACCGTGCGCGACACGTTCCTGCCTGTCTGCGTGTACAGTCCTCACATCAACACAGAGTTCCACGGCATGAACATCGACTCTGGTACTATTACTACGGTAGCTACCAACTACTTCGAGGTGCAAACGTGGCAAGCGTCCCTAGGCTCCCTTGATTTGCTTGCAGATCAGGCGTGGTTTGAAATGGAGATTTTAGCATAATGGGTTTTTTCTCAGACATATTCGATCCGGGCGCAGATGATCGTGACGCCGCCGCCGCTGCTGCAGAGCAGGGAGTAATCACAGGCACGGGCGCAAGTGGCCCCGGTGGTATCACAGCTGGCTCGACGACTGCTGACGGTGTGACGACTACCGAGTTTGACCTCGGCTCGTTCAATCCGTTACTGGGAAGTGCACAAAGCACAGCCCAGATGGGCTTTGACCAAGCTAACCGAGGCTTCGGTGACTTCGCACAGTTCGACCAGTTCGGTGGCCTCGGTCAGATGTTCCAGCAAGCACTGGGCACAGCGAGTGCTGATCCCTTCGACTTGGGTGCTGACGTTTCACAACGTCTGAGACAACTCAGCGAGCGCAGGAATCAGCGCACGGTAAATAGCACGTTCGACCGGCTCTTCGCCGGGGGTAACCTCGGGTCAAGTGCTGGCATACAACGGGCAGGTAACCTCGAACAGAACATCTTCGAGCAAGGCTTACAGTTCGACCTCACTGGGTTGCAGGCTGGACAGTCGTTACAAAAGGATGCCTTCGGTCGCGCCATGGGTGCAGTACAGGGGCAGGGTAACATCTTCCAGAACTTCCTCGCCAACCAAGCACAGGGCGCTAACATAGGCTTCGGTGGTATCGCGAGTGCTGCAGGGCTGGCCCAGTTACCGCTCGCCTTCCAGCAAGCGACCAACCAGTCGGCAAGCCTCGCGTCTGGATCGCAGTTCGGTCTTGCTGGTGTCAATCAGCAGAACGCTGCAATGGCTAAGTCTCCATTCCTCGAAGCGCTTAACGCCGCTGGCGGAATCGCTTCATCCATAACACCCGGCACGCAGATCATAAATCAGATACCCGGAGTAGTATAACAATGCCTGACATCTTCGGACAAGAGACGCCCTTAGAGGTGCTGGCTCGCACACGCGCAAGCGTACAAGACAGTCGCGCCGCCTTTGCTAAGACTGCCGGTGGACAGAGTTCCGGTGGTCAGGCAGGCTTGGCTCTGGGCGCTATCTTTGGCGGAACCATACGCAAGACTATCGACACACATCAGGCTCGCAAGAGTGAGGCCGAGCGTCTCGCCGACGAAGGTTTCTCGCCCAAAGAGGCGCGGGAGATGGCTAAGCAGAACGTACCGCGAGCCACTCACGAGATGCGCAGAGCTAAGCAGCTTCAGACAGCTGCGAAAGAGGCTCACGAGTCGATACAAAAGATCAGTCATACGGTTGGTGCCGAGTTCGCCACGTACAATGCCAAGATGCAGTACGCACGCAAGCTGCGCACTCTCGGTATGCACAACGAAGCTTCGGCACTGTCAACCACAGCACGTAGAGAATACAACACAGAGCTAGCTCGTCTGCAGGGTGTGAAAGATGCCAAGGCACAGACGGCAGCTACGATAGCACGCACACAGAAGACGCTAGCCGAGACAGAGCAGGTAGGTGTCACCCCGATTAGCAAACTGCTGAACGAGAAAGAAGGCTTGATTGCACAGATCGACGGTGAAGACGACCCCGTCAAGCAACGTGCTCTTAATGAGCGCCTCGCCCTCGTGAAGCAGAACATACACAAGCTGAACTTCATCACTGGTTCGTCCGAGACGGACTTGCTGGTCAACGGTGTTGACCTGACCAAGCCGACGGTGAACCTATTGCAGAAGAGCCTGATAGACGCCGGTAACCAAATGGACTTGCTGACAGGCATAGGCGTACGCTACGACCCGTTCTTCCTGACTGTCCCGTCTAACGTAGCAGTCAAGGGACTGTCTTTCATGGAGCGCTTGAACATACCCATAGGCGAGACGGGGGAAGACTTCCTCGTACGTCACGGCCAGTTCAAAGCGTCCGCGTTAGACGGTCTAAACCGGTACATCAAGTTGATAACCGGTGCCCAGATGTCGGAGGCGGAGGCCGACCGACTGCGTAAGGCGTTCCCAAATGTGGAACAAGACAGTGGCTCGCAGTTCATCGGCAAGTACGTCGCTGTCGTGCAGCTGCTTATGGGTGTGCAGGCACGAGCACGCGCATCTCTCGAACAGAACAGAGCTGACCTACTGCCTTCCGATATGAAGGCCGGGTCAGGTGCGAACCTGCTAGCTTGGCAGCCGACCGCTGAAGAGGCGAAAGAATTCATCGGCTTAGGCGGCGTGGACTTGTCCGAACGGTCAAGCCAAGATCAGGAAGTAGAGAGCGCACTCAAGCTTGTGCAGGATATCATCGACACTGCCGAGGGGACTTAATGGCAACCGATAGGTTAATCAACGACGACGAGTTCAAGCAACTGGTCGATGTACTGTCTAACCCCGACATGAAGGGGAGGCTATCGCTCAACCAGCTGAAACAGACACAGCTTCTTATTCAGGACTACTCCGAGAATAGGAAAGCCCGTCACACACGCCTCGAAGGTGAGGGGTTCGATGACGCGCAGATACAAAAGATTAACGAAGCGTTCAGCGCTGCACCCGCACCCAACACTGGGCGCACGGGCGCTGCGCCCTTGGGCGGTGGAGCTACCCCGTTACAAGCCGCTGGCTTGGCCGAAGGCGCTAAGCAGGCTGTCGAGGGTGTGTTCGACTTGGCTAAGGATGTCGCTGTCGGTCTAAATCTTGAGAGCGAAGAGTCCCGAGTCAAGTGGAAAGCTGGCGTCACACAACGTCGGCTCAAGTCTCGCATACAACAGATCGAAACCTTCGGACAGATGTCCGGTCAGGGTACAGAACTTGTCGGAGAGATAGCACCGTGGCTCTTTGCGAGCGCAGGCGAAGGTGCCAACCTCGCTTACCTGTTCTCCCGACGAGTCGTGCAAGGCGCTGCCGTAGGCGGCTCCACCTTCCAGCAGGAAGGGGACACATTCGTAGATCGTGCACTCGGTCTAACTCTTGGCGCTACCATAGGCGGAGCGACTACAGCTCTCGCCATTCCTTCAGCAGCCAAGGTCGCTGTGTCGCGTAGCTTCGTGAAAGCTTTCAATGACGGCACCACGTCTCAGCGTGTGGCTGTCGAGCAGCTGACCCGAGAGATGACAAAGAACCCCGAGTTCGCTCTCTCTATGGCGCAGCTTACAGGCTCCCGCTTCCTGTTCGGACTCGAACTGCAGTCGGCCAGCCAAGCAACCAAGGCTGCGCAGAACAAGAACATGGCTATTCTTGCCAAGAACCTACTGCGCATGGCGCAGACAGCACGCAAGGGTGCCAAGCCGCAGTCTGCTCAACAGGTAGTCGCGGGTCTGCGCAAGTCCCTCAAGGATGTACGCTCGCAGATATATAGCACTGCCAGCAAAGAGTTTGACTCGGGCGCTAATACCATCTTACAGAACTTCGGCGACGATGTCGTGTTCCGGGGTAAGGATTTCCTTAAGAAAATAGACGACATGATAGACGAGACTGCGAATGGTCTGCGCAACCCCGGCGGCAAGCCCTCGGAACGGTTGATAGAGTACCGCAACCTCGTCGATACCAAAGTCAACCCGATGAAGGCCGGGCAGCGTCCCGGTCTAAAAGACCCGAACAACCCTAACCAGCAGGTGCCTAACGACATCTTCCTGTTAGACCGGCGCACTGGTGTCGAGCTGAAGTTCCCGGGCAACATGAATCAGGCGCAGAAGAAAGCGCTTGAGATGAACGAGGCGTTCGGTGGCCCGACCAGTGTAGAGACGATAGACATGCTCGCAGGTCTAAACAACCTGATCGGGGGCAAGGCTATCATCTTTGAAGAGGTCAGTGTCGGCTCCAACCGTGCGACAGGACGCGCCCTGATGGGTTCGTTCGCTACGGAGATGGAGAGCAAGCCTCAGAACAAGTTTGCACAGCAAGCCATAGACGACTTGCGTCAAGGTTACAAGCAACGCATGGCACAGGTCGAGGCGTACGATAACAGCGTGCTCGGGGCTGTCTTCGGTGGTAAGAAGCCACCCAAAGACCCCGAGAAAGCGCTCGAACGTCTGATGAAGAGCGAAAAGCAAGACCTGACATTCGTGCGTGAGTTCCTCGAAGGCAGCGAGAGCGGCCAGCTACTACTCGGGCAGCTACGTGCTACGCATCTCCGGCGCATAGTGTCGGAAGCGTTCAAGGCCGATCAGCCTGCGATAGACACGGGCGTAGCCCTCGGCAAGCTGTCTAAACGCTTGTCCGCTGGCGGTGGACGTGCGGGTAAGGGCGGCGCGGGACTGTTCGACGCCAAGACACAGGCAGACCTCGTGCTCACGGGCAAGGCACTGCAAGCACTGAAGACCAAGTACTTCACTGGGATAGTTCCCGGCGGCATACGCATAGACGAAATTGCCATCAACGCTATATCCCGGTCTTCGGAGTTTATGGCTCGCTTCTTAGCGAGAGCATTTTCCGGTGGCGCGTCCATGGAGAAGGCTTTGATAGACCCTGCCGTGCGCAAGGCTATTCAAGCAGTAGCCGAGAGAGGGCCGACCAGCCCGATGGGTAGGCACGCCATGGTAGTGCTCGCTACGTTCATCAGACAGCAGGACGAGCAGCAGAGTGTCGATGCAGCTATTCAACGACGTAAAGAAGCGCTCAAAGCACAGGAGAACGTGCCCGTCCGAGCGCAGACAGCGCAGTAGGAGAGGGACATGAGAAAGTGGGGAAGAGATTCGCAAGTCGTGTACGACCAGTTAGACCGACGTTTGCAGATAGTGGTCACACGAGTGCGCGACGAGATAGGAGACATCAGTCTAACTTGTGGTTTTCGGGATGAAGTGGAACAGAACTCGATGCACGATGCCGGTGTATCAGAGCTACGGTGGCCGGACGGAAAACATAACCGTCTGCCTTCTTTGGCTGTTGACTTTCAACCGTACCCCCGGCCCACAAAACAAATCCACCTATGGTCGTCACTCTCGTATTACGCTAGTGCCGCAGTTCTGATAGGACAACAAGAGGGGGTTACAATCCGTTGGGGTGGGGACTGGAACCGTAACGGAATTATACAGGATCAAAATTTCTTTGACCTGTTCCATTTGGAGATAGTAGAAGATGCCCCGTCTAAGATTTCTGATAGCGTTCCTAGCGGTGACGCTTCTTTCTGGTTGGGTGGATAAACTACCCGAACGGTACGCTAAAGACCAGCGCATAGCTAAGATCACATGGAAGGCTGCGTGCAGGATCAGTAACTACGAAGTGTGCCCGAAGCACGGCCCCGCAGTTAGACGCTCGCCCCTTATAGGCGAGGTTGGTGCGCGAGGTGCTTACTGGATGGGTAGCCCCGTCATCTGGTTAGACCCCCCGCTCAAGAGTGGCACGCAAATGTGGATGACAATTTTCCACGAGCAAATTCATTACCTTCAGTGGATCAACCAAGTAGATTCGGAAGGTTTCGACCGGACGCTTCGCTGTCTCATAGAGCGCGAGGCTCTGGACTTTACAAACGCGTACGCTGTTGAGTTGGGACGCTCCGACCTGCAGCGCACGGTCGAAGTATGGCGCAGGCTTTACGGCTGCGATCTTTCAGGTAAAAACGTAGGGATGTGGCACTAATGCTTAAAATAACAGAACAAGTAACGCAGGCACAAGCCAACACGGGGGTCGCTTCGAGTGGCTTCCTCGCTGGCACGACATGGATTGTTGACCTCGCACCAGTGCTGCAAGTCGCAGCTACAGCCGCCGCTCTCGTAGTGGCACTCATAGCTGGCTGGTACAAGATAGAACAGATCAGAGAAATCAGGCGAAACCGAAAGCAATGAGTCAAGTTTACCGCTACCTAACCAATGACGGCCTCGTCGCCGACGGCACTAACGAGAAAGTCATATCTGCGAGTGCCGACAAGTACTACGCAGGCCCGGCTGATGGTGAGTACTGGCACATCACTCGTATGATAATTTATATCGAAGACGGTACGTCTCCGAAGATCAACGAGTACGGTGCCGCCAGTGCGCTGTCTAACGGCTGCCTGCTACGTACTACTCGTGGTGGCCCTGACGGGATAGAGACGTTAGACCTACTCGGCGGTATAGCGGTACACTCCAATGGCGACTGGGCGTCACTCTGCTTCGACATAGACCTGTCGATCCCCGGCTCGGGTAATGGCGTAGTCATAGTCCGTTGGACGTTCGACAAAGCTGGCGAGCCTGTCATATTGCACGGCTCAAGGGGCGACAAGATCGTACTCGAAACACGAGACGCAATGAACGCTCTCGTGGATCACCGCTTTATGCTCCAAGGGCATACATCAGACATGCCACACGGGCATGGCAGTGCGTGACGCATACGCATGGGCGTGGGGACTCTGGGTGCTCGGCTTCGTAGTGACCGAAGCTAAGGCTATCTTAGACGACGACAAGGCTCCCGGTAACTTCACCCTTAGCCACTACACACGACGCCTAGCTGCACGCAGCTGGGTCTTTCGATACGGACTGCTCGCGCTACTCGCGTGGCTACCGTTCCACTTTGAACTACTTGAGGGTATATTCTAATGATTAAGGACGCACTGCTCGCACTCTTTAAGCCGGTCGCGAACATCTTCGCGAAGCGTGAAGAGCGTAAGATGGTACGCGAACAAGCCGCAGGAAAGCTGGCGCAGTCTAAAGCAGACGGCAGCCTGAAGCTTGAACTCAATAAGGATGAATGGGAAAATCTGCAGGTCAAGGGAATGACCGAGAGTTGGAAAGACGAGTACGTGACAGTATCAGTGGTGTCGATACTGAACATCATAGTCGTTGGTGGGTTGGCCTCAGCGTTTGGTTACCCGCAACTTCTCGCAGGCGTTGGCACTGCGATTAAGGCACTCGGTGAGACAGGCGTCGATATTGGCTTTCTTCTTGAGGCGGCGGTACTCGCCGGGCTGGGCCTTAGCATCTGGAAGCGCTTTTAGACGATACCATTCCTTACGCGCAGCGTTGTACTTTCCTTGAAAGTTTAGACCGCTGACGCAGAACGGCACAAGCCTCGCTTGCTCTATCATGAGCAGCGGGGCTTTACTTTGCAAGTAGCGAACGTAACCGCACGTCTCCGGCAGGATACCACGCTTGTGCAGGTCTAACACGTTGCCCGGGTGCACCCGTAGGCACATCTCCCGGTCTAACCGATTAGCATAGTCGCTGCACCGGTTGGTCGTGCAGTCTAACGCCGGGCACGCGAAGCCCGAGCGTTCTAGCTCACAGCACTTCCCGCACCCGTCGCACAACTGTTCCCAAGTTTCTCTATCCACTGCAGCCCGATCCTATTGGAGTGTCAGGTTCAGCGGGGGGTTGGGTACAAAGCCCAGCGTCTCCGCTGTCACAGTAAAAAAACTTTCGTTACTGTACTCCGACTCGGTAGAGAACGCTGACGACCTCGCCGTCGCGGCGCAGTAATAGGTTCCCGGCCTGCCTTGGACTACGATGTCCATGTCTTCGTTAGACGGGGGTGCGCCCGCGTCGTCTAACAAAATCAGTACCTCATACGGTGCGCCCTGCTCTCCGGGCATGTCGTTACAGTACAGCGTGTACGTCAACGTGTCGCTACCCGGTATCGGGTTGCCGTTAGTGTACGCACTCGGCTCTGTCCAGTTCCACATCTTCCACGGGTCTGCACTGACTGTCAGGGACGCCAGTAAGACCAGTGCCACTATCGCTCTAAACAAATACATATCTCGCTCTCCTAGTTGGTATTCCCGGCCTCTCCGGGGTTCGTGCTGCTAACTCGTCGGTCTTCGCATGCTTGCGCTTAGCCTTGGGCGCGAGTGGGTGCAGCACGGTCGTTACGCGTGCCGCCCCCGTCGCTCTCCCTCGTGAAGACGACTGCACCTTGCTCTTGTGTGAGAACTGCAGGTTCAGTAGCCTCTCGTAC
>Ga0114923_10001734_pt1 | contig 14979 bp, 13 predicted proteins | sample SumtaG_FD_89578 | JGI IMG/M metagenome (GOLD analysis project Ga0114923, IMG submission 89578) | Deep subsurface microbial communities from Indian Ocean to uncover new lineages of life (NeLLi) - Sumatra_00157 metaG | ecosystem: Environmental > Aquatic > Marine > Oceanic > Sediment | place: near...
CGTAGCGCCCTACGCTACCATACGGCAACGGCTACCCATACATGAACGTCGGGTTGTGCAGAATGTAACCTACTTCATGGGCGGCGGTATCTATAGAATACGACTTATTGAGGAGTAAGTAATGCCATTAGCAGTAACAACTCGCATCACAAGTGAGAACATTCTTGTGCGCTGGTTGCCAGAAAGCCTTGTTGAAGCTATCCATGTCCAGAGTTTAGTTATGGATGCGGGTGTTAGTGGGGGTGATTTTAAGCTGTGGGTCAACGGAGAGACAACGGCGGCGATTGCGTGGAGCGCGGTTATCGCTACTCTCTTGACCAACATAGATACCGCTATTGACGCATTGGCTAATATGGCTGTCGGAGACATCGTGGCTTCTGGTGCAGATCAGTCCAGCATGGTTCTCACAGCTTCAGGTGTAGGCAACAAGTATTTTCGTATCTTGCTTGTTGACGGGTACGATACCACGTTAACAGGCGGTGCAGTGCCAAGATTGGCAACAACTATTACGACACAAGGCGCTGCGTGGGTTAATCTGACCGCGCAAGCAACGTCCTTTGACTTCGACCAAGAGGCCGAATTGATTGACGTAACAGCCATTAATGAAGTCGCTCGGACAGACTTGTCAGTAGCGTCTACAGCTAAGTTCACAATTTCGTTGTTCAAAGTACAGGCTGCAACAGCGGGAGAAGAGTGGATACACAGTCTACGCCCGCGCAATAACGGCCTGATCTGGGTATTCCCAGAAGGTCAGGTGATTGGTAAAGAAAATTACCAGTTCCAAGCTCTTATTGAGACGGGCGGGGAAAGTTACCCAGACCACGAGAAAGTGGAAACAGGGATTACAGGTATGCGTCAAGGCGCGTTCCTAATTCCACGTAAAAGCATATACAGGGGATAATGAACAATGGCAATTAGCGTTACTTCACGTATTACTTCTGAAAAGCTCCTGTTACAGTGGCAGCCGGGCAGTCTTGTGAACGCTACACATATTCAGGATTTGATTTTCGACAGCGCTGTGGACGGGGGTACGTTTAAGCTATGGGTCAACGGTGAAATTACAGCCGCTATCACCATGTCAGCAACGCCCGCCACACTTATCACAAACATCAATGCAGCGTTAGATGCTCTAGCCAACCTGACCGCAGGCGACATTGTGGCATCAGGGACGGTTATTACGCAGATTACCCTGACGGCGACAGGGGCGGGTGCGTTGCTAACATTCTTCCGTATCCTGATTATCGAGGGCGCGGAAACGACCCTAACACAAACAGTGACTAACGATAACATCAAACTGCAAACCCAAGTTACTACACAAGGTTCGGCGTTGGTTACGCTATCCTCGCAAGCTCAGTCTTTTGAGTGGACACTGACTGCTGAAACAGTCGATGTCACACCGTTGAGCCAAAGGGATCGAATTGACCTACCTGTGGCTGAAGCTCTTGAATGCACAGTCTCACTATATAAGCAGGAGGCACTCGCCGCTGGTGAAGAGTGGGTATACAGCATTTATGACGGGGCTAACGGCGTAATGATTGTTTACCCAGAAGGTAAGATTGTGGGTAAAGAAGTTTTCTCATTTATCATGCTTGTCAGTACAGATGGCGAGAAGTTCCCTGACCATGAGGTAGTGGACGTTGAGATTTCCGGTAAGCGACAGGGTGATTTCATTATCTTGCCAACATCAATCTATCGCGGCTAATATAGGAGCAGACACCGATGTTAACCACAAATTTTGATTTATGGACGTATCGAGATATGTCCGAGTTCGTAAAAGCAGCCCGTAATGACCCCATGAAGGCGCAAACACTCGCCTTTAAGGTTGTTACGGCGTGGGAGTATGATACGCCTCTAGCAGAAGGGGCGTTCTTGCAGCTTTGGCCGCTTGAGGCCGCAGAAGCGTTTAGGCTTATCAATGAACAGGCTTACGACTTCATTCGTGAATTAGACTTGAATGTTGTTACAGTAGACTTTAAGGCGGGTAACTGGCGGCAAGAGCGCTTCCTTGAGTTCAATGAAGCTCTTGAGACGGGAAACACCCCAAAGGTTGAAAAGATGGTTCGGGAGGTTGTTAGCATGGCGGGATACTCTGCTGCCGATGATCGCCCCCTTACAGCCAGTGAGGGTGCAAGATTTGTGCGTGCCGTAATTATGGCGTGGTCAGATGTGGTGCAGGGGAAAGCCTAAAGGACACGCTCTATCTAGCCGCCATTTATGATAGAGCCATGCCAGTAGACTTGGCTATGCGTGTTCTGCGTGTCCGCATGTGGGAGAAAGGTCACACAATGGATGAGATAGACGATATGAACATCCAAGATATAGGTGACGTTATAGCCTACTGGCATGAGGACGGCATGATACAAAAGAAAAGACGGAAAAAATAACCAGATGGGGCGGCTTATATAGTCGCCCCTTTTTATTATAGGAGAACAATAGCGTGGCAGAGAGGTTAGCATATCTTGAGGCCGTCGTAGGCGCTGATATAACGCAGTTTCGTAAAGGAATGCGGGATATTCGCAATGAAGCAGGTGTCTTCTCAGAGACCATGCGCGGCATTGCGGGTGCTGCACGAACTATGACGTTCGCTTTCACTGTGCCTATGGTGGCGTTGGGTTCGATGGCAGTACAAACGGCCAGCAAATTCGACGAGGCTATGCGCAATATTAACGCCATAGCGGGGCTTAGTGAACAACAGTTTCGAGACCTATCTGATGCTACTATAGAGTTCGGCAAGAATACGCGGGGTGGAGCTGTAGGGGCTGCTGAAGCCCTGTACACCGTGTTCAGTGCGGGCATAGTAGACGTTGCAACAGCCTTTGATATTATGGAAGTGTCTACGCACACAGCAGAGGCCGGATTAGCCGACGTAACAGTAACAACTGAAGCCCTTATAGCTACAATGCTATCATACCAAGACACATCAAGAGGGTTTGCGGAAGAAACCTCTGATGCAATGACGCACATGGTCGCTGTGGGTGTCGGTTCAATGCAAGACTTCGCTACGGGTATTGGTAAAGTAATACCTGCTGCTGGTGCGTTGGGCATGTCACTTGAGCAATTGTACGGCGATATGGCGTTCCTTACACAGCGCGGTATGAGCGCTGCTGTGTCATCTACAGCCTTGAGACAGGCGCTTATTAGTATGGCGAAACCCTCAGAGGACATGTCGTCCGCTTTTAGGCAACTGGGAGCAAGTAGCGCCGAAGACTTAATAGCACAATTTGGTGGTGTGAATGAAGCGATAACAGCGCTAGTTGGCACAACCGATGGGTCGTTGACAGAGATTAATGCACTATGGACTAACATTCGTGGTGCTATGGCGATACAGCAGTTCGCAAATGATATTGAGGGCTGGAATTCCCAGATGGACGAGTTTGGGGCGAATATGGCGGGTGCGACAGACCGGGCATGGATACAACAGATGAGTTCATTCGCGGCGGCTGTTGACCTGATGACTAGCGCCCTATCAGCGGCGGCTATAGTATTAGGCCGCGAATTGATGCCCTTCATACGACCTGTTATGGAAGGTATACGCAATTTAGCTCTGAGCATAACCACCATGAACCCAGAAGTTATACGCTTGATTGCAGGGTTTGGGCTAGTGGCTGCCGCCCTACCGCCCATTATATGGTTCTTAGCTTCGTTGGCATCCCCTGTGGGTGTCCTATCAGTGGCGCTTATCACACTGTCTGGCATCATAGGTACGGGCTTAGTAACCGCCTTCGGTGATTTCTTGGCAGGGTCACAGCCTTTCAAGGACGATCTACAAGAGTTGTCAGAAGTCATAGAGCGTATAACCGGATGGGATTTTATGCCAGATACATCTATAGATGATATGGCGGGCACAGAGCCTATTGTCATAGACCCGTTCCGAAATATAACAGTGACAGCACCAACAAGTCTTTGGGCTATATATGAAGCAGAAGGCTATGCCGACCTCTTTACATGGGCTGCGTTTCAAGAAGAAATGCTCACTAACGGGGGATGGGAACGTGGGGCAATCCTACCCGATATGAATTTGAGATGGCCTAGTGGTGGTATCACAATGGATGCTGCTGAAGACCAACTTAATGAGATAATAAAGCAAGGTTTCAGTAAAAAAACCTTTGAAATGGATATGCCCCTTGTTATGTTGACGGGAGCGCAAGAAATTCTACCGCCCAAGACGCTTCTTGAGAGCATAGATATGTGGTCGCCTATGCTCATAAGTAGGTTCAATACTGTGTGGAATGATATTGCTGTGTGGTTAAATGACAAAGCTACAGCTCTTGCCATAGGCATGACAAAGTGGTTTTCAGAGGCCAACATGTCGGGAGTATATACGGCAGTACAGAAGGTTTTCGGGGGCGACCTTGCGGGGGCGCTGGATGCGGTAATTCCCGGACTAGGAACACAGATTGATGAAACACTGTCTGCTCTATTTGGAACAGGAGAAGGCACATTTGATACGACCAAAGCAGCAGTAGGTGAGTTGGGTGCAGCCATCGGTATGTGGCTTCTAGAAGACGCTATTCCTGCATTGGCGCGTTCAGTTGGTTTTGTGGTAGGTGAATTAGGGTTTATGCTAAGGGACGGAATAAACTTCTTACTAGGCAGTGCTGGTGACGCGGGCGATACTGCTGGTGCTATTGGCGAAAGTGTAGCCATTCCGTTTATGCAGGGGTTCAATGACAGTATAACTGGACACGGCGGCGCAACGACAGGTGGTGTGTTGGGCAATGCGGGCGATAGATTTGTTGCCCTGTTAACCTCTTCTATAGCAGTAGCATTGTTAGTTAATCCCAAACTTCTATGGGCTGCCCCTATAGCTGCTATTAAGTTTGGACTAGGTGCTGCTTTTGGTACTGCATCATTTCTACAAATAGGGGGCATAGTGGCTGGTAAGATAGGCGCGGGAATTGCAGCAGCACTTTTCGCACTGAAAACGGGTACTGTTATGACACACATAGGCGTGGCGATGATTAACCTCGTGGGAGCGGCGACAGCACTCTTACCTGCCATAGCGGTTAGCCTAGCTGTTGCAGCCACAGTCGGTGCATTGGTTCTTATATTCTCGCCAGAAGCTAGAGCTTCTGCACAAACAGCAGTAGCGGGCTTTGTCGATAATATACTGGGTGAGGGCAGTTTTGCAAACTTCGAGCAAGGGCTATCGAATGCCATTGTGAATACAATATCGGGGGCGTTCCGTGCAGCAGGTAGAACGGAGGACGCTAATAAACTTCTAGAAATGCAGTATGGGTTAGACGACTTTATACTACCAGTAGAAGTTGCACTAATACCAACGATAGATTTAGCGGGTATCAATGAGGCGTTAATGCGGGGGTTCGGCGCAGATATGGGGGGCGCTGTACTCTCGCTAAGTCCTACTGGGGAACTTATTATAGATATGTCTGGGTTCACCATACTGCCAGAAGACGAAAAGTGGCTTGATTACTTTTTTGCCGATCTTGTAGAAAACGCCACTACTTCGGGCGATACAACAGCCCTCGACTTCTTCCTGAACTATTTCGGAAGAACCCCTATAGAAGTACCTCTGCCTCCGGTAAGTCTGCTGATGGGGTCGGGTGATACTACTCTAATGGAGATGGCAGGAGCTATGGCCGACTTTGGCATAGTTGACGCGGTGAATGAGGCTGTAGTTACAGAGTTAAAAGGCTTTGAGCAGTCGCCAGAAGCTAAGGCCGCAATGAACACGGCTATGGCGGCCTTTGCCGTGACAGGCGTAGCAACTGATGAAGAGGGCAATCTGACGGCACAGCCCATCATTGACAACTATCTCATACCGTTGGAAACAGCGTGGATCGCATTGTTTGGTGAAGCGGGTACAATGACGGTAGCATTTGCTGAATTCACTACGGTAGCCATAACGGGGTTTGGTGCGACTGAGACAGCCATGATTGGCATACACGATTATGCAAAGGTTGATTTTCAAGAATTCCCAGTCTTCATGATAGACGCTATCAATCCGGTAGTGGCAGCAATAGAGAACTTCACAGATGCAGCGGAAGACGCGCTAAAGGCTGTCAAAGACTTGCTGGACATGAAGGGCAACGCATCAATAAAGATTAGCATAGAGACTTCTGGGCTAGAAGAGCCAGAGACAGATGGTAGCCATGCGGGGGGTCTATCTAGTGTTCCCTTCGATGGCTACATAGCCGAGCTGCATAAGGGCGAGGAAGTCCTTACAGCTAGTGCAGCAGCCGAGAGACGACAGAATGTGCCTGCCGACGTAGCCTACGGACGGGGCGGCGGCAACACCACCACAACGACAGTCCACAACCAGTATAACATAAATGGTGTACAAGATGTTGATCGCTTTATGGCCGAAATGAAACGAAGAGGGTATAAGATAACCAATGATTAAACCCCAAATGCGCGTCCTCGTAGACTGGGATGATGATGGTTTCATAAACGAAGAGGCAGTTAAAGGCGCTCCCGTGAACCAGTTACCGGACGCTGCATTTATGGCCGCCCTAAATCAAACGGTAATATCCTCAGCAGCCAAGATTAAAGCCACCATGACCCAAGACAATGATGAACTGGGACTTATAAAATCCCAGTTTACATTAGCCTCTGGTGATGAGGGACATTTTGGTAGGGAAGTGCTTAGGTTTACTAGACCTTCCGCCGAACCCGTCAATGTAGCCCCTGACTTTGAGAACCTCCCCACACCCTTGACAATGGTTAAGAAACAAGAACAGTCCCCTTATGGTAATGTAGTGTTTGTGGGGAAAATGGGAGACACAGGTGGAACTTTTGATCTTCTGGACAATGCGCCATTAGGCATAGAGCTTAAAGCCAGCACAAAATACACAGTACAACTATGGGTAAAAGGAATAATGACTGTTCCTACTACCAATAAGATTGACATACTACTACAGAACACCGCAGGCATAGAGAGCGGGTCAAAAAACTCCTCAGTTGCGGGTATCGGCATTATAAAAATAAAAGACTATGACGGTAGTTGGGTACAAGCGACCCACATATTCACAACTACATCGACTACAAGGTTCATGACAGGACTAGACATAGCAGTTGGTGGAGCAACGGGCACAGACGAAGACATACCTGAAATATGGGTAACAGGTCTCAAGGTACTTGAGGGTCAATTTGACGATACTCCCGACCAACTCAACTCATTTACAGATGACTTCGATAATGCTATCGTTACTAATTTCCCCTCCACAAGCACTCCAATTGGTACAGGGTATGCTAATGTAGAGATAACCTTTGGGAACACAAACATAGATGAGGGACTACAGTATACTATAGCTACAGAAACAGAAACAGGGCGGATATATCAGCTAGATTGGGCGATACGAGATAACGTAGGAGACAGTTTATTCTGGGATGTAGAGTTGGCTATTTCAGGAGATGGGGGCGGGGCTGTTGTTGCCAATGATATATTTGGTGCAGCAGGAGACTGGCAGACAGGAGTAGCCTTCATTGGGTCGGCCAAAGGTACAACTTCGGGTGTAGATCAAATACGAATTGAGGCTGACAGCGTTTTAGTCGATGGCATAGACTTTGATGTAGCATTCAAGTGGACAGACATAACAGACATACTAAAAGAATACTACACTATAGATAAAGTGTTTAACGAACAGAATGCGCCTATTGTATTAAAAGCTAACACTGCATATCACCTTTCCTTTTCTCATAAGTCGGCTGATATAACAAGCGCGACCTTCACCGCCAATCGTGCCGAGCTTGACACTAATACAGAAGTAGAGCTAAGTAGCTCGGCAGTAACAGTAGGAGTAGACTGGGCTACACACCTTGTAGCCATACCCAGTGAGGCTTATAACTCAACTTGGGACATGGTGTTATCGGGTGCAGTAGGGACATTAGATATAAAAGGCGTAATGCTGATCGAAGGTACAAGTGCTGTGCCGTTTTCAGCAGGGGCTACCCCCGACAAAGACAATATAACTGCTTTTCTGCTAACGGCTGACTGGCAACTAGGTAGGCACAAGTATGATGATCCGCTAGCCTACGAGGGTACTGCTACCCTAGTCATGAATAATGACAGTAAGGAGTTCTCTCCCGGTAACATCACGAGCGGGTTTAGCGGGTTGTTTAGACAGAACCTAAAAATAATAATTGAAATTGAAAATAGTTCTAATGTTTGGGTACGAGTGTGGACGGGTTGGACACACCTATTTGACACGATACCGGGCAGGCGTACACAAAGACGAGCGACATTACAATGTCGGCAGGGGCTATTCAGATTTAGGGAAGGAGATTTAGATTACCAGATAAAACGAAACATATCAATGATAGCCACAATACAAGAAATAATTAGTAGTGTGGGCTTTAAATCTGCGTACTCCCCTTATCAGACGATACTGAATTTCAATGCCATTTTAGGAAGAAACACCTTCCTTCAGTCGGCCTCATCTTTGTTTTCTGAGGCAGTGGAAAGTGGTAGAACCCTAGAAGTGCCCGGACTAGAGTGGGGTAGAAAAACAAACCCAGAGCAGGCTATCAAAGAGCTACTTAAAGCAGAACACGCTAAGATGTGGATAGACCGGGATGGGGGCATTGTAATACGTCAACGTGAGGATTTTGTTAATCAGACTGAAGATGCTGCAATTAACATGGACAAAGAGGTACTAGAAGCTACGTATAGATGGGGTGAAGATATAGTTAATCGCGTGGACGTATTTGTTACGCCCAGAAAAGACGTGATTGATGCAGAGATATGGCGTACAAAAGCACCTATAGAGATACGAGGACACCCCTTCGGAGATGCCAGACAGGAATTGTATACCAAACTCATAGAGATGCAGTTTGAATTTGAAGAAGGCACACAACGCACTATAACAAGTATTAAGGGTAACATACAAGATATGACCGTTATAGTGTACAACAGAGACCCGACAAGGTATATCGACCCTACCCCGTTCGTAGTGCCCTCGTCAGAGTGGTCGGGAGAGGTACATGCTACGGTACTAGGAAGTGAAAGCCTGCGTAAACTGCTGCAAGTACGTAATAACCTACCCTATCGTGTTTGGATAGACCTGACCGTGCTAGGAGCGTATGTAGAAGGCGGTGAACCCGCTACCTATGTGGTCGAGGATATAAAGGCACAAAGAGCTGAGAACGCACTGCACACAGAGAAGATAGAATTAAACGCCATAACTAATGAAGAAGAAGCCGTATCTTATGCTAAGTTTGTATTACAACGAAAAGCCACTCCTATCGGTGAATTCAAGAGTATCACAAGAGCGGCAACGGATAACGCTACCCTAGACATAGTATTGCAACAGGGCATAGGTTCAGTATTAAAAATAACTGAGAGCCAAACAGGAGAAAAAGATAGGCTGCATTCTATTTTGGGAGAAAGCGGGTCGTATGCCGCAGGCCAAGAATTACGAATGACAGCTATAATAGCCCGTATAAATGAACAACGGTATTTCAAGGTAGGAGATGCAGTTGAATACGGGTCTCCAAACGTTAAAAGGGACGGTTTGGAAACGGCTTTTGGAGAGGCAGCTTTTTCCTATTCAAGGAAGCCCGCAATAACCCCTGAAGAAGATTTCGTATTTCGTTTGTCTGCGCCTACTGAAGGTATGTTAGTTATAGGCAACCTTGATGAAAACTCATGGGTAGATAGATTTATAACGGGTAGACAGTACGCCCCCTCTGTGGCGTGGATAGGAAACCCAACAACCCCCGACGACGCAATGACAAATCAGAAACATCAATGGAGAATGAACACTGTAACTACAGAAGATAATATAACTGGTATTGACAGGACGCTACGTTTTATAGAGGAAACCTATAACTTCAAAGTCGGTACTACCCTGATACGCCTAAGCGCTGATGTAGATTACGACCCCGCAAACTTCGGTTCTAGCACTGATCTTGTAGCACGGGGGTATGTTTATAACGTCACTGGGGCAGCAGAAGAAACTACAGTATTTACTTCAGCTACCATAAATAAAGCTAGCGGTAATCTACGACTTGGTGGAGAATTTACAACAGTAAAAACAGATGAGATGGATTGGAGATTGGAGTTAGAAAGTTTTGATACAGACTTTAAGTGGTTCTACTTTGGTGATTTAACAATACTACACTATCCAAGCCTACCGATCCAAGATTTAGCACTAGCGCCTGCTACAGATTATTACCTAACATTATGGGCTAGCACAAAATATGGTGGCAGTGGGCGCGTTGTCAACGTTAAGGTTATAGCAGAGGACGGTACTAAGATAGAAGACAGTGATATGACACTACCAGAGGGTTTCGGTAAGGCCACAGTGGGGTTCACAACTGTAGCAGGCAAAGAAGATGCTCATGCTATCATAATTACCCCCGCTGGCGCTGATGATCTAGACCTATATGGGTTGGCTATAACCCAAAACAAGGAGCTAGAAACGACCTTAGTAACAGACGGCACAATGTCTGATACCGTTGATAATTGGCCTGCTAAAAACACACCTACCACAAGAGAATACAGTGGTGGGCGACTACACATTGTTGGTAATAGTGCGGGAGATGGGGCACAGCAGGGGGGCATAGATGTTGATATAGATGAGTTTTATGAAGTTGAATTTGATTATGATATCATAAGTGGAAATTTAGATCAACGTTGGTCAGGAGCAGCGCCCGCCCCACCTAATCAAACAGGAATATCAGGTAGCGGTACATACAAGTATACATTTAGATCAGAGGTCGAAAGCACCACTATCGTCTTTAATATCAGTGGGGCTAGCGGGGAATTTTTTGTTGACAATGTTAGTGTGCGTAAAGTTATTCTATATGACACCTATGAAGAGACAAATGAAATACAATCCAATCTACCTGTTCTGTACCTATAAGGAGAGACAAGTATGGCATGGACAGACCCCATCACATGGATATTCGAGCAGGTATGGTCAGCTACCCTATTCAATCAACAAATAAGAGATAACCTGAACTACCTGAAGAAGAAACCCATACATCGCATAGTTGTGACTGCCGATCAAGCGATAGCTGTAACTTCATGGACAAAAATAACAAGCACAGACCTACAAATAATCCTTGATATTACAGGTGATCTTGTATTTAGCATCAATGTAGAAATGTTCCACTCAATATCCAACGGCACAGTATCGTTCGATATTTGGGACGTAGACAACGGTGTATACCTGTCGTCGGGAACTGGGACACCTCAACTACGAGGCTTGGGCGCATATGACGTAACTGGCACTGCTAACCCCAACTTAGCCAATATACAAGTAGTGTTTGAGGACATCATAGCAGGTACACATAACTACGAAATATTTGTGAAAACCAGCGCGATAACACTAACACTGAACCATGATAATGCACTATGCTACTATGCTGTCTGGGAGAGATAATGCCCGAATGGAACGAACCTAAAGATTGGTTAGATGGGGAAGAAATACAGGCTAGTGAGTTAGTAGACAATTTACAGATTGATCTACTGTATCTGTATCAAAAGAACCTGAGTATGGTAGAGATACGAAATGGCGTGTCCGACTTTACTGAGCCACTCGTTGCCACATGGAAAGCCCTGTTTCCTTCTGTATTCACATTAGATATAACGACCACTGGTGGTAATGTCTTAGTACAAACTGATTTAGACATACGCACCGCAGGGGCAGCAGGCTCATATTTGCTGGACTTTTTTGTTTTTAGGAAAGGCGGTTCTTTAGATGGATACTACCTTTCGAGTAACACGGCTACACCGGCTACAAATGGTTTAGCGAGAGTTCAATTAGGTTCTGGTTATGCCCGTCCCCAGAGTATACGATGGATGTGGGAAAATGTGCCTATAGATACTTGGAAAGTGCAAGTTTGGTGGCACGGGCTTGTAGGTGCTAATACTATCAACCTGACAAACCATGTAAATCAATTCAGGCTAGAAGAGTATGGAAGGGGCGCATAGTGGCAGAGTGGACAGACCCGCGTACATGGGCTGATGAGGTACTCTTAGCAGAGCAGATGAATACCGATATTAGAGATAATATACAATTTCTATATGATAGAAACTACGTATTTAAAACTACCCCAAACAATGAAAACATGACTGGGTTGATAGCTCCCTTTACATCAACTTTGTTAACACAGGGCAACGATGTGTTAGTTACATTTAAGGGCGTAGTAACTAATACCCTTTCAGACTATACAGTGTTCGATGTAAAAGTAGATAACGATATATGGTTATCAACTCTCACAACATCATCGGCTTCACATGGGCTAACTGCAAATCTTATAACTGCGGCCTTTTACAATTCTATAGCTATACGGTTTCTATACACCAATGTACCCGCAGGAATTCATGAATTTCGGCTATATGCAACTACTATATCTGGGTCGGGTATTATACGTGGGGGTATGGGCTTATTCATGATAGAGGAATATGGTAAATTATGACTAATACTGATTGGAATAACCCCCGTAATTGGCGTGGTGGAGAAACTCTAACTTCGACACAGCTAAACAAACAGGTAAAAACAAATCTTCTAAGACTATATCAAAGAAACTATGCTGTCTTTACAGAGCGGTATCCAGCCGCAAGTTACACTACCACTTCAACTTCTTTTGTAGCTCTAGGCACTGAAAAATGGAGACTTTCTCTTATATCTATAGGTAACAATATAGACATAAACCTAATGAATGTGGCTTTTAACACTGTGTCAGCTAACTATGTCTACTTTGACATAAGAGTAGATGATGACTATTACATATCAAGCCTGACAAGCACGCCCTTAAGCGATGGCTTATGGCGGTTTAGATCAATAGCCAACACCCCCGTAAACCATGTATGGTCGCATTTACTAACTGGTATACCTACAGGGTTACACTCTTATGAAGTGTTCTGGAAGGTCAATGCAGGTACGGGAGTAGTTTGGCTCAACTCTGTATCCCAGTTCATGGTCGAGGAATACGGGCTATTGACAGGCTAATCGCAAACTGGTAAGATAAAAGAGACGCAGTATACCTACACAAATAAAAGGATAAGATTATGTTTGACGCACTAAACCCCATGCTGGTTCAGGGAGTGTTGTTAGTAGTAGTTCTGGCCTTGATGTTTGCAGCCACAGCCGCCGCTGCCTATATCGCCAACAATGAGCGCCTGCGTGGGTTGTGGCATAGGTGGCAGATGATTGATGACCTCTTGTACGACCTAATCACTACCGCCGCTGGTATTGACGAAGACCTGAGCGCATACGAAAAAGGCGCTGAAGAGGCCAATCTCGACGTTCGTATGTATTTCGTCATCACTCGCGGGGTTGAACTCGCCACTAGTCAAATAGGATTGAACATCGACTTCTGGGATGTGTACAACCGCGCTAATCGTATCTATCACGAGCTGGTGGCGGACGAAGACAGTCCGGTAAGCTAACATATGGAGACTACCTATGGTCACTGATTTACGACTACTACAAATTAGGCAAGAAGAGTACGCACACATCCTAGAAGATAGCGCTGTTGCACAAATACTGGCTATCGAGTACGACTTACAGTATGACAGTGTTCGGGGCAGACTGTCTCGTGCCTATGCACGTAATCGCGCTACTGGCGATTTGAAGGTGGCAGCAAACCATGTTCCCGACATAGCTCCGAATGTCGCCCGACAACAGGCGGTCATTACCCGTAGTGAGCAGAGGTGGGCAGCAGCCAACGTGGGCGACAAGCGGCTAGCATTCGTATCAGACATTCATTTCCCCTACACCCGATGGGATGCCTACCGCCTGATGCTAGAGATAATCAACGACTTCAAGCCTAATTTCGTGACAGGCATGAACGACCTTCGTGACAACAAGGGCTTCTCGCGCTGGCCTGACAAACGTAGTATGCGCGGGCGCTTGTGGTCACAGGACGATAGCGCTCTGCTAAAGATGGAACTAGACCACTATCACACTCTACACGAGATGGGTATTCTCGTTCCAGCGTTGGCTGGCAATCACGACAACTGGCTATATCAAAGCCTGCGCGGTGAGGGCAACGCTACCGCTGAACGCGAGATAGCTAGCTACCATGACAAGCTAGAACGGGCGGGTGTTCTTGTTTTCACTGACGGTTATCAGGAGAACTATTTAGAGCTGTCACCTAGCGTCGTCGTGTGGCACGGGCAATTCGTACAGGCCAACAGCCATACGTTAGCTAAGAAGAACCTAGCCCATTTCATGGGGGTATTCAATGACGGCACAGCCCGTAGCGTAGTAGCGGGGCACACACACCGCCCCGACGTGATAGCGGGCGAGGCAGTAGGCTATCCCGGTGTGCAGTTTGTGAATAGCGGAGCGTTGACCGACTACACGCCATACATGAAACGCGCACCAACAGCTCACGGGCTAGGCATCACATTGATAGAGTACAACACGTACAACCGACACCACGTAATTGACCTCGTGCGTTTTAATGAGGGCACTAACCGACTAAGTGCGAGATGGGCGGGGCAAACGTACAGCGTTCCGCTGGATACTTCGCACCCTAACGAGTACCGATAACGGAGTACAATATGCTTGCACGTAAGCTAGAATACATTGTACTGTATGCTATGTTGATGGGGGTCGGCTTTTTGTTTGAGCCGCCCCTTCCTTACACACAGTACCCTATGCAGATGACAGCCTTACTTATCCTTGCTCTTGTCGTGGACTTTGCACGAGACATTCTGGGAAGGTATAAGGTGTTGGCATGGGAGAGATATTAGTAGTAGTAACCGGCTTATCATTTCTATTGTTGGCCGTGTTTCGTTGGGCGCTACAGACGCTCACAGCAATGGAAAAGCAGATTTCAGCGCTGCACGTTAAAAATGGCGACCTACTAGAGGCCAAGATACGGGCACAGACAGAAGCCTCACGGCTAAGAGAAGTTAACCAACGCCTGAAAGAGGCGGGTAGACAGTACAAAGAAAGATACTTAGAACAGGCACTTGAGAACGAGGACTTGATGAACCGGATAAGTTGAGAATGGCTAAATTGTATAGTATTATTATTGCCATTTCCAACTTTGCCTCAC
>Ga0114923_10001735_pt1 | contig 14975 bp, 25 predicted proteins | sample SumtaG_FD_89578 | JGI IMG/M metagenome (GOLD analysis project Ga0114923, IMG submission 89578) | Deep subsurface microbial communities from Indian Ocean to uncover new lineages of life (NeLLi) - Sumatra_00157 metaG | ecosystem: Environmental > Aquatic > Marine > Oceanic > Sediment | place: near...
ATAGAGGCCGAGGCTATTCGCCGTGCCGGGTCTTTCCGTTGGCTTGGGATCGTGAACGTCACTGCTGACCAGGCGGTGTCTGGGCGGTCTTCAGGGGCAGGTAGATTAGCGCAAACGGTGAGCGTACTGCGCACAGTTCTAGAAGGCCGAGACGGCGTACCGGCCAATGAGGTATTCGAGGCGTTGAAGGTGCCTCATGACGTGTACTGGGATGCCCGAATGGAGATCGGAGTAATTGAGAAGAAGGGGCCAGGGTGCCAACTGCTGTTTTTGCCCGGTGAAAATCAACAGGAAGACCAGGGGGAGTTCGGCTGGTGAAGGATCGAAAGGATCGAGAGATTGAATATCTCCGGGGGCTTCTTTCGTTGATGTCTCCGGCGGTTTGTGAAAATCTCCATCATGGCGAAAAGGATCGTCATCGATACGATGAAGCATGCCCTGTTGAAACGAAATTTCAGGAATATCTTTGTGGTAAAAAAGTATCTGAATGATTTCACCCGTTGAACAGCTTAAAAAAGCCCTGGCTTTACAGGTCCCCTCTTCTAGTGTTTCCCGTGCCAAGTGGCGAGTGTTTCCCCCTCCGCTCGGCCCATGGCTTCACAGGGGCAAGCCCGGGAATTTCCACGGGACACTCAGGAAGCACAGGGTAACCCCTGCCGGTCTTCTTCACTCATGGTTAGTCAAGTATCCGTTCCGGCTGAAGGTCGAGACTTGGACCAAGACGCAGATCAAGAAACGTTTCGATTCCTGGCCTGGTCATGTTCAGGAAATTTACAATCGGGATCGAGTGGCATTTGCCGAGCTGATCACCATCAAGGGCAAGCTGTCAGAAGCTTCGCGCTTAACCTGCGGCAGGTATGGGGCATGGAGGGCGATGTTGGCTCTTGAGGTTGCTACTATGCCGATGAGCGTTTTTAGCTGGGCTGGTTTGTCGGTTTCTATGGGCGGTCCGGGAACGCTGGTATCAGACAACTACCAGGGGCCAACACATGGCCCAGGCCCTGTTTATGCTGCAAGAGAAGCAATGCTGCTTCTCAAGGTGGGGCCAGGCGCCAGAGCGATTACAGCGGACGTCAAGGCGGTTTTCGCGGACAGAGGGACGACTGTCCGGTCGGTTCGCGACATGCCCGAGTCTCAGCCGGAAGATCCTAGAAGGCCGGAATTCATCCACATATGGCCCGAGAAATACCGAAAACGGGCTTGACCTGGGTTTCCATATATGAAAGACTGTTATCAGTGGTGGCGGTCGGGGTCCGCGAAGCCTGAACAGCGGGTGGCATCCATTCAGGCGCTCCGGGTGAGTCCCTCGGCCGCTGCTGATTTTTCAAAAGAAAGGGCGGACAAAGATGTTTGATTGTGGGGTCCCATATAACGAATGTACCGGGTCAAAACCGGGAATGACCCAGGCTGGGGCTGTCAGAAGAGGTGGAATGTCCGAGTTCAAGCTTCATGGCGGGGCCGGGTCGGCTCGGCGTTGTGTCAGACGTTATTGCGAGAACGATCGGCTGAAGGAGACGGTGTGTATATTCCTAGCAAGCCTCAGCGGGTGAAACCTGGCAAAAGAGGGGCTAAGGGTGAGGGTGGGGCTAGATGGAACATCCCAGCAATTCGAGGATAAAGAATGGGTCTTGAACTCGAATCCTTGGGTCATTCGGCCCATAAGGCAGACCGCAACCGGACAGGCCAGGCAGCTGTTGCCAAGGTGCGTCAGAACCATGAGGACCACCTTTCAGCTGCGCTCAGTTACTTTCTCGACCTCCCTGAAGTAGAGCTCCGTGGAGCAGGCTTTCATATCCCGAATGAGCGAGCTTCGAAAGGTGAGGCCGGGCGTCTCAAGTGGGCCGGAGTCAAACCAGGGGTTGCGGACTGGCTGTTTACCGGTCCTCCCATAACAGCGATTGAGCTCAAGAGGGACAAGAACAAGCAAACATCAGCCCAGGTAGCTTGGGCCAAACAGTTCGTGAGCGGATGGGATGACTATCTCGAAGAAGATGATTGGTTTGAGTCAGCTTCGATGGATACTATGGCATCCATCTTTGCCCCCAAATACTACGTTTGCCGAACCCTGTTTTCGGCTGTCGATGTTCTCTATACCCGAGAGCTGCTCAGGAAACCCATGACGGCAGTCGGTATCGAGGCGACAGTTAAGAAGGTGCTCCGGTGGTGGCTGATCAAGTACAAGAAAGAGATCGAATGATGAAACCCGAAACGACTCCTCGGCAGCGATTGGAAGCTTTGCGTACCCTCAGGGGATACCACAACCGAATCATGGTATCCGCAAAGACAGCGCTGTCTTTGCCTACTGTCCGAAGGTTGGAGACCACGGCGAAGGCGGTTTCTCGGGATAGCCTCACCGCGTATGCTGAGCTAGTAGGACTGCTTCCCCATATTGTCGAGGAGATCAGGCAGGGGAAGCTAAAAGTCAAGCTTGATCTGGTCAGGGCGTAGGATAGTTAATGGTCTCGCCTAGGGACCTACACGAGGACCAAAGGAACAAGGTAATGGCGACAAAGAAGACACGCACAGGATGGCTCGCAGTAGGGTCGGATGGATCATGGGGTCTTGACGGATGGAGCGAGGCTAGCAATGGCAACAAGCCGAACGGGGATTCGGCAAGAAACGCCCTTGAGGCTATTGAGGCCCCAGCGTTGTCTCTTCATAGAGTTACGTTCGAATTGCCAGATTTGCCCCGTGTCCAAGGCGAGGACGCCGAAGCGGTAACGGTTGGCTCGGCTGAATAAGCCGGTCCCCCCTTTGTCCAAACGTAAGTAGACGAAAATATGATGTCGGGTCCATCCATTGCAAGGGGCGAGAACCATATCAAGCGGGCTGCCCTTCATCGCCGGGCATTTACGCTTCGCGTTCAAGGTATGTCATACGAGCGTATCGGCCAGGCCCTGGTGCACCTCAGGACCGGCAGGCTTGCGGGTAATCCATATAGCCCAGCTACGGTGCATGGCTGGTGCAAGGCGATCTTTGCCAAGCAGCAGCCGAAAGATGCGGCGATTGTTGAAGAGCTCAGGTTGATTGAGGATGCGCGACTGGAATCTTATGTCCAAGTGCTCCAGACGAAAATAAGGGTGGTCAATCCCTGCAAGACCTGCGGCAGGGGAGAGACGGGGCCAAACCTGAATGCGATCCAGAGAGCCACTGAGCTTTCCAAGCGCAAGGCTCATCTGTGGGGCCTGGATGCTCCTAAGGAGCTGGCTGTTATCGATGCCTCGAGGCAGCACCTGGACGCGTACACCGCGATAGTCAAGATGGTGCTGCTAAGGGATTGCCCGGTTGAACAGGCTCATGCTTTGCTACATGCGATCGAGGTTGCTATCTGCGAGGCCGAAGGAGTGGCGTCACCTGCTGATGTTGAGGTAGCTAGCCGGCAGGTGCTGGAAGTGGGGGCTGGGTGAAGATTCCGGGAGTTTCGTCTGATCCGGCGGAGGGTTCCCGGCCCCGATGGTTTACTGACATCGGGTGGGAGTGCTGTTGCCGGAGGGTCAACGCAGCAGACCGAGTATCGTGTTCCGCGTGTGGTATGAGTCGGAAAAAGGCAATGGCAGGTATGACTGCCGAAAAGTTCGGGAGCGGATTCAAGTCTGAGCAAGCTCGCTTAGAGCACGTAGCTCAGAACCTCAGGATAACCGTCGATGAGTATGTCTGGGATGTTTTACTCCATCCCGGAGGGTACTCGAGGCGAACTGTGAGAGCTGCAAGAAAGTCGGCTCTGGGCGTGCCAGAGGTCGTTCCAGTAATAACCAACGAGAAGGAGATAAGAATGCGTAGGACGTTGACAGCATTCGCTGTGTTCCTGGCCCTGATCTTCGTTCCGGTTCTGTGGGGGCTGCCGCCACCTGGCGAGCAGCCCCCCGCCGAACTGGCGTGGGGCTGCTGCCTGGAGCTGAATCAACAGCTTCATGAAAATGTCACGCAAGAACCTGATCCTGAGCCGACCGGGCACCTCTGACGATCCGCCCCGGCTTCGGTTCGAAGCATCACGTCGGCTGAACGCGAGCGGGTGACGCTCGCCGGTAGCACAAGGTAAATACGGGCTCGTTAGTGGGGCGAGCCGAAATGGGGGAAGGCCCGGCACTCGAGGGAGTGCCGGGCCTGTTCTGTCGTTTGATCTTGGCTAGCAGTTGTCGGTGTCGTCGATCGTGTGCGGCTTCTTGAATTGCTTTCCAGCTGGCAGCGTGGATCTGTTCGATATCGTTCCAGGTTCCTTCGTTAGCCTCGAGTTGATCGAGTCGAACCCATCCGCGGAGCCGGGTGTCGGTCTCGAGGTCAATGCAGACCATGTCGATTCCGGTTTCAGTGGTGCAGGTAGCATGGGCGATAACGCGGGAGCCTGCTGTAGCGATCCCAGAGGGGATGGGATCGATATCTCCGAAGCTGCCCATGTTGAGCCTGACTGAGCTGGTGAGTTTGTAACTGCGGGAAAAGTCAAACTTGCCGTGTGTGATGTCGAGGGCTGGGGCCTTGTGCCAGTCGGCGCGTGCGGCTTGTTCGGTAGCTGAGTAGAGCATGTGAGTGTCTCCGGTGTTGGTTTCGAGTGGACTCTGACACACTATACGGACCACGTCAATCCCTATTCAGGGGAATTTCAAACTTTCTTCAAGCAGCGCTCTGTGCTATGCTCCCGGATATGAGCCCAACGCGAGCCCTGGCGCTGTTTGCCCTGTTCATGGCCCTGTGCGCCCCCTCAGGCATCGCACAGCAAGAGACAGCGACCAGCATAGCCGGGGTGCCTGTGGACCTGGTGGACGTCCAGGGTTGCCTCACAGGGTCAGAGGGTGAGGTATTGACTTGTACGTCCGGGCAGGTTGACCTTCAGCCTGCCGGTGGTGGTGGTGGGTCGTCAATCAGTGCAGGGGATTCGAGTGTTGAGGTGATCGATGCTGGTGCGGGGCAAGTCGATATCGATATCGATGGTGAAAACCTCGTTACGTGGGATGCGGCATCGCTGTTGTCCATTAACGAACCTGGTGCCGGTACAGACACTTGGAATCTGGATCTTGACGGGACTTTTGCGAATTTTAATCTGGTGGGTGCGAACTTCCGGTGGCAAATCGGTGGCGAGACCCTGGCTATTCTTGCAAATGACGCCACGGATTCTAGTTTCAAGTTGATCGGGGATACCGGGCAGACAGGGCCGATCCTGGTAGTCGAGGAGACCGGAGGCGACCAGCTGACGCTCACCCATAATGGTACGAGTGGAGTTGTCAAGTCGGGGACCGGCAATCTTTCTCTGCAAACCCTAACCTACAGTTTTTTTGTCGAGGAGTCATCAGGTCGATTCGGCCGAGCGGGGCACGGTTTCCTGACCGACAAGACAAATCGGAAGGTGTCTGTAGGTCCGACTGCTAACGCGGCAACGCATGGCTTATACGTGGAAAACACCGGTCAGTGGTGGGGGCTGAAGGTTTCTGACTTGTCGGCGCTGAGGCTTAGGCAAGAGGGCGGAGCGGCACACGTTGAAATTCGAGGCTTAATCGCAACATCAGATTTCGCGGTAGTCGACCACGTCATCACGGCGGCCGACGCTCAGGCGGCTGCTTCCACGAATCAGGATGGCGCTGATATTGTATTAGAACCGGGAGCCAACGCGAGCGGAGGCGGTACGGATGGTACCGTGACGGTACGGCAGGCCGACAGCACGGGCGAACTCACGTTTCAGCATGATGGTACTGACGGGATAATCGACACCAGCACCGGAGGCGTGGTAGTCAAAGCGCCGCTCGCGACCGACACGCAGAGCACGACTCTCGGAGCGGCGGCGACCGTCATCGCGATCACCGACAACCTTGTGATCGTGACCGGCGACGGCGGAGCCAACACGGTTGCGACGATCACCGGCGGGGTAAGCGGGATGGTTCTGCGCCTGCTCTTCGTCGACGCCTTGGTTACCATCACCGACGACAACACCCATGGAGCAGACAGCGTCGATCTGAGCGCCGCCTTCACCTCGGCCGACGATACGGTCCTAACTTTGCTCTACGACGGCACATCCTGGTACCAGACCGCGCCAGCATCAGTCAACTAACGGAGACAGGAAATGAAGAACACGCTGATCCTCATCTTGGTTCTCGCGGCTAGCCCGTCGTTCGCCGGTTGGATCTGGATTGACAATGGCGACGGAACGCAGGCTCTTGAGGAAACCTTCAGCGATCGTAAATGGGTTATGAGATGCGCACGCTTTGTCTTTGAGAGTGTGCCGATATTCTGTGACGCGGCCGATGTTGCAGCAGGTGAATGCCCATCTGAAGCTCAGGATACGGTTTTTCCTGTTGTTCGTGATCAGCCATGTATTAGCGCCAAATGTACACAACAGCAGATCGACGACGGGGAAGAGTGGACGCCGGTAATCATCAGGTGCGGGGATGGTACCTTTGGCGGTGCTGATGGGTATGATCGTTGGCCAGGAAACGGCATTACGGATCCGGCATATGCCGAAATCTGTAAAACTAAATGGAAGAACAGGCAGTGGTGGGTGCCGAGACTGTCTGACTGCAAGAACATTCTGCGCGAGCACGCAAAGGATGATCACAATGCTCAGATTCTTGGGGTGCGAGGGGGCGAAAGACGGATAATCGGTCAAGGTACTGAGGTACCAGATGAGACCGCAGAGCAGTGATTTGATTGACCGAGGAGTTGAAACGATGCGACGACACCTGATGGTAATGATGGTCTTGCTCTTGTTAGCTGGTGTACTGTGGGCGGCTGTGCCGGTCCTGGTTGACCCTACAGTGGTCGAGCCGAAGCGGGGGTATGCCCAGGTAGGGGACGTGATTGGTCCGATTACAGCGAATGGCGTTACCGTGGCTGTGTTTCGTTTCAAGGACGTCAAGGACGATCATCGGGTATCGATGCAGATCTTCGATGATGACACGAACTGGGATGGAGCTCAGGTGACGGGACAGATGAGGATTTGCGTTGATGCCACTGCCTCCCTCGAGTGTCCCTTTGTCGACATGCCGAACACTGCCTGGCCAGTAACCGATGACGCTTCAGGGCTGATCGGATCTATACAGTCTTATGGGCCGGAGACCGAGTTCCGGCTGAGTGTGGCTACTGTGGGCGCAGGGACGTCGCTGTACTTTGTCATGAGGCAGTGATGAAGAAGACTCCAATGAAACCTACCTGTTTGTCGTGTGAGTATTTTGACGGCGGCGGACTTCGGCAGATTGAAAAAGCCCAGGTATCAAGAACGGTTTTGTACGGGGATTGCCTGAATCCTCAGTCGCCGAGATTCGAGACAACGTCTGCCAAGACGTGCGACTTTTTCTTTCTTTCTACAACATGACCGACCGCAATTCATCGCGTCTCTTCCCGGGTATAGTCATTGGCGTGTTTATTGCCTTGTCTGCGTTTTTTGGCTTGATGTGGAGCTCGAGCGGCCAAGGCCCATATGCAACGGGCGCCTTGAACTCTTTTGATGCGCGATTCCTTCAGGTGTTGGGCGCAATTCCTTCTGGTCGAGTACGAGTTGTAGGGCGAAACCCTGAAACGAAAATGACCGATGAGACGGTGTGGCCAGGTGATGGCATGAGGCCGCAGCCAAGCTCGCCGGTAATGATGACTGTTCAGTCCGACGATGCCGATGATACGGCGGGAGGTTCTGGCCTGGAGTCCGTAAGGATAACTTGTCTTGACGGGTTCTATGTCGAGTTCACGGAAGACTTGGCTATGGATGGGTTGACGCCTGTTGCGATGACTTCCCCTTGCTTCAGGGTGCAAGAGATGACCGGCTTGGTGGCTACCGAGTCGAATGAAGGGGCAGTAACTCTCACTGACAACACCCAGACAGTCATCTATGAGCTCATCGGCGTAGAGGCCGGCGTTGGAGACGGAAGGAGCCATTCATTGACCTTTACCGTACCGGATGGCATGGTAGCAGTAGCGGCAACCGTCAGGATGTTTCCTGGGAATGACCATGTGAGAGTTGCGATACGATCGAAAGTTCCAGGGATGGCCAGGCAGACAGAGACGTTTTCCATAAACGGGATACCGTTCTTTTTCCCTAGTGACGAGTGCTTGCCCGAGCATACAGATCTAGACGGCGTTGCACGCAACGGCTCAGGGGCAGCCTCCGGCGTTTCGCTTGAGATGACCGCTTCTGTGGTGCTGGCAGAGGGCACAGGGATATGCCCTTGAGCTTTCGAGTCTGGGCGGCCCTGTTCCTTTACCTCTGTAGCAGTGCTGCGGGACAGCAGGAGCCTGCCCCAGCATTACTGTTTCCTAACCACTCGCAGTTCGGCTTATTTTTACTGTACAGCTCGTTTGTTGGCGAGGTTTCGTTGCTTGCCGGTGTTGAGCAAACGGTATGGGACGTTCAAGGTGAGTCAGTCGATTGGTCTCAGTCCGGAGTCGTTTCCATAGTGTCGACTTCAACAGAGGATAATCCGTCTGGTAGTGGTGCTGGTTCAGTGCGGGTCTTCGGGAGCAATGTTGCCAATTTCTTACAAGCAGAAACAGTAGAGCTGAATGGCGTTACTCCGGTTCTTACTGCCGGGGTGTTCCTTTCGCCGTTGGACAGGATAGAGGTTGTAAGCCTTGGTGCTACTGCCTTGCCGTTTGGTCACGGAATAGCGGCAGGGCAGATAACTGCCCAGGTTGACAGCGTGAACGCTGCAAGAATCGCAGCAGGAAACAGCAGGAGCCATACTGCTGCTATAAGGATTCCGGTCATTGTTGAGGGGCAAGTCAATACCTCTGTGATCGATGCGTTTAATATCTTTGTGGGTCAATTGATTACCAGCATGCCGGGGAACGTAGAGGTTCAGTTCTGGCTGAAGCGGGGAGATCGGCCGTTTACGCAGTTTATGCCGCCGGTCATTTTGCCTACTGCAAACCCTGATGTGGTCCTGATCCTGAAAAGCCAGGAGTTCGTAAGCGGTGACTTGCTGGAAATCAGGGCTGTCTCTTCGGTTCCTGTCAACGTCGGATTCGCTTTCCGGGCAAATACGTATGGGCCGATAGCGGTTGGGCCTGATCTGTTGTCTGGTTTGTTTCAGTAGCAGGGCTTCAGGCGAAGCGAAGCGGGTTAGTCCTTCCCCCGCTCCTTTCCAACCCGGGCCGAGTCCGAGAGACCGGCCCGGGGCTTTTTGTATAAGTAGATTGTCCAAGGTTTCAGGGTTGACATGCGGCGCGGGAGTGTCGTATAGTTCTCTTTGGCCGGGAGATGTAGCTCGTCAAGAATACGGACTGGGCAATCAGCAGCGGTGTATCCAGGAGCGTTCCTTAGGGATTGGCGTTTCCAGGGCAAAGGGAGTGAGCCCCGGCCATCCTGTTCAAGTGGGTGACATCGTAAGCCGCACGACAACGGAGGACGATATCTGGAGCTGAAGCGGGGACTGGGTGTCTCGGGACCCAATCAAGCAAATCGGTTCATTTGGTTCTCGTTTCAGTGTCCCCCTCCTACGCTGAACAGGATAGAGGGCAAAGGCCCTGATGATCTCAAGCTGGAGGTGGCTGCCCTGGCTCACCGCGTAAGTCCTACAGCGTAGCGGCGCCGGGACCAGGCAAGATAGCTGCCAGTATCCGGGAGTACCCGGGAAGAGTGTCGGCCGTTTGACAAAAAAGGAAGGGGAACACATTGAGTGCTGAGCGATTTGTCCGGGAGAAACTCGTTGGGTTTGCGCTAGGGCTCTTTGTTGTTGGGCTTGTGGTGATGTGGCCCAAGGCGCCCTCCGAGTTTTCGAAGGGTAATAAGTACCAGGATCAGGTCAGAGTTCCAGAAATGCTTTTCCCTGGTGGGCGGCACCAGGGCGAACCTCCGCATCGGTCTACGGGTCCATGAGCAACCCCAGAAGCCGCATCATAGACCCCGGTCGAGAGGCTGATGCTCTTCAGCGTATCCCGAATCATTTGATCGATATCGGGTTCGACACTGAGTCAAACGGTTTGCACATTGGCCAAAAGGCTGAGATTGTTCTTGCGATCAATGATGCCTGGGCTTACGGCGCCAGGGTTAGCGAGTGTTGCGTTCTGGTCGGAGTAAGTACACGGACCTATGAGCGCTGGAAGAAGCGGATCCTGAGATTGCTGAAGGTGCTCGGGGAAGCGGGGATGAAGTGGTGACAAGGAGAATGGACGATCCATTTCATCCTGGAGAGTTCCTGCCAGGTCCATCAGGTTCTGATCCTGGCCCTAGATACTGGGCGGATCTGAGAGAGTTTCTGAATGAAGTGCGCCGCATGAGGAAATTCCCGGCGGCCGACTGGAAACCAGCCCTTGATAATGGGCAACAAGAAAGGGGAATGAGAAATGGGACGACAAGCTAGCAAACTGGGGACGCCCCAGAAGGTTGCGTGTTCGTTGACACCGGAGGATTTCGGCAAAACAGCGCAAACGCATCAGGATTGTCTCGACGGTCTTGGCCAGACAACCACCGAGGCCGGCGAGTTCGTTAACAGCAAGGCAGTATTTGCTCTGTGGATTACCGAAGTAATCCGGGGAACATTGACCAAGGCCAGGGAGGTCGGCAAAGAGGCCAGGGAAGCGCAGGAAGAGGCCGACCGAAATGTTGAGCTAGAGGGCCATATCAAGGGCTTGGCTTCTCACTATGGGTTGAGCTTCGAGGCGGTAGAGCAGATCATGGAAAAAGCCGAGGCAGAAGCGGGCAAGAAAGACTAAGGCAGCTGCCCTCCGACGCGGGGTATCGTGGCCTTGCAAATGGCTTTCCTGACTATGGTTCGTTGTGGCTGCCGTGCATGTGTAAGACGAACCAAGGAAGGCAAACAGGGGCGCAACCAGACCCGGGACCACTCGGGGGCGGGGCTTGTTCAATACACAGTTTTCCATGAAGGAACGAAAAAATGGCAGTAGACGAAATAATCAAGGATGATCTCGTTGCGTTCCTTGATTGCTATGGGGGGGGCGCGATGTCCGAAACGTTCTGGGCTGATTTCATTGCGTTCCTTGAGAGCAAGGAGGCGAGGAACTGATGGACGAAGAGACTGGGATTGATGTTGAGCCGTATGGTGGCGGGTTCATTCTTGCGGACTACTCAGGCAAAAGAGGCGAAGCCATGTATTGTGGCGTTTCGCTTGACTGGTCTTCTCAACCAATCGTAACGGATCCTTTTCCGAGTCGAGAAGAGGCTGAATTGAAGGCCAATAGTGAGGCGTTGTGATGGACGAAGAGAAGCTATTCAAGACGGTCTTTATTGCTCAGTGTCTCGGAACTGGGCCGGGACCAGGGGAGTCTTGTGCTCACGCGGATCGACTCGAACGTGCGATTGCTGATGCTGATAAGTGGTGGAATAAGCTCCAGGAGTTCCGGGGGATGGTGTCGCAGTTTGTGGAGATTGAATCTACTAGCCCTTCGAGCGTCCTGCGTTTTGCTGGTTGGTGTGGTTTGTGCGATAGCGCTCACTGTACAGGTCACTCTCAGTTGCGCTGTGAGCGATGCGGAGTCAAGGGGCTGGCCGAAAACATGACGACGGAACGGCACAAGTGCAGGGTTGATCGTATCCAGCAGGAGCCGTGGCTAACTTCTTCGGGGCATGGCTGGTGGGTGGCGTGGTCAGCAGCGAAAGATGAGACGCCAAAGCCTTAGGCGCCCAACCTCGGCTCAGGGCCTTATGTCCTCGGCTGCACGGGGTCTTCGCCCTGTTGATATAGCTCAGGACGAGCACAGGGAACGCGCTCGAAAGCTGTACGAGACGGGCGATCCTGAAAAGTACATACGAGAAATCTTCGGCTGGACTCTTGCCCGGGACCAGAAGCGAGCAGTCCACGCATGGATGGAACATCCTCGGTTGCTTTTGGTAGGGGCGAATGGAACAGGGAAATCCGCGATCCTTCACGCCCTGGATCTTGGCTGGGCATGGGACGCGACGGGATCGACTCTCGATGTAGACGGAAAGTGTTTAGGCGGGATTCTGCTTTTGATCGCGCCGACCGGCAGAGCAATCAAGAAGGTGTACCAGAAGCACTTTCTTGGACTTGGGGAAAGGGCAAAGGAGCGGGGCCATTTGTTGCCAGGGTGGGGCAAGCAAAGCTTCCGGACAGCTGACTGGCAAGCCGTAGAAGGGCACTGGTATATTGAAGGCATTACAGCGACTCGGGAAGCAGCATCAGCTGATGAAGTTTCTCACTATGTCCTCGGGGTCCATCATGAAAATCTGGTTATTCTCTACGATGAGGTCAAGGCGGTTCCGAGATCTGTGGTAGAAGCCGGCAAAGGGAGACTCAGGGGTGCGCTCAACAAGGCGGGGGCATCGACCAATCCAACGTCGAATACCGGGCTGGGATATGTGTTGTCTCAGGTCGAGAAATGGCCAACCGTTTACAGCTCAGCTGTGGGCCGGCTGGGTGCTGGTGAAGGTGAGTCAAGGATAGAGCCGCTCGAGGCGCATGAGAACGTGCAGATGCGTAAGGAGGTGTTCCCGGGAGCAGTTTCGCATCTGGCTGTAGAGGCTGATTTACGGGACTTGCGGAACTTTGAGATACGCGGGAGGTTGTGGTACGGCCCTGGTGAGCCCACAGAGGGCCAGTGCCGGCCGAACGGTGAGGCCGGCGACTTCCCCTATGCTCTGCCTCCGATCGGCTTAGAGGACGTCCTAGGGCCTCGGGAGGATAGATACCCTGGCCATCCGGGAGTTGATGTGCTGGTGATCCGGCCATTGACGGGAATTGCCTATGGCCGGATTGTAGGCGGATGGCCTCCGGTTGATCCGCGATCATTATTCGGGGCCTTCATGCTGGCCAAGGCGGTAGAGCTACGGTTGTCGGTTCCTGAGCCGGAGGGGCCGCCTCGAGTGGTAGGGGTCGACGCGTCGTATGCCGAGGGCGGAGACGAGATGATCGGTACTCCCTGGTGGGGCAAGCCGTGCCGGGATCTGCTTGAGTTGGCTTGGGAAGCGAGGCTGAGTGACGGGTCAAGTATCCAGGATGGTGCCCAGGTATTGATGAGGGGCGACCGTGGAATTCCTGGCATGGAGCTTCTTGAAGGCAAGTCGCAAATGCCCGAATACAGGATAAGGTTATTTCCTTTTCCTGGTGTTCCTGCGATCATCGGTGAGCCTTATTCGCTATCCGTGACCAAGTCAGGGGCGGAGGCTGCCAATCAGCTGGTGGCCAAGTGGGGGACGACACCTATCTATCAAGTCGATCTCGGCGGGGGCCATGGAGTAGGCGCAAGCCTGAAGGCCCTTGGCTGTCAGGTCAGGTGGATGCAATTTGGTGGACCTGCTGCTATTCCACTCAAGGGCCAGGAGCGGGCGGCTTTCAACGCACGGTCTGAATGGGCTTTCAGCTTGGCGGATGCTATCGGACTCGGTCTGGTGGTGATGTGCAGAGACCGGAAAGCGCATGAGGACTTGATAGCCTTCGGGGTCCCTGAGCTCAAGGAAAGAGCAGCCCCCAAGGGGTCAGGAACGGGCGCCAAGGTCGAGGTGATGAAGCTGCAAGCAACAGAGCTGATCAAGAAAATGCTGGGCAGGTCACCGGATCGAGGAGCTTCGATTCTGTGCGCTAGTGCTCGGCCTATCGTGATGAGGTGGACGTGATGGTTTACGTAGACGACATGGAGGCAGGGTTTGGACGAATGATTATGTGCCACATGTTGCCGTCTTCCAGGTCTGATAGTGACATTGAAGAACTGCACCGGATGGCCGGTCGGATCGGTATAGTGCGGAAGTGGTTTCAAGATAAACGGATTCCGCACTACGATATTTGCAAAAGCAAGCGGGTTCTTGCGGTCAACGCTGGAGCGATTGAAATCAAGTATGGCGGGCGCCGATTTCGCGAAATTCTCAAAGAATGTTCTTGAGTGATGAGGTGGACATGATGAATGCTGTGCGTAGAGAAAGTCTAGAGTTACCTCCTGGTGGCGGGCCGTGTTGGTGGTGTTCAAGTCAGCTGTATAGAAGACGCCCTGGTCCATGGGTTTATCTAGAGATCACGGAAGACGGCTACAAGAGAGCTATTCATGTATCGCAGTGCGCTGGCCCTACTCCAGTTTCGATTTTACAGAGATCTGCTTTGAAAATCTCTTGACACCCGCACCGTTCCGGTGTAGGGTGGTCCTCGATGGCGAAGCAAGGAATCAACAAGCGGGACGCGTTGAGCATGCTGGGCGATGGCATGGTCTGCAATCGATGTCAGGTTCCGCTTGATCTGGATCCGAGATGGCACCATATTGATGGTAAGTGGGAGCACAAGTGCGCCGATGTCATAGGCCAGGCTGGGCACGTTGGGTTAGCTATCAAGGTGCCGAAATGACGGAACGAGTCAAACCCAGGTAGAGGCGAAATGGCGAACGAACAAAGTTTTACTAACCCGGATCCGATTTCGAACAGTGTAGCCTGGTGGGTACTTGACGGATTACAGACTGGGCGAGCGCATGCGCTTGGAGGTCAAACAGCGACCGGAAGATCGTCGGCGGGCCGTCGATGGTCTGTCATCATTACCGAGTTTGAAAAGCTCGAGGCGTTGGTAAGGTACTATGACGTTTGTGGACTTGAAGCGGTCGCGGTCGAGGTAGATGACTGACAAAGTCAAAACCAGGCAGACGGTCAGCCTTGATCCGGAGCTCTGGCAGGGCATAGAAGCCTATGGCAAGGAGAACAGCCTGTCACGGTCAGCTGTCCTTGCTGAAGCGGCTAGGCGGTTGCTTGAGGAAAGAGAAGCCGATGCGCTGGCGAAGGCCAGGAGGATCTTTGGCCTCCCGGAATTATTGGCGTTGCCAGGCTACGGAAATGCTTTGCTAAACAGAGTTCAGGCCATTATCTTGGACAGAACCAAAGGAGAATCAACATGAAGAGAATCGCATGGGTAGCATTGCTGCTTTTCGTATTGCCGAGCGTGGTCGAGGCGTGGCCCGGCAAGCGCTGGCGACATCGGGACGATGAGGCAGTCAGGGCCAAGAAAGGCGACTATCGGGAGGATTGGATCTGGGCTCGAACAGAAGCACAGGATGATTACTGCTGGAGGCCGCTGCAACGACATCAGGATAGAGCCAGGAACAAGCTCAGG
>Ga0114923_10001737_pt1 | contig 14951 bp, 20 predicted proteins | sample SumtaG_FD_89578 | JGI IMG/M metagenome (GOLD analysis project Ga0114923, IMG submission 89578) | Deep subsurface microbial communities from Indian Ocean to uncover new lineages of life (NeLLi) - Sumatra_00157 metaG | ecosystem: Environmental > Aquatic > Marine > Oceanic > Sediment | place: near...
AAGGAGGATGGAGATACGCCGGAGAATGTGTTGTTAGGGGCTCAGAGTTGTCCGACCAATGCAATTGAGATCTATGATGCGGAAACCAATGAGAAGGTGTGGCCGAAAGAATAGCCCATAATGTACTTGAGGTGTTCCTCTTGACAAGGGGTTGAGTTTTACTCTATGCTACCTCTGTAATTAGAAAATCTGCCCAGATTAAAAATAAGGGAGGTGAGAAGAAATGGCTTTTACATACAAGAACTCTAAAGGTGTGACTTACTACCTTCATCACAAAGATGTAACTCTGCGTGGTGGCAAAAAGCAAAGAATTTACTTCTTTGCCCGAGATGTTCGCGCCGGTGCTTTAGATGCAGTTCCAGCTGGTTATGAGGTAATGGAGACCAAGAGAACCGGCATGCCAGTGCTGAAGAAATCTTAAGGCATTTTTTAAATAATTGAAGATAAATCCAAGCACCAGTTTTGGTGCTGGATAAAACCAGTTTCCCAGGCAGGGAAGCTGGTTTTGGTTTAAGGCTGGTTTTGGCTATTGAAAATGATTAGTATATAGGATAAATTATAGGTAAGTTTAATCAATTAAATTGTGGAGGAGAATTATGGAGAACCAACGAATGAGGCAGATAGTAGGAGTTTTAGCGGTGTTGGTGGCGGTGGTAGGCGGAGTTTGGTTGGTAAGCAGAGGTGGACAAGAAGAAGAAGAGGTAGCACCGGAGATTGTGCTAGAGTCCTCTGAACAGATGGAGGCGGATTTGCAGATGCCAATGACTGAAGCAGAGAAGCAGGAGATTGAGGAGAAATTTGCCAGTGAAGGAGTAGAGATGGTGGTGTTAAAGGATGTGGCTGGTGGTCAGGCAGTGGGAACAGCTTGGAGGCAGTTTGAGGGAGAAGCGTTTTCTCATAAAATTGAAGCCAATGGATTAGCGACTTTGGAAAAAGGTTTTTTCTATGAGGGTTGGTTGGTGGGTGATGAGAGTTTCTTTTCAACTGGTAGGTTAGGAGAGGTAGATGGGCAAGGCAACCTTTATTACAAGACTGATGAGGATAAGAGCGAGTTTAGAGGAGTGGTGATTACGCTTGAGCCAGAAGATGGTGATCCAGCGCCAGCTGAGCATGTGCTGGAAGGGAGTTTTTAGTCGTGCTATAGTTGAGAAACTATGACACCAGGCAGGTTTATTAAGAACATAGCTTTTTTTGGGTTTTCAGACTTTAAGAAGACGAGTGAGGAGTATAAAAAGGCTTTTGGGGTGGCTCAAGATTTAGCTAAGAAGGGATATACGATTGTTAATGGTGGTGGGGGAGGGATTATGGATGCTTCTACTCAAGGAGCAGAGTCGGTGGGTGGAGAGACTTTGGCAATTACTTTTTCACCTAAGGATGCACCAGGATTTGAGGGAAAGTATGTGGCTAATCAGGTGGATAAAGAGATTAAGGCTGGGAATTATATTGAAAGAATGTTTAAGTTATTGGAGCATGCAGACTGTTTTATTATTTTTAAAGGCGGAACGGGAACGATTTCAGAGTTTGGCACCACCTGGGTATTAGCCAGATTGTATTATCCGCATCATAAACCGTTTATTCTTTACGGTAAGTTTTGGAAACCAATTATTGAAGTTTTAAGGGCGGAGATGAAGATTAGAGAAGAAGCGTTTAAGGTGTTTAAGGTGGTGGAGAGTCAAGAAGGGATATTGGAGGCGATTAAGGAGTTTGAGAAGGAGATGGCTAATTTTAGTCATGAACATTGTAAGATATGTAAAGAAAAAGCGTTTATGACCTAATATGATTTATTTAGCAACAGATCATCGAGGCTTTGAGCTAAAGAAAAAGATTAGGACTTGGTTGAAGGAGTGGGGAGAAGAATATGAGGATATGGGAAATGTGAGCTATGATAAGGATGATGATTATCCGGACTATGCCAGTAAAGTGGCAGAGGCGGTGAGTCAAGGGAAGGGGAGAGGGGTGGTAATATGCGGATCGGGGGTGGGAGTAAGTTTTGTGGCTAATAAATATAAAGGAGTGAGGAGTATGGTTGGGATTAATCAAGAACAGGTGGAGCATGGAGTGAAGCATGATCAGGCTAATGTGTTGAGTTTGGCAGCAAACCATTTTACTGATGAGCAGATGAAAGAGATGCTGGAGATGTTTTTGAAGACTGAGTTTGGTGAGGAGGAGCGGTTTTTAAGAAGATCAGATAAAATTAAGAAAATAGAAAATATTAATTTTAAATAAGGAGGTTTTATGCTTCGAGTAGCAATTAATGGTTTTGGCAGGATGGGGAGGTTGGCTTTGAGAGAGGCAATGAGGAGATACAAGGGGAAAATGGAGATAGTGGCGATTAATACTTCAGGGAGGGTGGATACAGCTGGTTGGGCACATTTGTTTGAGTATGATACAGCTTATGGGCGCTACAAAGGTAAGGTGGGGGTATCAGGTAATAATTTAGTGGTAGATGGAGTCAGGATTCCGGTGTTGGCAGAGTTGGAGCCAAAGAAGTTGCCTTGGAAGAGGTTAAAGGTGGATTTGGTGTTGGAGTGTACGGGAAAGTTTAGAAAACCTGAAGAGGCAGATGATCATTTGGAAGCAGGAGCAAAAAGGGTGTTGTTGTCAGCGCCACCTAAAGGTGAGGCAGGCGGGATTTATATGATGAAGATGAATGAAGATGAAGCCAAAGGGAAGAAGATTTTTTCTAATGCGTCGTGCACAACTAATTGTGTAGGGCCGGTAGCTAAGGTGATGGTGGAGGAGTTTGGAGTAGAAAAGGCAGCGATGACCACAATTCATGCGGTGACATCTAGCCAGAGGATTGTGGATAATTCACATAAGGATTTGAGGCGGGGTAGATCGGTGCTAGGCAATATTATTCCCACCACTACCGGAGCGGCGGCAGCTACAGGAGAGGTGATTCCGGAGCTTAAAGGCTTGTTTGATGGAATTGCGATCAGGGTGCCGATTATTACCGGCTCATTAGTAGATTTCACTTTTTTAGTGAAGAAAAAAACTACGGTGGAGGCGGTGAATGCGGCCTTGACTAAGGCAGCTAAGGGTAAGTTTAAGGGAGTGATGGGAGTAACGGATAAGCCGTTAGTGTCGACGGATATTATTGGCTGCGATGAGTCGTCGTTGGTGGATTTGGATATGACTCGAGTGATTGATGGGGATTTGGTGAAGATTTTGAGCTGGTATGACAATGAGTGGGGTTATGTGGTGAGAATGATGGAGTTGGCAGTAGCAGCATGAAAATCCAGATAGTGCCAACAGTGTTTGTGCTGGATATGGTGGGGCTGCAGGAGAGGCTGGAGTTGTATGAGGCGGTGGTCAAGCGGGTGCAGTTGGACATAGCGGATGAAGAGTTTACGACTCAGCCAACTTTAGGAGTGGAGCAGATGGTGGAGCAGGCAACCACCATGCAGCGAGATGTGCATTTGATGACAGCTGAGCCGATTGACTGGCTGGAGGTATGTGCTGAGGGGGGAGTAGAGATGGTGATAGGCCAGGTAGAGAATATGAGTGATCAGAAGGAGTTTGTGGAGGAAGCCAGGAGATTGGGTTTAAAGCCAGGCTTGGCAGTAGATTTAGAGACAGATTTAAGAGTGTTGGATTGGTCGGTGGCTAAGAAAGTGGATCAGTTGTTGGTGATGGCAGTGAGAGCGGGCAAGGAGGCGCAAAAGTTGAGCCAGGAAGGGTTGGAAAAGGTGAAGCGGTTGAGGAAAAAAGGGTTTGAGAAGGAGATTTGTGTTGATGGAGGAGTGAATGAGGCGACTATAGCTAAGTGTGTGAGAGCAGGAGCTGATGTGTTGGCGATTGGTAGTGGTTTGTGGAAGGCGGAGAAGGTGAAAGAGGAGTATAAGAGATTGAGAGAGGTGGCGGAGACAGCTAGTAAGAGCTAGAATGGGAGTATATGAAGTTTGATGTGGTGACGTTTGGGAGTGCGTTTGTGGATGTGTATTTAACATCAAGTGATTTTAAGATTATTAAATCAGGTAAGAGTCCAACCGGAGTGGCTTTGTGTGAGGTATATGGGGGGAAGATAGGGGTGGAAAAGATGGTAATGACGACAGGTGGAGGAGCGACTAATACAGCGGTGGGGTTTGAGAGGTTGGGGCTGGAGACAGGCTGTGTTTGTTGTGTGGGCAAGGATGATTGGGGGTTGTATGTGAGGAAAGAATTGTTAAGAGAGGGAGTTAGTCCGTTATACATTCAACAAGTCGAGGAGCATACGAGTTATTCAACCATTCTGGTGTCTAAAGAGGGAGGCAGGTCGGCTTTGGTGTATCGGGGAGCGAGTAATCAGCTGAGTTGGCGAAAGGTGGGCTGGAAGAAGTTGAGGCCGAGGTGGTTTTATGTGTCGAGTTTGGGTGGGGATTTGAATATGCTAGCTAAGATAGTAAGAATAGCGGAAAAGAAGGGGATTAAACTGGTTTTAAATCCAGGTTCAAAAGAGATTGCGGCTAGAGAGAAGCTAAAGGCGTTTTTGCCTCATGTAGAAGTGTTGTTGGTTAACCGGCAGGAAGCGGCTCGGCTGACAAAAAATATGTTTAAGAATCGGGAGAAGATTTTGAGAGAGGTGAGCAAGTTGGGAGCGAAGATGGTGGCAGTGACTGAGGGGAGGCAGGGAGCGACGCTTTTAGTAGGCAAGAAGAGGTTGGTGGCGTCGGCGATTAAAACCAAGTCGGTTGAAGAGACTGGAGCAGGAGATGCGTTTGGATGTGGTTTAACAGCGGGATTGATAAAGGGACTGTCTTTAGAGAAAGCCTTAAAGTTAGGAGTGATGAATGCGACCTCAGTGGTGCAGCATTTTGGGCCCAAGAAAGGGTTGTTGTTTGAACCGGATGTTAACAGATGGTTGAAGAAGTAGTATGGCAGAGGAGAAAACAAGAGATTTGCAGGAAAAGGACTTTGTAGACCCCGCAAATGTTGAAGCAGCGGGGTACAGGAGGCGGAAGCGGTCGAGAAAGACGATTGGAGAGGAAGGCAGTCGGAAACAGACAGCGATTGGTTTACTAGTGACAATAGTTTTAGGGCTAATTTTCTATATGCCAACAGAGTTAAAATCTTGGTGGCAGAAATTTAATACTTCAGAGGTGATTACGATTGAGAGACCGATTGGAGATGAGCCAGATGTGTCAGAGATTGTGGGGTTTAAGGTGGAGATTAAGGAAAAGGAGGATGCGGAGGAGGTGATCAAGAAGATAATTGGGGGGCTGGTAGGTGATTATGGAGTGTGGGTGGAGAAGTTGAGGGATGAGAGTGGTTGGGGGATTAATGAAGGGGTAGTGTTTTCAGCAGCCTCGGTGATTAAACTGCCGGTGCTGGTGGCCTATTACCAAGCAGTGGATGAGGGTAGTTTAGATCCGGAGGAAGTTTATGTTTTAAAAGAAAAGGACAGATTGGAGTATGGGAGCGGGAGGATGCAGAACCAACCGGAGGGGAAGGAGTATACATATAGAGAGGTGGTAAGATTGGTAGGGAATCAGAGTGATAATATGGGGGAGAAGATAATGATAGGTTGGCTGGGAGGAGAAGGCAAGATAGATCGATTGATCAGATCATGGGGATTAAGCCAGACATCGGTAAAGGAGAATGAAACCACACCAGGAGAGATAGGGGGGTTGTTGAAGCTAGTTTATGAGGGAAAGTTGATAACTGAAGAGAGCAGGGAAGAGTTGTTTGAGAACTTAACAGAGACGGTTTTAGAGGATCGGATTCCGGCTGGAGTACCGACTGGGGTGAAGGTAGTACATAAGTTTGGGAGTGAGGTGGGGGTGGCGAATGATTGTGGGATTGTTTATGGAGATGAGCCATATGGAGTTTGTGTGTTGACGACTGGGGTGAATGATGGTGAGGCGGAGGAGATATTACCCAAGATTTCTCGAGTAGTGTGGGAGTGGGCGGAGAAGTAGATAATAGGGAGTGTTATGGGGTGGAGGCACCGGTGAGGATTTGGTCGCGTTTTTCCTCTTCTTCCTTCTTTTTTTCCAGGAGTTCTTGGATAAATTCAGGCTTGCAGTGGAGTTGGGGTTCGGTACCGGGGATAAAGTACTCGGTTTTGCTGGGGCAGCCTTGGCAACTGAGTTGGCCGGTAAGGGTGCAGATGTTGGCCTGGATAAGGTTGGTTGGAGGGGTGAATTGGTGAGGTGGTTGATCGGTTAAGAGCTCGGTCATGATTTTGTTCCAGATAGGAGAGGCGCCGGTGATACCAGAGGCAACATGAGACATGGGAGAGTTATCGTTGTTGCCTACCCAGGTAGCTACCAAGTAATTTTGGGTAAAGCCAATGGTCCAGTTGTCGCGTTTATCATTGCTGGTGCCGGTTTTAACAGCGACTTGATGATTGGGGATATTGAGAAAGGAACTGGTGCCAAAGGCCGGGATGCGGGCAAGAGTGTCAGAGAGGATGTCGGTGAGAATGTAGGCAGTGTGAGGATTGAGAACAGGATCAGGCTTACAAGAGACATGTTGGGTGGCAGCTTCGGCTGGTTCTGGCAGTTGGATTTTAGGGATATCTTGGCAGGAGAAGTCCATCAGGGTTTTAGCGGTAGCGTCGGTAACTTTAAGAATAGGATTGAGGTTGATTTTTAGGCCTTGGTTGGCCAAGGTACCAAAAACTACAGCCATGTCAGTCATGGTGACATCAGCAGCACCTAAGGTGAGAGACAGGCCATATCTTTCAGGCTGAGTCCAGGTGGTGATACCCATTTTTTTACCTTGGTCAATCATTTTGTCAACCCCATAGCTGGCTAGAACTTTGACAGCTGGGACATTGTAGGAGTTGGCTAAGGCTTGGCGAAGAGTGACAGGGCCATGGAAGTTTCTGTCGTAGTTAATCGGTGAGTAGGGTTTGGAGCCAGGAATGTCATAGGTGACGGGACTATCTTGGATGACCGAGGCAGCGGTGTAACCGTTTTCTAAGGCAACTGAATAGTTGACGGGTTTGATGGCAGAGCCAGGTTGACGAAGACGGGTAGTGACGTTAACCTGGCCATCACGGTCAGTATCAAAGTAGTCACGGGAGCCAACCATGGCAAGAATTTCACCGGTGTGAGGATGGGTAACTAAGGCAGCGCCGTTGGTGATGTTTAAGGGAAAGAGTTGATTGATTTCTTGGGTGACAATATCTTGAGCCATGGCTTGGATGTTTAAATCAAGAGAGGTAGTGACGGTTAAGCCGCCTTGTTCAACCATGGATTCGCCGTATTGTTGGACGAGGAGGCCTTTGACGTACATGACAAAGTGAGGAGCTTTGATGTTGGTGTATTGAGGAGCGAGTTTGATTTTTTGCTGTTTAGCCAGTTGAGCTTCTAAGGGAGCGATGGATTGTTCTTCAACCATGCGGTTAAGGACTTGGTGTTGGCGGTAGATAGATAGATAAGGGTTGAGGCCAAAAGGGGAGTAGGTGGTAGGAGAGGCGGGAAGGCCGGCTAAGAGGGCGGCTTCGGCTAAGTTGACGTCTTTGATGGATTTAGCAAAGTAGGTTTGAGCAGCTTGTTCAGCACCATAGGCAGTACCGCCATAAGAGACTTCGTTAAAGTACATTTCTAGGATTTCCTGTTTAGAGAAAAGGAGTTCGACTTCAACAGCTAGAATGAGCTCTTTGATTTTTCTTTGGAGGGTGCGTTCAGGGGTAAGCAGGGCGTTTTTAATGAGCTGTTGGGTGATGGTGGAGCCACCTTGGAGTTTTTGGTTAAGAATGATTTGTTTGAGGGATCGAAGGATGCCTTTCCAGGAAACACCATTATGTTCAAAGAATTGACTGTCTTCAATGGCGAGGGTAGCAAGTTTAAAGTGGTCAGGAATATCGTCTAGAGTGGTCAGGGTGCGGTTTTGGTCTTTGTAAAAGGTGAAAAGAAGAGTGCCATGGCGATCATAGATTTTGGTGGAGAGAGTGGGTTGGCGATTGATAAGGTCGGTGGGTTTAGGTAGATCTTTGAGGATGAACCAGTAGAAAAGGAGGATGAAGATAGTGAGAAGAGATAGGAGAAAGTAGTTAAGTTTAGGTGGCTTGAGCTTGATTTGTGGGAGTTTGGGATGGGGGAGTTGAGGGAGTTTAAGACGAGGGAGTTGAGGGAATTGTAGACGGAGTTGTTTGGAGCGGAGACGATGATAAAAGGAGATGATAAAGCCACCGATGGCTTGACAGAGTTTGGAGAGGCGGATGAAGATTTGAAAGAGAAGCTTGAGGATAAAGAAGAGGAATTTGTAGGTAGCTCGGCCGATGGTTTGGAGCACAAGAGCCACCCAATTAAGGGGATTAAGAGAAGATTTTTTTCTCAGGCTGCCTCTGTCCATAAGGGGTATTATACCCTATAACTTTAGAAAAAGGGGAGAAGATAATTATTCTTCAGGAGGGTAGAGGTTAATAATGTAGGGAGGTTCTTGAGGCTTACCTTCTTCGTCAACAGGTTTTTCGCAGTCAAGGCAGTAGTCTTTTTGAACTGGGTCAGAGAGGACAATATGTTCCTGGAGTTCGAGGTTGTCGGTTTTACCAGGAGCAGGAGGGAGCTTGGTATCTTTATCGATCCAGATACCGCGTTTTAAGGGCGGTTCCATGGATGGTGTTTTGTCTTTAATAAAGTACTCGAATCTGGTTTCACAAGGGTGTTCAGGGTTGGGTCTAAGACCGGTGAGACTGCAGACTTGGAGACCAATGACATTTTCTGGTTTTTTAGGCCATTCGTCAGGTTGGTCTTCGAGAAGGTGAGCCATAATGTCGTGCCAGATAGGAGCAGCACCAGAGACACCAGAGACAATCCAAGGATTCATGGGCGTGTTATCGTTATTGCCAACCCAGGTAGCAACCAGGAAGGAGGGAGTAAAACCCAGGGTCCAGTTATCCCGGAGATCATCGGTAGTGCCGGTTTTGACAGAGACAGCGTGATTGGGAATAACTAGTTCAGAGCTGCCACCAAAAGCTTGGAGACGGGCATTGTTGTCTAAGAGGATATGAGAGATGAGGTAGGCGACTTCAGGGGGGATGGCTTTGTTACCAGCTGGCAGTTCAGTTTCTAGATCAATGACTTCGAGGACATTACCGAGATAGTCTTCGACTTTGAGGATAGGGGTGAGATCGACTTTAAGGCCTTGGTTGGCAAAGACACCAAAAGCGACAGCCATGTCAACCATGCGGACTTCGCCACCACCAAGGGTGAGAGACAGGCCATAGCGAGTAGAATCTTCAAAGGTGGTGATGCCCATGGCTGAGGCAGTGGCGATCATGGCTTCAACAGTGTTGGCAGCCAGCATTTTAACAGCAGGGATATTAAAGGAGTTGCCGAGGGTAAAGCGCATTTGAGCTGGGCCATGGAATTGACCATCATAGTTTCTAGGACAGTAGGAGGAGGGTTGACCAGGAGCATTGAAGCAAACAGGGACATCAAGGAACAAGGTGGCAGGGGTGTAGCCTTTGATAAGACCAACAGCATAGTTGATGGGTTTGATGGAGGAGCCGGGTTGGCGAAGGCGAGTAGTGATGTTGACGTTGCCGTCGATGTCAAGATTAAAGTAGTCTTTGGAGCCAATCATGGCGAGGATTTCGCCGGTACGGGGTTTGGTGACCAGGGCAGCAGCATTGGAGACACGAGCTCTTTCGAGTTTAGCGGTTTCGGTAGCGACGACATCCTCAGCATGTTTTTGAATATCTAGATCAAGAGAGGTGGTGACGCGGAGGCCGCCTTTTTCCACCAGTTGTTGACCGTATTTGTTAACTAAAAGTTCTTTGATGTAGAGAGAGAAGTGAGGGGCTTTGATGTTTTGGGTTTGGGGAGCAAAAGTGAGTTCTTGGTCGAGGGCAGCTTGGTGGTCTTCGGGGGAGATATATTCGTCTTCGAGCATGCGATTAAGGACTTGGCGTTGACGGTTGGTAGCAGCATCAGGATTCGGACCGAGAGGAGAGTAGCGGGTAGGAGCTTGAGGAAGGCCGGCTAAGAGGGCGGCTTCGGCTAAGCCGAGATCTTTGGCAGACTTGTCAAAGTAGAGTTGGGCAGCTTGTTCAATGCCATAAGCAGTGCCGCCATAAGGGACATGATTGAGGTACATTTCTAGGATGGTGTCTTTTTTGTAACGAACCTCGGTAGCAAAGGCGAGAAGGGCTTCACGAATTTTCCTTCTAAGGGTGCGTTCAGGGGTAAGCAGGGCGGTTTTAACCAGCTGTTGGGTGATGGTGGAGCCACCTTGGAGGTTTTTTTTGAAAACAATATTAAGAAAGGCGCGAGTGATACCTTCCCAGGCAAAGCCGTGATGTTTATAGAAATTTTTGTCTTCAATGGCAATGGTGGAGTATTTGACATGATCAGGAAGATCGTCAAGGTTGATGGGAGTGCGGTTTTGGTCAGCATAGATTTCGTAGAGGAGGCGGCCGTTTCTGTCAAAGATTTGAGTAGAGACAGGAAAAGCACCAGAGCGGAGTTTGCCAGGTGAGGGGAGATCTTTGAGAATGGTGATGGCAAAGATGAGGGTGATAAGACCAGCGACAGCGATGATGAAGGTTTGACGAGAATTTTTTTCAGCTAGCTTGGTTAGGAGTTTGATTTTGGAGTTAAAGAATTTTTTATAGCGGTTAATTTTAGATGGAGAGGGGTTTTTGGTCATGGCAATATTGTAGCAAATATGTAAAAATAGCCAGTAATTATGGTGGATCCAAAGAGCTTAAAGTATAGCAATATTACCATATCAGGTTTACCAGGAGCAGGATCATCAACTTTAGGGCGGGGTTTAGAGAAGAGGTTGGGATGGAAGTATTTTGGAGGGGGAGATTTTATGCGGGAGCATGCGGTGAAGAAGGGCTTGTTTAATAAAGGGGTGCCGTTACATCATAGTGCGACGGTTTATAGGGATGAGTTTGATAAAAAGGTTGATTATGGAATGAGAAGGAGGTTGCAAAAGGAGTCGGGACAGATTTTGGATGCTTGGTTGTCAGGGTTTATGGCTTTAAAGCTGAAGAGAGTCTTAAGGGTGGTAGTCTATTGTCAGAATGATGATTTGCGGGTAGATAGATTGGTGAATCGAGATGGGGTGTCGGTGGAGGAGGCTAAAAGGCATATTTTTAAGCGAGAAGAAGAGAACTTAAGTAAGTGGTCGAGGCTTTATAAAAAGGAGTGGGAAGAGTGGGTGCCGGAGAAGTTGCAGGCAGTGAGGCGGGGAGAGTGGTTAGATTTTTACAATCAGGAGTTATATGATTTGGCGATTGATACTTATTCTCATGATAGACAGGCAAGTTTGAGACTGGTGTTGGATAAGTTGGGGGTTAGAGCTGTTTGAGAGCGGCTTTGACTTGAGAGATTAAGGCGCGTTTACCAGAGGGCTTGGTGATGTTGTGTTTTTTACTGTCAAAGATAAGATAGGCTTGGTGGTCAGTTTGGAAAGATTCAATCAGTTCTTCAAGGCGGTCGGTGAGTTGAGCTAGGTATTTAAATTTATAGGCAGCTTCAAAGTCTCGGCCGCGGTTTTTAATGCGTTTGAGTTGAGTTTCAGGTGAGGTTTTAAGATAAATAATCAGGTCAGGGTCTTTGATTTTGGTTTTAAGGTCATTAATAAGAGTGAGATAGAATTGCCATTCAGCGGCAGTCATGGTGCCTTGAATTAAGTGATTTTTACAGTAAACATAGGTGCTCATGAGGAGGCCGGCATCGACAATAACGGAGTGGTCTTTACTTTTATCTAAAACTTCTTTAACTTTTTGGAGACGGAGACGGGTGAAGTAGAGTTCGCTAGCAAAGGCCCATCGGGGCATGTCTTTAACATAGAGTTCGAGGAAAGGATTTTCTTCGAAAAGGTCAGCATCAACTAAATGGGCTTTAAGAGCTTGAGCAAGGATTTTGGCGGCAGTGGTTTTACCAGAAGCGATAGAGCCGATAATAGTAATGTGATGGAGTTTTTTAGCGGCCATAAGTTGATAATACAAGATGAGATTGACTTTTGCCACCAGCTTTTATATATAGTATAGGTAAGGAGGATATTATGAGAGATAAGCGAAATAGGCTGTCTTTAGGGGCAGTGATGGTAGGATTAGGTTTGATGATAGGAGTGATGGGAAGGATGGGTAATCGGGCGTTGATACAGGCTCAGGTAGTGCAGGAGGCGACAGAAGCGGGTGAGGCTGAAGAGATGGTGGTGATGGACAAGATGCAAGAGGCGGGAGGAGTGGATTATTATTTATCTTACCCAGGAATTTTACCGGACCATCCTTTGTATTGGTTGAAGATGATTCGAGATAGGGTGCAGCTATGGTTAACAACGAAACCCCTAGCTAAAGCAGAGAAGCTATTGCTGTATGCAGACAAGCGATTGGGGGCGGGTTGGGCTTTAATTGAGGGGAATAAAGTAGAGTTGGGGGTGACGACCTTGACTAAAGGAGAGAAGTACTTAGAGAGAGCTATGATAGAGACAACTAGGTTTGAAGAAGGAGGGGATGAAATGAGATTTAAAGAGAAGTTAGGCAAGGCAGTGATGAAACATGAAGAGGTGTTGCTGCTCTTGGAAGAGAAGTTGGGAGATGAACATAAAGGAGTGATGGAGCAGATGTTAGAGATGATTAAGAAGGGAAAGTAAATAATTGATAATTAGTAGCTTAAAGGTATGAGCCATTGTCCCGATTAAATCGGGACGAGAAGGCTTGTTTAAATAAAGCGGGAATCCGGTTGAATTCCGGAGCTATGCCGTAGCTGTTAAAGCCAGAAGACCGGCCTTTAAGGATTGTAATTAACCTCCCGAGCAGGAGGGAAGTCTACAAGTTGCTAGCAACGAGTAAATGACCTTTCTTTCGGGAAGGGTTTTTTGATGGTAGAAGCAGATTTAGCTGCAGGAGTTGTTCTGGCAGTTGAAAGAGAACCAAGAGTAGTTGATTTACAGTTGGCAGTAGGCGATGGCTATCCTTTGGTTGAGGAAGGGGTTGGAGTGAGGTTTGAAGATAGGTTAAGACAGAGTTTGAAAGCAGCAGATAAAACAGGAAAGGATTATGCGAGAAAGGAGAGATTGATATTTAGGCGATTGCCAAGATTAAGACAGATTAAGTTTGAGGAGAGAGATGGTGTTTTGGAGTTAATGAAGCCGATGGTAAAATTAGATTTTGAGAATATTGATTTGAGGGCTGAGGAAATGCAAGTGATTAAAGCAGAAGATGTTTATACAGCTAGGCAGGTGAAGTTGAGCGAGGAGCAGAAGAGAGTAATTGAAGCGGAGCATGGAAGGAAAGTAGCTTTGAGTTTGTTGTTAAGAGGCAGAGTAGAAGGAGAGGAAGAGCGATATCATGATGTGATGTTTTTAATCTACGAGGATGAGGTAGAGAGGAAGATAGAGGCGATGGAAGTAGAAGTGGGGCGGGAGTTGGATAATAAGTTGGCTCAAGGAAATGGCTTTTGGATATTAGGAAGGAATGATTTTGAGGTGATTGACGAGGGCTTGAAGGAAGCTGGAGTGAGTTTGAGACAAGAGGATAAGTTAAGTAACCAGATGAAAGGGTTATATAAAAGAGCGAAGGGGGAGTATCAGCAGAAAGTTTTATTAACAGAATTCGGTTATGAGCTGTTTAATGTTGATAGTAAAAAGGGTGAGATGAGCTTGGCATTAACAGGATTTAATGATTATGGGCTTTATGAAAAAATAAGAGATGATTCAGTGAGATTAATGATAAAAGCGCAGGCGAGTGAGACAGGGGTAGCCTTGGCTGAAGATTATGAGAGAGTGACGGCTGACGGTGGAGGTTTAAGCGGGGTAACCACTAATGAAACAGAAGATATTTTAGAGAAAACGGCAGTAGATAGAGATGGGAATGTATGGAAAGCTTTTAAACAAGCTCCAACTGGTGAGATGTTTAGTGATGACCAGGTACTTCAGGAAGTAAGAAATTTAGAAAATCAGATAATGAATAGAATAAAAGAGGTGCGTCAAGGGAGGAATGAGGTTTTGTCAGTAGAGCCAAGAGAGTGGGTAGAGATGTTTTTGGGTGATCAAGTGATAGTTGGGAGCGGTGAGATTGAGGAAAAGGCAGTGATAGGTTTTGATTGGCCGGTGGTAGAGATTATGACGAGTGAGGTTTTGGAGTTTAATGAAGTAATAATGGCTGAAGAGGATTGGATTGAAGCACCTGAGTGGGCGGGAGAGTTGACAGAGACTTATTCAAGTCAGCTAGGCGAGGAGGGGGTAACAGAGGAGGCTGGGTTTGAAGAGGTGGAGAGCCAAGGACTTGATGTTGAGCCTGATGATACTGAGCCTGAAGAACCAGAGCCAGGGGATCCAGGTGGTTTGGCCTTGAGGCCAAAGACTGAGATAAAGCAAGCGAGTTGGTTGGAGGAGTTGAAGGAAGAAGTAGAGGAGAAAGAGGGGATGATGGTGATTAAAGAAGAGAGGCTGGGAGAGAAAAGACAGGAAGGTAGGCTGAGAGAGGAGGCGAGTTATGAATTAGGACAAGAAGTGACTGAAGAGGAGGTGGTTGAAGAAAGGGTGGTTTATCAAACAGAGGTGAAGGAGGAAACAGAGGCGGAGGAGGAAACAGAGGCGGGGGAGGGAAATGATAGAGTGGATGAAGGAATGGAGGTGCCGGAGTGGGAGGTTGACTGGGCAGCGATGGAGGAGGTTGATGTGCCGGTTTGGCAGGGTTTGGAATTGAGTGTGCCGGTGAGTGGAGGGCTGGAGGCGATAAAAGATGGAGTGGAGGTAGGAGAGATGTTTTTTGCGGGTCAAAATTGGTCAATGTTCGAGTATTGCTATGATTTTTCCTGTGTTGCTGTAGCGCTCCTTTATGCAATGTTGGGTAATAAATTGGTGCGGTTGCGGGTGCCGGTGGAGGGGGTTGGGGGAGTGGTGAGGCAACAAAGGGTGATATAGTTTGTTAGCTTGGTGGGTTTTAGGAAAAAGGAGAATGTTTTTATAGAGGTAGAGGAAAGGCTGATATAGTTTGTATGGGAAATTGGTAGTTGACGACACTAGGAATAGTGGAATAAAGTTTTGGTTGGCACTGCTCG
>Ga0114923_10001738_pt1 | contig 14951 bp, 14 predicted proteins | sample SumtaG_FD_89578 | JGI IMG/M metagenome (GOLD analysis project Ga0114923, IMG submission 89578) | Deep subsurface microbial communities from Indian Ocean to uncover new lineages of life (NeLLi) - Sumatra_00157 metaG | ecosystem: Environmental > Aquatic > Marine > Oceanic > Sediment | place: near...
CAAAGAAACACCCAAATCAATGACCGGTACTGTAAGTCATTGATTTGTAAGGAAAGCGAAAACCACGCTTTTCGCTTTCCGAGGAGCAAAAAGCCGCGAATGGACTTTTTGCGACCCTATCAACAGACCGGCTCCAAATCGAGGTCCTCGACGACATCCAGAATGATGTCAGGGCCGATCCGCGAAAGATCCTTTGAAAATCCCATCAGAAGCGCGTTGGCTGCGATATTGTTGATGACCCTCGGAAGACCGCCTGAATACCGGAAAATCACATCAACTGCTTCCTCGCTGATGATCTCCCGATCCCCCTCTGCAGTCACCAACCTGTGGGCGATATATTTTCCAGTATCCTCACGCCCTATGGGACCGAGATGATAGCGGATGCCGATCCGCTGCCTGATGGCCTCGAACCTTCCCTGTTTGAGCCTTTTACGCAGTTCAGGCTGCCCCATAAGGATAAGGGAAATAAGGTTGGCATCATCGAGTTGGAAATTCATCAGCAGCCTGATCTCCTCAAAGGTGGATTTGGACGGTATCAATTGCGCCTCATCGATGATGATCACCGGGCAGATATCCTCCTCGTAATAGCGATAGAGGGCTCCGTTGATCTGGTCCAGCAGATCAATCCTGAAATAGGAGGGCGACTCGATGCCGAGGCGCTGAGCAACGGTCTTTAAAAACTGGTTTGGAGACAGGCGTGGATTGATGATCAGTATCGGAAGATAGTTGCTCGCCAGGACATCTATAAGAGCCCTGCTCAGCAGCGTCTTGCCTGACCCTATTTCACCCGTCAACAGAGTAAGTTCTCTCTCCTCTGTCCCGTACTGTAGGCGTGCGAGAGCCTCTTCGTGGATCGGGCTTCTGTAGAAAAATGCCGGATTGGGCGTTTTGTCGAACGGCTTCCCGCTGAAATCGTAGTGGTCAAGATACATTTAGTGAGCCCTCTTGCCCATGGCGCCAAGTCTGATGGCTTCCGTCATCAGGCCGGCCACATCAAGAACGAGGATCGTCGATTGATCACCCAACTCTGCTGCGCCGGCAAGACCTATGCAACCGGAAAACGCCTCACCCAGAGGTTTAATGACAACATCCTGTTTACCAAGCAGTTCTCCAGTCACAAGTCCCATGTTCCTGTTGGCCATGGAGACAATGACAACATAGATTGAGTCCTCGTCGCCATCAACGGGGAGGTCGAAGATCCTCTCCAGCCGAATCAAAGGCAGCGTCCGGTCACGGAGCGTTATCACTTCCTGCCCTTGCATCGTCTTTATCTCTTCCCCGGAAAGCTCAAGGGTCTCCTGAATGGATCCCATGGGGACAGCGAAGATCCTGCTTCCATTTCTGATGAGAAGCGCCTGAAGGATAGCCAGGGTGATGGGCAGCGTCAGGACCACGCGCGTACCTATGTCGATGGTTGTGTGGATCTCGACCGCTCCGCCGACCTTCTCCAATTCCCTTCTGACCACATCCATACCGACTCCACGACCGGAGAGTTCCGTTACATCTTCCTTGGTGGAAAAGCCGGGTGTGAAAAGAATACCGAGTACGTCATCATCGGTGACGATCTCACCCTCTATGATCTCTCCTCTCCTGACTGCTTCCTGCTTTATCTTCGCCAGGTCGATGCCCTTGCCGTCATCCTCCACCTCGAGAATTACATGGTTCCCACGTTGATACGCTGAAACCTTGATGTTTCCCATATCGGGTTTTCCCTTGGATCTTCGAACCCCGATATCCTCGATCCCGTGGTCAAGGGAGTTCCGCACGACGTGAAGCAGCGGGGAAACCATCTGCTCCATGATCATTTTGTCCAGTTCAGTCTCGTGACCGACAAACTGCAGGTTCACTTTTTTCCCCAGACCCTTCGCTATTTTCTTTGATACCCTTTGCAGGCGGTTATAAAGTTGCCCCATGGGAACCATCCTGATGTCCATAACACTGTCACGTAGATCCACGAGTTTCTTATCCATGCTGGATGTATTCTTCTCAAAGTCCAGAAGGAAGTTCGCTGGGATCGAATCTCCGAGGTCCTTGAGACGCTCAACGATGTTCACGAAACCGGACTTGAGGATGACCATCTCTCCCACGAGATTCATAAGGTTATCAAGCTTTCCGATGTCCACTCTTACAGTCCGGCTGACGCCCTTTATCTCCTCCTCAAAAGTGTTTTCCTCCAAACGAACCGTAGTATCACCCTCATCCGACCGTTTTCCCGGTCCCGACGGCGCCCCTTCCTGGTAAGGGACAGGCTCCAATGTTCTACCGTCGACCCCCACGGTTGTAATGACATCGCTCTCCGCCTCCCGGGATGTGAAGTAAAGGGTGAAACCGATATTCCCGTCACCCCCCAGATCCGTTTCCGGAAGTGTGGTGAGCAGTTCACCCAATTCCCGTATGTAGGAACCGATTTTCTCGAGCTCGACGTCGAAACTCTCCAGAGGGAAACTGCACCTGACACGGTAAAAGGGGATACCCCTTTTGATATTGTCCCTGAAGCGATGTTCCTCATATTCAGACAGTATTTCGGTGATACCGGGAGGGATGCTGATAAAGGCGGAAAGGTCGTCATCTGGTGACTTCTTATCACCCAGCTCCAACAGTTCGAGATCCTTAAGGTAATCGGCCAAGTCGACCGATACATCCTTCTGGCCCCCACTTATGGCCCTCACCATCCGCACCAGGTTCTGAACACCCTGCCCCAGGATCTCCACCACATGGTCCGATAGAGAGATCTTGTCCAGCCTGATAGAGTCCAGAAGATTTTCCATCTTGTGTGAAAGGGAGGTGAGCCCTTCCAGGTTGAACATGCCTGAAAGGCCCTTGAGGGAATGGGCGTGCCTGAAAACCGCATTTATGATATCCGGTTTGCGATGATCATCCGGGGCAAGGTCCATGAGCAAGCTGATGGATTCATCCAGGCTGTCCAGAATGTCCTCCGCCTCGGCAACGAAATCCTTTAGAGATTGATCCACTAAACCTCCCCTGCCGGCAGTGTGTTGGAAATTCTCGATCACGCCAACCCTTTGGCCCTTCGCCTAAGCTTCCTTCCCTTCGACAAAGCTCAGGGCAGGCGGCAGGCTCAGGACAGGCAGGACAGGCGGCATGACTGAAAGTTTGCCTGAAGCCCCTGGAATCAGGACTGCACCTGAAGTTTTACGATTCCGGGACTGAATATGACTGCGGGAATGAACCCTCAGCATTAAATTTTGCCTTTATTTCATGGCACTTGCGTAACATCTTCCGACAAACTTAAGCCAGGAGTCTGAATGGGATCCTCCGGCGGACTCCTAGCTAAGGAGTTCCTTAACGAACTGCTGGAGCTGCGAGGGTTCGAACGGTTTAACGAGATATTTATCCGCACCCAGACGCAGGCCGCGCTCTCTATCCACATCCCGGCCCTCTGTAGTAACGATGATCACAGGTATATGTTTGAAATTCTCGCTGTGTTTGACGAACCTGACTACCTCGAGACCGTTGATATCCGGCATGTTGATGTCCGTGATAACGAGATCGGGGGACACCTCCGGCAGTTTTCTCAGTGCCTGGAATCCATTGGCCGCCTCGATGATCGTAAAATCCCCCACCTCCTCAAGGGAGGAAATGATCATGGATCGCGTCATCGGTGAATCTTCAACTACAAGGATCTTTTTAGCCATTCTCTCATCCCTCCCATCAGGATCTCTGGGATTTGAGCTTCATTTCCAGGAACGCTCTGTCCAGGGCGAGACCCACATGGCTCAGGAAAATATCAAGGGATTGTGTGGGTTCCAATCCATTGCATAGAGGGAAATCATCACCATACAGCAGGACCGCCACCTTTCCCATACTCACAATGGGTCCAACAAAGATCTCAGTCGGCACACCGCCGCCGAGAGCTCCAAAAAGTGCTTTCTCCGTACCGGAACCCGTGGGTGGCCCCTTATAGCTATGCCGATGCTCCGCCACCCGTTGGAATACTGAGTTCTCCTCCAGCGGAAGGTTCAGTGAGCGTACAACGCTATCGGCTTCAAGGTCCTGACCCAGGTCAACCCCGAACTGCCCCAGCCCCTTGATGTCGTTCTTTCTTGTGAGAAACAGTATGGCCCTGTTGGCGAAACCCGATGCGAAACGAAGGGCCAGCAGTGTGATTTCCCCGCTGATATCCTGGTTGTTCAACTCGCTAACGTACGAACTGAGCCTGGCCATATGGGGGTCCAGGGAAACTTCTTTAGGTAACGCCCGCGCTTCATCCCAATCTTCAAAGGGCAGGTCGATATCGCCCAACTCCTCGCTGAACTCCTGTTCGATATCGTAATACTCCTCGCCCTGACCCGTCGTCTTTTCATCCTGCCCGACATCCGGTGTCTGATCATCAATGGATTCCAAAGGGCCGGAAGCCGACTGCAGGCCCTTTTCCGTTACATCCGGAGATGAGATCTCACCTGCCAACTCCTGAGATACAGGCAGAGTACCGACAGATGCGGTGATCGTTTCCAATATCTGCTTTGTACTGTTTTTGTCATGCGGTTCGGACATCCGGAAAACAGTGAGGCCGGTGACAGTCTGGAGCCTGGTCCCGAATTCCCCCGGAACCTCCCGTCTGCATACGAGACCCACGGGCAGGTGAAATCCAAAATCCCACATTGTGGAAACCGTCTCCAGACCTCCAAGGACCTTGCCGTCAGTTATGCCCATTGCCTCCAGGTCAACCAGCAGATAGGGGTCCATCCCCTGCTGGCGAAGCTCCTGGATCTTCGTCAGGGCATCGGCGCCGTTTTCGTTAAGCAGCAGATCGATCCCGGCACGGACAAAGCCGCCGGTGAGTTCAACCACAAGTGGGGATTGAAGACCAACGGCCACAACTTTGTTGGATAGTCGGCCCGGAAGCTGTGGTAGAGTTTCGGGAACGATGAACTCCTTCAGTTCCTCCTCCAGATCCTCTTCCGGTGCTTTTACCTTAACCTCCCCGGTTGATCCAGTCAGATGCTGCTCGAACTCCCGTTCCCAATCGTCGCCCAGCACCGTGCCCGGGTCCACCATCGGGCTCCTGACCTGGCTCTTCTCCAAGGCCATGTCTCTTATCATCTCATCTTTTCTTCTCGCGCCTTCCATGACCAGAAACTGGGCCCCGATACCTTCGTCAAGAAAAAAGGGAACTACTTTAGACAGAAGTGGATGGGTGTTTTCATCCTCGATAAGCTGGAAGCTGAAAGTACCCTCTTCCCATATAAACAGGGAGTAGGTCAGATCTTCAACCCTTGTTTTCAGAACCTCCTGGAAATCATCATGACTGAACCCGGTCCGGACCTCCAGCAAGTCGCGGAATTCCTGCGGTGACGGCGTCGTTTCCAGCTTCTCCCTGAGAGACTCAAGCTGATCTTTCTCGATCAGGCCCTTTTCAGCAAGCAGGCTCAAAACGCCTTCTTTTTCCTCGGAAGTCGCCGCGTAGACCACCTTGCCGGCCTTAATGAAGAGGCTTGCTTTTCCGCCAGGTGCTTCGAGACGCAGAAGGCCGGACCTATTGCTGAGGCTCACTATCTGGAGGATCTCTCCAAGGGAAAGGTCTTCCAGCCTTCCCACCAGGCTCATGGTGGGATCCAGGACCGTGCTGGAAGTACCTTGATGTTCGCTGTTCACCTGCCCTCCGCTAACCTGTCCGCAAGGGGTTTAGGTATACCTGCACTTATCATTTTTTCCTGAGTTACCTTGAATTCGTAGGGGGATCGATGAATTGAAAATTCCCCTTTATCGGTATCGAGTATTCCGAAACAAGCCGCTGGATTTCCGTCTCTCGGCTGCCCCACGCTTCCTACGTTAATAAGATATCTGGCACCATCATCCATGGTAAAGAACTCACCCGGCAGGACCGACACCTGTCCGGTCGCGTCCATTCCCACTGTTACCGGCTGGTGGGAGTGCCCAACGAAGCAGAACCTGCTCTCGAAATAGGAAAAGTTTCTTTCTGCATCCCACAGTGAAAAGATGTAGTTCCAGCTCTCCGGCTCCTGTGGATTGGCATGAACGATGGTCACACCTTCCTGTGACATCACCATTGGAAGGGTCGTGATGTAATCGATCGCCCAGTCCTCCATCTGATCAGAGTTCCAGATAATGGCCTTTTTCGCGTTGGGGTTAAAGCTATCGATATCTATATTCCCAAGTGCCGCGCTATCGTGGTTCCCCATGACGGCAAGGTCGGCGTTTTCCATAACCCACCTTGTGCAGGCGTTGGGGTCCGGGCCATAGCCGACAACATCCCCGACGAAGTAGATCGCGTCCACACCGATATCGTTAATAACCCTTTCGACAGCTTCGAGAGCCTCGAGGTTGGAATGTATATCTGAAACAATAGCGATTTTCATCCTCTAATCCGACGATCCTCGCGAATCGTCTCCGCTTCTGAGGGAAAGGGTGAAATCCTTGTCAGTTGAAAATAATGATATAGTGAACTGTCCATTCACTTCAAAAGGTCCGGCAGCTGCAACAAGGTCGTCCAGAACGCCCTTGTCGTGAAGACCGGCGAGAGTGATGCCTTCAACAGCGACCTTCCTTGCCCCCAATTTTACTGCAGCGTCAAAAGCAAGACGATAGGCCTCTTTTCGCAAGTCCCGGCCGAATTCCTTACCGGAACCAAGGCCGGTCAGTATCACGATATCGGTCGGGACCTTACCCTGTGTTGCCAACACGGTCAACTGCCCGAACTTGAACAGTTCAGGTTTCCTCTTCCACAGAACGCTGACAGCCGCGTTGCAGCGCCAGTCGAGGAGAGCCAGTGTACCGGCAAGCGGTTTGACTCCCGAAGGGTGAAACAGCAATAAAATATCGCCGCGGTAATTCAAAGCGTTGCCGCCGCGGATCTGGACCGCCATTCAGGACTCCATCCCCAAGTCAATACGTACTCTGTCAAGTACACCGTTGACGAAAGTACCAGACTCTTCGCCCCCGAATTTTTTGGCAAGCTCAATAGCCTCGTTCAGTACAACTCTGACCGGTTTAGGTGTTTTGCCGGTCAACTCCGAAACAGCCAGCCTGAGAACGTTCCGGTCAACCGCCGCCATCCTGCTGATCTCCCATTTCAAGGACGCATTCTGGATGTGATCGTCGATCTCTTCCAGACGCTGAAGTGTGTCCCCCACCAGTTCCCTTGTGAACATCATAGTATTTTCGGGGACTTCTCCGAAGTCGAGTACTTGTCTGCAGGCATCGTTCATGGAGACCGGATTCAGGTCCAGGCTGTAAAGAATCTTCAGAGCACCCTCCCTACCTTTTCTTCGAACACCCATCGGGAGCGATTCAGATCTGCCTGAGCAGATCGACCATTTCCACCGCTCCAAGAGCGGCCTCGAAACCCTTGTTGCCGACCTTGGCACCCGCCCTGTCGACAGCCTGCTCCAGGGTGTCGGCAGTGATAACGCCAAACGTGACCGGCACGCCAGTGTCCAGAGACACCTGGGCGACACCCTTGGTCACCTCCGCTGCGATATATTCAAAATGAGGAGTCTGGCCGCGGATCAATGCTCCAAGGCATATGACAGCATCATATTTACCTGAGGAAGCCGTTTTTTTGGCCGCAAGTGGAAGTTCGAAGGATCCAGGGACCCTGATGACGGTGATATCTTTCTCTCCGGATCCGTGCCGCAGCAGACAATCAACAGCACCCTCGATTAGCCTTGCGGTCACGAAATCGTTGAACCTGGATGCTACGACAGCTGTTTTAAGGCCCTTAGCGTCCAGTTTGCCTTCAATGGTAATGTATCCAGACATGATGTCTCCTTTTTAATTCCGATAACCTCGAAAAGTCGCTGCTGGTCTTTTACAGGTATCGAGGTTTCGAAGTATCCAGGTATCGAGGTTAAGGTCTTACACACCGACACTCCGATACTCCCATACCAGGGTTTTTGTTTTACAGTTTTTTTAACAGGTGTCCCAGTTTATCTTTCTTGGTCCTGAGATAACTGATGTTCTCCCGGCGGGCTTCCACCTCAATAGGTACCCTTTCAGTGATCCTGAGTCCGTACCCTTCGAGACCAACGATCTTTTTCGGGTTGTTGGTCAGTAGCTTGATCTCCTTGACCCCAAGGTCCACAAGAATCTGCGCCCCGATGCCGTAATCTCTAAGGTCCGGTCCGAAACCCAGTTCAAGGTTGGCCTCCACAGTGTCCCTGCCCTCATCCTGCAGCTGATAGGCTCGCAGCTTGTTCGCAAGACCGATCCCTCTTCCCTCCTGGCTCATATAAAGAAAAACACCCCTGCCTTCCTTCTGGATCATGGTCAGAGCGCTCTCCATCTGTTCGCCGCAATCGCAGCGCAGGGAGTGGAACACATCTCCTGTAAGGCATTCGGAATGGACCCTGACAAGGATGGGTTCCGCCGAGTCTATGGTCCCGGCTGTAAGAGCCACGTGCTCTTGACCATCGATCTCGTTGCGATAGGCATGGGCCGTGAACTCACCGAACCGGGTGGGCAGGTTGGTCTGGGCAACATTGGTGACCAGCCTCTCATGGCTCATCCTGTATTTCACCAGGTCCGCGATAGTCACGATCTTCAGACCGAATTCCCCGGCAACAACCCTCAACTCCGGCATCCTGGCCATGGTACCATCGGCGTTCATGATCTCACATATCACACCCGCGGGTATCATACCTGCCAGCCTGGCCAGATCCATTGAACCCTCTGTCTGGCCGGCCCTTACCAGGACACCGCCCTTTCGAGCGCGAATAGGGAAAATGTGGCCCGGTCTGTCTATATCCTCCGGACTGCACTTCTCATCAATAGCCGTGAGGATTGTATGGGAGCGATCAGCCGCGGAAATACCTGTCGTCACACCTTGTTTCGCCTCAATGGACACCGTGAAGGCGGTACCAAATTTGGCTGTGTTCCTGGTGACCATCTGGGGGAGATCCAGCTCCTCACAGCGCTGTTCCGTCAGGGTGAGGCAGATCAACCCCCGTCCGTGAAGAGCCATGAAGTTGATGATCTCGGGGGTTACTTTCTCGGCGGCAACCATGAAGTCGCCCTCGTTCTCCCGATCCTCATCATCAACCAGGATGATGATCTTACCTTCCCTGATATCAGTCAGCGCCTCTGCAATGGTGGAAATAGGCATACTTACCCCTTTAGTCCGCGATAAAACCGGCTTCCCTCAGCTTTTCGATGTTTATGGATCCGCCGCTTGTATCTGCTGTCAGATTCCGTACCACGGATGTGACGTATTTTAAGATCAGATCGGGTTCCAAATTAACAAAATTACCCGGTGTTTTCAATCGAAAGGTCGTTTTTTCAAAGGTTTCAGGGATCAGCGACACCGAAAATGCTCGTCCCATATCCTCTACTATAGTCAGGCTGACACCATCCACTGAAACAGAACCTTTTGGCACGACATAAGGGGCGAATTCGGGCGGACAGGAGACCACCAACTGAAAACTCTCGCCGTCCTTTCTCAGTTCCCGGATCTGTCCTTTTGCCTCCACATGACCGGAAACCAGGTGTCCCCCCAGCCTGGCACCAAAAGCAAGCGCTCTTTCCAGGTTGACCTGATAACCGGCACCGGCATCCCCAAGTGTTGTCCTCTCCAATGTCTCTGGAGAGAGAAACGCGGTGAACACACCACCGGCGACTCTTTCAACCGTAAGACAGACACCGTTGACCGAAATGCTGTCTCCCGGCCTGGTTCCTTCAAGAACAACAGTTGCCCCCACATCCATCCTCAATCCGCCTGACCTGATTTCCGTACGCTGGACTGAGCCAATCTCTTCTACTATCCCTGTAAACATAGATCCCTCACTTTACATCCGCCGTGATCTGAACGTCCTCGCCGACCCTGCGTATCCGGTGAAAGGACAGGCAGGCCGCTTCCTTCAGAGAGATCACTCCCATGTCTCCCACAACGGGGACTCCGGATGCTCCAAGGATTCTGGGGGCCAGAAAAAGTTCCAGCCGGTTGACGGCGCCCTCTTTCAGCATCCATGCGGCCGTTCTTCCACCGCCTTCGGCCAGGACATGCAAAACCCCCATTTCCGTCAGCGACCCGGCAAGTGTGCTCCAGGGAATGATCCCGTTCTCGACCGGGAGCCTGATCAGACGCACCCCTCTGTCCTCGAAGGCTTTGCACCGGTCTTGGGGAACATCCTCGCCGATCACCAGTAAAGTCGAACCGGACGCATTCTCCCTTACGATTATCGAACCCGGGGAAGTTTTCAGGGTAGGATCCAGAACAACCCTCACAGGCTGAACCTTCCTCCCCTCACCCCTCGCGGTCAGCCTGGGGTCATCGGCAATGACTGTTCCCACACCTACCAGGACAGCATCAACCTGTGCTCTGAGCCTGTGCACAGCTTTTCTGGCCTTTTCACCGGTTATCCATTTGGAATCGCCGTCAGGGGCTGCGATACGGCCATCCAGAGTTGAGGCAAGCTTGAGGGTGACATATGGGGTTCCCTCCCTGGAAAAGTGGAAAAAAGCCCTGTTGAGTTCCTCCGCCTCCCGGCTCAGGGTTCCTGTGGTCACCCTGACACATGCCTCGCGCAGGGTATCAAACCCCTTTCCGTCCACGAGGGAGTGTGGGTCAAGGCAGGCGGCAAATACATCGACTATACCGGCATCGATTATGGCTCTGGTGCACGGCGGCGTGCGTCCCGTGTGGTCACAGGGTTCCAGATTGACAAAAAGGGCTCCCCCGCGTGCGGCGGAACCGGCCTCTGCAAGCGCCAGAGCCTCTGCGTGGGGTTCTCCCGGCCTTCGATGCCATCCTTCCCCGACGATCCTGTCGTCAGCCACAACAACAGCGCCGACCATGGGGTTGGGGTGGGTGGTTCCCGCACCCCTGGCCGCCAGGGTCAATGCCCGTTTCATGAACCTGGAGACTTGGGACTGGTTCACCGGCAGCCTCGGAAAAAATATTTGGGATCGATCACTCGTCCCTCCGGCCCATGAGATAAGCCTGGATAAAATCATCCAGGTCCCCATCCAGCACGGCATCAACGTTACCTGTCTCGTGCCCGGTTCTGTGGTCCTTGACCATCCTGTACGGCTGAAGGACGTAGCTGCGGATCTGGCTTCCCCAGGCGATATCCTTCTTCTGTCCCTCGATCTTGTCCATCTCCTCCTTTTTTTCCCTTTTCATCAGCTCGTACATCCTGGCTCTCAGTATCCTCATGGCGGTTGCCTTGTTCTTGTGCTGCGACCTCTCGTTCTGACAGCTGACAACGATACCCGTGGGGATGTGAGTGATCCGCACGGCCGAGTCGGTGACATTGACATGCTGGCCGCCCGCCCCACTCGAGCGAAATGTGTCAATTCGCAGGTCCTTTTCCTCGATATCCACCTCGATTTCATCTTCCACCTCCGGATAGGCGAAAACGGAGGCAAAAGAGGTATGACGCCTGCTACTAGCGTCGTAGGGAGATATACGCACCAGGCGGTGGACGCCGGTTTCTGCTTTCAGGTATCCGTAGGCATAGGAACCCTCGACCGCAACAGTGGCTCCCTTGATCCCGGCCTCCTCACCATACTGATGGTCCAGCACCGCGGCCGTGAAACCGCGCCGCTCAGCCCATCGCAGGTACATACGGAGCAGCATCTGAGCCCAATCCTGGGACTCCGTACCGCCTGCCCCGGGATTGATGCTGATTATGGCGTTCCTTACGTCTTCCTCATCACCCAGGAGAGACTCCAGTTCAAGGGAATCCAGTGATTTCTCAACCTCGCGAAGCTGCGGGATCGATTCCGTGAGCAGTTCTTCTCCCAGTTCAGGATCCTCCTCGATCAGTTCGACCGCAGCCTTAAGGTCTCTCAGTTTTGATTCAATCCTGCTGAGCCGATCCATGCCGTCCTTCAGGAAACTGATCCTCCTGGAGACAGTCTGTGCCTTTTCAGGATTGTTCCAGAAATCCGGCGAGGAGGCACTCTTTTCCAGTTTCGCTATCTCGGCAGACTTACCGGCGGGGTCAAAGATGCCTCCCCAGGGCCTCATATTTTGCATCTGCCCCGACAAGTGCGCTCTTGAATGTATCTATGTGTTCCATCTTCGTGACCTCCATAAATTTAATAATACAAGGAAATACACTACTATCACAGCTGCACTGGGAATGACAATCCAGTCGCCAAAACGAGTGTAAAGGGTCAGTCCCCCTCCCGTTTCGATATCAACAACGATAACGCCTCTTTCTTCCAGTGGTATGCTCCTGACCACCCGGCCGCTGCGATCGATGACCGCCGAGATCCCGGTATTGGCGGCCCTGAGGATTGGGACTCTGTTCTCCATCGCCCGGACAGCCGAGACAGCAAGATGCTGATAGGGACCCCAGGAACGTCCGAACCAGGCATCGTTGGTCACGTTGATGAGCAATAACGAACCATCGCGAACTTCCCGTCGAGCGAGCGAGGGGATGGAAACCTCATAACAGACCAGGGCTCCCGATGGTACGGGGGTGCTGAAGGGACCTTTCCAGGCGCCCCGGGCGAACTCTCCCTCTCCCGGCACCATTCTGTCCACAAAGGGCAGCAGACCGGCCAGGGGAACATATTCCCCGAAGGGTACCAGCATAATCTTATCGTAGAACTCCTCCGTCCCATCCGGATGCAGATGGTAAACACGGTTGTACAGGAGTATTTCCCGCCCTTCTATCTCGTATCCGGGACTTCCAAAGATGAGATGGATGTCCCGGCCTGATGTAAATCGCCTCAGCCTTTCGATCAGTTCGGGTTCAGCCTGGTAGAAGGATGGAACGGCGGTTTCCGGCCAGACCACCAGCTGCGCACCCCTCTGAACCGCTCTGTCGGTAAGCGATAGATATGTTCTGAGCGTCTCATCCCGCAGGCCCTCTTCCCATTTGAGATCCTGCTGGAAGTTTCCCTGAACAACCCCCACCCTGAGTTTCTGACCGGCATTCTGTTTTTGTGCCGGGTACAGGATCAAAGGCAGTAGAAGCACGATTGCAAGCAACATTCCGATCCGGCTTCGTCCGCCCTTCCTGAGCCTGAACGTTGTCCAGATCAGCACATTGACCATGACAATCCAGTAGGACACACCATAAACGCCAGCCAGCGCATATAGAGATCCTAATAACGGTACTTTCCACGTTGCCGATCCCATCAGCAGCCACGGGAAAGGCGCAGGGAACCAGGACCGCACCACCTCCAGCAGTACCCAGGCGGAAGGGAGAACCAGTACGGGGGTAAGGGGGTGACAGAGTATGGGGGTAAGGGGGTAAGGGGGTAAGGGAGTGGTTAGAGATAGTATGGGGGTATGGGGGTATGGGGGTATGGGGGCAGGATCCCGTGAATTTACACCCTTACTCCCATACACCCGTACTCCCTTACCATTGTTTCTTCCTCCGGCTACCATCGGGATCAGGATAGAGAACAGACCCACGTACAGCCCGTGGATGCCTGCCAGAAGAAGGATCACACCTTCGGCAAGGGGCAGCGGTATATTTCCGAAATTAGTCAGTGAATGGGAGACCCAGTTATAAGAAACGAAAAACCAGGCTGTCCCGCCCCCCCATCCGGCAAGGAATGCTTTCCACTTGCCGGTATCGGAAAGACCAAAAAAAAGGGGAACGAGTGCGAAAAGGGACAGTATCCCCATATCGGGACGCGGGAAGGAAAGTATAAGAAGGAGCGAGGATGCGAGTATCCACAGGAAAAGACCCGGCTGCATAGGAGCTCTTTCAGCGTGTCGGAGACCTTTGCCACGCTGCAAAAGTTTGTCGGAAGCCCCGGAATCGCCATGACACTTTAAACTTTGCGATTCCAGGGATGAAAAAACCATAAATAATACTCCAGGAGTGAGTCCATGGTGTCATATCGGCCTTTTCAGACCGAATTTGGCTTCCAATCATGTCGTAAGAGCTTTAGAAAGATCAGCCTTTTTTCCCCCGAAGGGGGACCACCCAAAACCATTCACTGGTTTTGGGTTATAATCTTTTAATTTTGCTATGTTTTTTATGATATCGGTGGAGCACGTTCCGACAAATAATATCCAGGAATCTGCATTGGTTCTCCAACAGATTCCTAGCCTTCCTCTGCAATGCTGACTCTGATGGTGGATACCTTCCTGGCATCAGCTTCTTCGACGGTGAACAGCATTTTCCCGTACCGGCCCTGTTCCCCCTGTACGGGAACATGGCCCAGGAGATAACTTAAGAAGCCACCGAGTGTGTCGTATTCGCCGCGGGGGAGCTGGACATCCAACTCATCTTCAACATCCTCCATGTGGGACCGGGCATCAAAGATATAGCTTCCGTCGTCTAAACGTGACATACCCGACTGCTCAACAGGATCGTGCTCATCCTGGATCTCGCCCACGATCTCCTCAAGGATATCCTCGATGGTGACTATCCCGGAAGTGCCTCCGTACTCATCAACGGCCACAGCCATGTGGACACGTCTCACCTTGAACTCTTTCAGCAGATCGGCTGTAGTTTTCGTCTCAGGTATAAAATAGGCCTTTCGGCATATGGATCTGATACTGATCTCCTCAGGAAGTTTACCCCAGAGTTTGAGCAAGTCCTTCGCATAGAGTATTCCAGCGATATGATCGACGTCCCCTTCATAAACAGGAATCCGGCTGTGACCCGCCTCAATGATAGTTTCCAGGACCTCGGTGATCGGCGTCGCGATCTCCACCGCCACCATCTCTGTCCTGGGAACCAGGATCTCCCTTACCAGGGTATCTCCCAGATCGAGCACAGCGTCGATCATGGCATGCTCATCGCGGTTGATCACCCCCTCTTGCTCACCAACATCGATGATACTGTGAATTTCCTCCTCCGTGACGCTGGGTTTCACCAGTTTTCTGAACAGGTTCTTTATGCCGAAAAATCTATCGTCTGACATGGTTGTTGAGTTACCCCCTGATTAATTCTAATTTCAAATTCAAGATTCAAGATTCAAAATAGATCCAAGATCCATCCACCTTCGCTAACACCTATCGACAAGCTATGGTGGACAAAAAATCTGAGATCCAAGAG
>Ga0114923_10001739_pt1 | contig 14949 bp, 9 predicted proteins | sample SumtaG_FD_89578 | JGI IMG/M metagenome (GOLD analysis project Ga0114923, IMG submission 89578) | Deep subsurface microbial communities from Indian Ocean to uncover new lineages of life (NeLLi) - Sumatra_00157 metaG | ecosystem: Environmental > Aquatic > Marine > Oceanic > Sediment | place: near...
AGCGAAGAGGAAAAGTACCTGCGCGAGGTCGGCAAGTTCATAGGACGCAAACTCACGGCGCAGAAGTGCAAGGGCTTCTCATACGTCAAGTCCCCGCCGCCCGAGCCGAAGACCGCCAAAAGCTCCAAACCCTCGCGACGCAAGGAACTGCCAAGAAGCCAACGCGCCTCCGGAGCCAAAAAGTCATATCGAGGCCGCCGCAAACGACTTAAAAGCTAAAGCATTCCCAATTTCAAATGGAGCATATGCCGAACAGATGGAGCACTCAAAACCGGCTGGATTGAGGTCGAAGTGGTCGGCCGACTGACCAGCGGCCAATGTTTTGTCGGCTATGATACAATCAGAGTTTTGAATCGGCCTTAAGACAATCTCAGCCGCAGAGCCGGTGCAAATCTTCCATCGTAAGCTCATCGAGCCGGGTGATGATAGTATCGGCCATATTCAATTGGTCGGCTGTGTATGAATTGGTGACTGCGACGGTGTGCATTTCCGCGGCGATGGCGGCTTCCAGCCCCCAGTGTGAATCTTCAATGACGATGCATTCGCCGGCGGCGATTGGTTGTGTGCTTTTTTCGTTCAGCCTGTCCAGGGCAAGCAGAAATCCTTCGGGGTCGGGCTTTCCTTTTCGTACCTGCTCGGCTGAGACTATCACTTCAAACGAATCGGCAAGGGCAGCCTTGGCCAAAATCATCTCAATATCAGCCAATGTTGCCCCGGAGTATATCGCCATTGGCACCTCGTTGGCAGAGAGCATTGATAAGAACTCCCTGACGCCGGCGATTATCCCGGCATCGCTGGCAACCAGGTGCTCGAAGGCTTGCTGTTTTTCTTCGAGCAATTCGGTTATAACGTATTTATTTCGGTCCGGCTGGAGCTTTTCGGCAACTACTTCAAATACGTCGATATCACGCAGGCCGAGATAATCCTTAAAGTACTGTTGCTTGCTCACCAGAAAATTGAATCGGCTCAGTACGCGGTTGAACGCATCGAAGTGCAGCATTTCCGAATCCGTGATTACCCCGTCGAAGTCAAAGATTACCGCCCGCAGCACAGTTGCCTCCTCACTCGGCCGCCACCGGGCCGACAAGACTTGCGTAATCGGTGAATGTGGTTTTGTCCCCTGAGCAGATTTGCTCACAAAGTGCGGCTATCTCAGGCGCGTTTCGCAAGATGAACCTGCGTGCGATTATCGCCTTACGTTTGCCCATTGGTATGGTCTGGCCGTTATCGCCGACGTTGGCAACTGCTGTTTCCATATCGACCTTTGTGCTTGCCTGGCCGCAGAATAGATACCCGTTGATTAAGTCAATCGCAATATCGACCAGCGCCCGGCCGGAAAGGTCCATATATTCGTTGCCGTGGTCTTTTACAAACGCGACTGCTTTTTTAAGCTGTTCAGTCCCTTCGGCAAGTTTATCGAGAAGGTCTTTCAATTCCGGTTTGTAGTCTCGGCCGGCCAATTTCGCCAGGAACTTTTCCGCAGTACCGCTGCATACGCCCCTTACCGCTGCGACGATTTGAAGCTGGCTTGTCCCTTCATAGATGGTCGTAATCCGAGCGTCACGTGCGTGCCGCTCGGACGCATAATCTTTCATGTACCCGCTGCCGCCAAGGACCTGCAGCGAATCGTATGCAACCGTGTTGCACATTTCCGAACAGTAGTATTTGCTCATCGGCGTAAGAAGGGCGGCGTACTTTCTATATTTTCGCGATTTATTCTTGAGCTGTTTGGCTTCGGCCTTGTCTTGGGGCGGATTTTCTTCAAGCTGTTTTGCAAAGCCGATTTCCACATCAACCACGCGGCTGGTTTCATACAGCAGGGCCCGACCGGCCTCGATTGCGACCTTGCTGTCAATAAGCATATCTCTCACGGCGGGAAGCTTTTCAATCGCGACGCCGAATTGTTTTCTGCTGGCGGCGTAATCCCTTGCAACGCGGTAAGCGGCCTCGGCAATGCCGACCGATTGCGCCGCTATGGCGATGCGCGCGCCGTTCATAAGGCTCATAACATAAGTGACCAGGCCGCGTTGTCTTTCGCCGATGATTTCGCATGGCGTATTGTCGAAGAATATCTCGCAGGTGGGCGAGCCGTGAATTCCGAACTTCTCTTCGAGCCTTCGTATGTGCACCGTAGGACCTGGCTCACAGACAAATAAACTAAGCCCGAGCCCGCTGCTTCTGTCCGGTTCGCTCTTGGCGAGGACCAAAAGCACCTCGCCGCAGCCGTTGGTTATAAATCTCTTGACACCGTGCAGGAACCATTTGCCGTCGCTATGCTGGAAAGCTTTAACCTTTACCGCCTGCAAATCAGAACCGGCATCCGGTTCGGTCAATACCATAGCTCCTGTGACCTTGCCGGTCGAAAAATCGGGTAGATACTTTTGCTTGAGTTGTTCGGAGGCGAAGGCGTTTATCGTCTCGGCTATTCCCTGCAGGCCGAATATGTTCATAAGTGCAGCGTCCGCACGCGAGACAATCTCAATCGCCATCGAGTAGATAATATTGGGGAAATTAAGTCCCCCGAACCTGTGCGGCAGTGTAAAGCCCATAACCTCGGCCTTGTCGAGTTTATCAAGCGCATCGTTGATACCGGCAGGGCGGGTGACGGTGCCGTCTTCATTCAGAACATTGCCTTGCCGGTCGATGTCCTCTGCGCGGGGGGCGATAAATTCGCCGCTCAATTGGCCCAGCGATTCGAGCACCATATCGTAGTTTGTGACCGCCTCGGCCGCGTCCGCCGGGGCGTAATCGAACTCGGCGGCGAACTTGAAGCCGGCTTCCTTAACCCGTGCTGTCTCGCCCAGGTCGATATGCCTGAACAAAAACCTGATATCGTCGTTGTCCGTATAGAAATTTGCCATCGCCGTTTCTTTTAACCCTCCTTGACTGCTTTTTCCTTTATGGCCTTTATCATCATTGGCAAAACTTCGTTCAAATCGCCCACGATTTTGTAATGTGCGACCTGAAATATGGGTGCCTCGGGGTCGTTGTTTATCGCCACGATTCTTTTGCTCTCGCTCATCCCCGCATGGTGCTGAATCGCGCCGCTTATCCCAACTGCGATATAGAGACTCGGCCGAACCGTTGTACCCGTCTGGCCTACCTGGTGGTCCTTGTCGATATAGCCCAGATCCACCGCCGCCCTTGTCGCCGCAGGTGCTCCGCCGAGGCAGTTCGCCAAATCCCAGACAAGCCTGAAGTTATCCTTGCTGCCGACTCCTGCTCCGCCGGCCACGATTATCCTGGCGCTTTTGAGGTTTACCTTTTTCTGGCGCTTGTGCTCTTCGAGAATCTCCAGCTGCAAATCCCCGTTCGAAAGCTTTATGTTCTCGCGTACTATCCGGCCGCTGCGAGTCGTATCCGGCTGCGGCATCGGCATAACACCTTCGCGCACCGTCGCCATCTGCGGCCAGCGGTCGTAATTGATAATCGTCGCGATGATATTGCCACCGAACGCAGGGCGAATCTGAAAGAGAAGATTCTTGTGGCCTTGTCCGTCCGGGCCCTTATGGTCGCCTATCTGCAAATCTGTGCAGTCGGCTGTTAATCCCGCCTTGGCGGCACTTGCAATCCGGGGCGCCAAATCTCGCCCGGCAACTGTCGCTCCGTAAAGAACAATCTGAGGTTTATGCTTGCCGATAAGCTCGGATATGACCTTGGCATAGCTGTTGGTCTGATATCGCTTCAGCAGTGCATCTTCGACCAGGTATACCTTGTCGGCCCCGTAATGAAAGAACTTCTCGGCAAGCTCTTCCACCCCGTTGCCCAAAAGAGCGGCAGCTACCTTGACCCCGAGCTTGTCCGCTAATTGCCGCGCCCTTGACATCAATTCCAGCGGCACCTCCTCAAGCACACCGGCGTGTTGCTCTGCGAAGACCCAAACTTCTCCGTCCCTGTTCACGTCAATCATTGCTTATGTCTCGTATTCCATTTATGTGATAGTTTTGTCTTCAATCAGTTCGTGTACCATATCCGATACGCCTTGCTGCGTGGGGTCGACATCTTTGCTCTGTTTTGCGGTCAGTACCACGCTTTGAATCCGGTGCACCTTGGTAGGCGAGCCGCTCCTGCCGCACCAGCTCAAATCGGCTTCGAGAAAATCCAAATCCCACTGCTTGATTAAAAGTCCCTGCTGTCGGAGCAGTTCGCACTTTCGCTCGACGAGTTCTTTGACCGTCTTGTCATTGGCGTCTGTGTTTTCAGCCTTGGCTGTTTGTTCGATTTCGATAGGGGCCAGGGCCTTTTTATATTTCATCATTGCTTTCGCCGCCGCCACCCTCGGCTCATTCGCTACGTCGGTAACCGTTAACAATACCGGCAGCTTCGCCTTTACCTTCTGAAAACCGTTGCCGATATTGCGCCGAACTACGATTGTTTCTTTCGTCAGTTCGCCAAGGGCTTCAACATATGTAATCTGTGGTATACCAAGTTTCTCCGCCAATTGCGGCCCGACCTGCGCCGTATCGCCGTCAATGGCCTGTCTGCCGCAAAGCACGATATCGTATTCGAGTTTCTTGACCGCACAGCTTAATATATAGCTGGTCGCCAGCGTATCGCTTGCCGCACAGCGTCTGTCTGTTATCAAAACTGCCTCATCCGCCCCGCGATACAGCGCATCTCTCAAGATTGCCGCTGCCGCCGGCAGGCCCATCGTAACGACCGTGATTTTGCCGCCATGGGCATCCTTGATTTCAAGGGCAAGTTCCAGTGCGTTCAAATCTTCCGGATTGAATATTGCAGGCAGGGCGGCTCGATTAACCGTCCCGTCGTCGTTCATCGCCTGACCGGTAATCCTTTTGGTGTCAGGTACTTGCTTAATCAAAACGATGCAGTTGTAACCCAATTTGCGCCTCCGTACAAAAAATTCTTTTCCTGACCAGCTCCTCAAAAACCCCTAATTTACCAGCCTGGCGGCCAAAGTCAATCCAAAACTGCCCACCTGTTTTGCCCTGCCGACAACAAAAAAAACGCCGACCAAATCCGGGTTTCCTTGTCTCCGCAGGTCGTAAGAGGGGAACCAAAGAAGATGCCGGTCGAAGGTCGGCTCCAATCGTACCCGGATAATATGGTGGTATCAGTTGCAATGTCCGGTTTGGGGCGGAAAGTGTAGAAAATCTGCAAATTTTTTCGGGTGCGGTTCGCGGTGCTGGTCAATGATTTTATTGGACATTGCCGTGCGGTCCGGCGGCGGTCTGTCGGCGGCGTCTATATGTAGTGGTCTTGGCAAAGCGTGTGTGTTTATTTAGTATCACGGCTTATCGGTCGTTGATTAATCGAGTTGGGTGCTGATTAAAGAAAAGAAGTTTTGCCTGACGATATTGCGATAGACTGACGGACAAAGGTTGGCATGCTTTGACAAGGAAGCCAGATATGAGCAAAAGAGAATTGATAGACTGCATTTGCGAAATAAACACATCGGCGAGGCCGGAGTTTCTCGCCACCTTCAACGAAGAGGATTTGAAGAGCTACCTTGAGCACCTGATGGAACTGGACCTGGAAGAGGTGCTTGTCTGCGCGTAAGGCAGGGTCCGGGCGACGCTGTCTGTAGCCCAGCAGGCACGGTTGCACAAGTTATTTTTGCATCTGGCTTATCAGGTCATATGACCTGATCATTTCATTCTTGCGGACTCACACAGGCTTGCAGCAGAAAAAGTATACTCAAAATCCTCTGATTTGGTTGTTCGGACAGGGCGCCAACTGAGATATAACCAGGCTATTTAACGATGAAGCCGTCGAACTTTTCGAGCCGGGCATGCGTTTGTGTGCCGCCCGGTTGAACCGATGTGATAATTTTTCCTTTGCCTTTGGCTATGAGGTATAACACATAAAACTCGGATATGCTTTGCGTTTTTTCCGTGAGCCAGACGGCGGGGGGGAAGGGCTCGGCCACCGTGCCGTCCTTTGCGATGACAAGTCCTTCGGTATCATCGGTTGTTTTGACGGAAGTGTAATCCAGTTCCCAAATAGTTTCGTCACCAAGATTGCCGGCGGCGATAACGCCGGCGGCGTGGTGGCGCTTTCCGTTGGCTTCGAGAAGGACTGGTAGCTGCTGTGCCGTTACCGATTCGCCCGTGGTGGGATTGTTGCATTTGAGCGCGAGCAGTTGATAACCTTTAAGGGGCTTGAGCAGAGCAGCAACACTTTTTTTCGCTACATCTTCTTCGACTGCTTCGGGCGGCTTAATCTCAGCTCTTACGCGGGTTATCAGATATTTTTTAAGCTCGGCTTTTGTTATGCTGTCGTCAGTCTGGTTTTTTGTGAGCTGGGCGGGCGAAGAAACTCTGAACTGCGAATCAGCGAACAGCTTATTGGCTGCGCCGAGTCTGAGGCCGTACAGCTTTGCCGATGGGACCGGCTCCAGCCCGACGGCGGCAGTGGTACAGTCCGCTTGTGGGATGAAGGGAATGCTCGGGGGCGCATTACCGGCGGAAACAAAAGCGGACACTTTCGCCACGTTATTTTGTTTCAGCTCGACAAGAGCCGGTGTGTAACCTGCAGGCACCTCAAAAATAAAGTCAATATACTTGACCGTACCTGTGAAGTCCTGGGCCTGTAATTTGATTTGGTCTGTTGGTTTTATGGTTTTGACCGTTTCGGCGGTCTTTATGTAACCAAGAGGATAGATGGACCTTCCCGCACCGGAAAGGGGCTTTTCCGGATTCCTGCTGCAAACAAGTCTCAACTGTGAAGCTGTAAACAGGCTCGCATCTTTGAGGCCGCTTTTGCTTATGCCGATACGCACAACGGCGAGGTTATGCCCGCTTGAAGGGGCCAGAGCTTGTTGCGTTTGTGAGTCTTTGATGCCGGCAGGCGCCTGCCATACGCCGGTTTTTTTCGGCAACAGCAGCGCAGTACCCCGTATGATGGCAGAAGCCTTTTTTTCGGCGAGTCGGTTCAGAAACAGCTGGTCCAGAAAGTTGGGATGGAAAACAGCAAAGCTTTGTTGGCCGCTTAAGCTGCCGCGGCTGACGAGGGCGAATATTGAGGTTGTGAAACCGTCGGCGTTTAGCAGAGGCTTGGCCGGCCGGTCTGGGTTGAGCGCTTTTGCATCAAAGCGCCGGTACGGCAGATTGTTGGACAGCGGCGCAGCGGCCAGGGCGACAAGCAGCACGCCGGCGACCACAAAACCGCTCAGGACTCCGAAGACGGGCCGGCCTATACGTTCGGGCATTTGGCCGAGGTTGGAAGGCCGACGCGTCGAAAACCACACACCCACCTGCAGCAGGACGAATGCACCAACGAAAATGCCGCCAAAGCAGAGCGATTGTGCCCAGCCGACAAGACTTTTTCGTTTTATGAGGACATCTGCAAGCGGCTCGAAATAGGCAAAGGCGGCGAAGGCGGCAAAAAGCGCCGTCATAAACATTGCAAAAGACTTGACGAAAGTTCCTTTGAAGAAATAGTAAGCGGCGAAGCCGCAAATTATCAATAATACAACCAAGCTGGCCATTTCAACCTCTCAGGTTCCCAAAATTCCGCAAAGCTGGTTACTGGGTAGACTTTCCCTGCTGTTGCGTATCTTTCTTCGATGAAAGTATTCGGACCATTTCGTTTATAGCAGTAGTTCCTTCGACCACCTTTTTCATTGCCTGCTCCTGCAGGTAAAGCATCTTTGCCCGTCTGAATTCCGTTGTGATCTCGGCCATGGATTTCGATTGTGCTATGGATTTTCGCAGCGGGCTGTTGAGCATTATCGTTTCGAATATGCAGGTTCTTCCGACAAAGCCGGTACCCTGGCAGTTTTCACAGAGCTTGCTTTTGCCTCGTTTGGTCTGCTCCGGTTCGGCAGCGCGGTAGAGTACCTTTGCCTTTTCAGGCGGGATGTTGAACTTTCTGAGCAGTTGTTTGTTCGGCTCATAAGCCTGTTTGCATTTGTCACAGAGTTTTCTCAACAGCCGCTGGTTGCTTATTCCCAGCAGTGTGGCGGCGGCGAGATTTTTGTCGCCGACGAGCTTTATCCACTTGGCAAGTGCCTGTATAACGTTTTCGGCCTCGAGCGTCACGTAAAGAAGTTTTCCGTCTCGGACGGCACGGCAGGCGACCTTGGCGGTTTCGGCGTTGTTGCAGTCAGCGGCGCCTATGATATCGGGCTCTGACCTTGCAATCGCAAGGAGCCTTTTGCCGTAAGAGCCCGTACCGGTATCGCTGAGAGTGAAGAGGTTCTGAGTAATGTCCACTAATTCAGCGGTCGGCTGCCTTTCGAGGGTGTGGATGCTGTTTAAGTACGGGTCGTGATTTCTCAGCAGCGCGTAGAACATCGTTGTTACGCCGCTTCCTTTCGGGCCGCTGACGATAAAAAGTCCCTTTTGCACATCACGAAGTCTGTTCAACTGCTCAAGCTGCTCGGCGGCAAGACCAAGCTCTGTCAGTCTTTCAATTTTCCCTTTGGCGACCAGCTTCAGCTTAATATGTTCGCCCGCGGTTGACCCTGCCGTCTGGACCTGCCATTCGATATTTTGAGTGCCCTTTTTAATCAGGAAGGTGCCTCTTTGCGGTTTCCTTTTTTCCCGGGAATCGAGCCCTGCGAGGGTCTTGAGGAAATCGCCCAGATGCTCCATTTGGTCTCTATCCAAAGGCGGCTGTCGGTGCCCGGCTCCGTCGATATAGTATTGAACGGAAAAATCCTGCTGCGTCGGCAAAAAGGCGATGTCGCTTACCCTTCGCCAGGTTGTATCCAAAAACAAATCGTAAGCGGCTTTGTAACCAAGAAACTCCGGCGTGTTTATCTCGGGCAGAGGTGCCTCCTCGTTTTCGCTGTCAAAGAAAATCAGGTCTTCCAGGGCCTGTATCTGCTTTTTTTGGCTGACGAACAGGCTCTTTATGTGCTCTGGGGTCAGGACCTGCTCAAATTCGGCCACGAGCGAGTTGCGGTGCCTGACGTAGCTGAGAAATGTCGCCGCCACGCCAATGCCGAACAAGACCATTCCAGCGAAAAAGACAGGCAAAATGAGCCACAGCATCAGGGCCGCGGCGCCGGCGGCGAAAACGACGGCCGACCAGAAGTTTGCTTTTGTCCTTACTTTACTCGCGTCGATGAAGACCCAGCCGACAAGCGGCAGCCACACAAAAAACGAAATCACCATTATCGCGAACTTAACAACCGATATGTAGCCGCCGTAACTTACGGACGCCAGTTGTAAACTCAGCATACTGTACTCCGTTTAGAAGCCGTTCGCACTATCACAGCACGCCCCTTGTGCTCGTCTTTACACCCTTTATGGCCATTCTCAACTCTTCCTCATTTGGTGCGTACCTGTAGGCTTCCTTTGGTTCTATCGAGCCGTTTTTGATAAGTGCGCAGAGACTATCGGTCATATATATCATGCCTTCTTCTTTGCAGCTTCGTATCACGGTGGCCAGCTCGGTCTCGCGTTTGTCCAGGATGAGCTTCTTGACGCCGGGATTGTTGAGCATTACTTCCACCGCCGGAACCCTTTCGATGTCCTGCCTGATACTGGGTATCAAAACCTGAGCGATAATTGCGTTAAGGGTGGAGCTGAGCATCTGCCTTGCGAGATGTCGCTGGCCTTCATCAAAAAGGTCTACGAGGCGCTCGACAGCCTGCGAGGCGTTTAGCGAATGCATCGTTCCGAAGACCAGATGTCCGGTTTCGGCGGCCCTCATGGCGGCCGAGACCGTATTCATGTCTCGCATCTCTCCAACGAAGACAACGTCCGGGTCTTCTCGCATAAGGTATTTGAGGGCAATCTCGTAGTCGGCGACGTCGATGCCGATTTCCCTTTGTGAGATTATGGCCTTTTTGTCCTTGAAAAGGTACTCGATAGGGTCCTCGATTGTAATAATATGGCAGGAGCGTGTTCTGTTTACATAGTCTATCATTGCCGCGATGGTCGTGGTTTTGCCGCAGCCGGTAGGGCCGACAACAAGAACCAGCCCGTAGTTGTTGTCGGCAATTTTTTCCAGAACCAAAGGCAGGTTCAAGGTCTCAAACGCCGGTACGTGCGAGCTAACGTGCCTGGCTGCAAGACTTATCAGGCCCCGCTGGCGAAAAATGTTGATTCTGAACCGGTCTTCGTCCGAGATTTCATAAGCAAAATCGACTGTGCCCGCTTTCTCAAGTCTTTTCTTTTGTGTGGGCGTTAATATCTCGAACACCATCTGCTCCAGTCCATCTTTTGTGAAGGCGTCGCCGGTGGTGCTTTTGAGTTGGCCGCCGACCCGTAATTTTGGCACCTGACCTACCTTGAGATGTAAGTCGCTTGCGCCGGTCTTGACGGCGGCTCTGAAGAATTTGTTGAGTTCCACCTCCTGGTTTGGATTTGCCTGCATTTCGTCAGGCTGTTGGGCGTCCATTGTCAATACGACCTCGTAAAGTTAGGCTAATTATCTTTTGTGCTGGCGGAACCTTAACCTGTAAATCTAAAGTAGTATATTATAGGTCTTTTCGCGCAAAATGTCAACGTTTAAGTCCCAGCGACGGCCCTGTTTATCACCGGCGGTCGCTGCCGGGCCTGCCAATTGGTTATCGACCAACGGCGGTGGGGTGGTTAGTTTGTAGTCAATCGCAGAGCAGCTTAACGTTTCAGGCCCTTGATTTCGCCACGTTTTATCGGACGCCGCCGTAGTACGGCCCGTGTTGGTATCCCGCTTGTTTACGGTTGCAGGCGGGCCGGAAATGGTTGCTGCTGTGCCGGTTCACAGGTATAATCGTAGTTTGCATGTCCTTTTGCAGTTTTGTTCGCATCAACAGTATATGAATTGGCGGGTTTAAGCGTGTGATGGCATGTGACGGGAGCAATAATTTCGGCGATAGTCGATTAACGTCGCTTGATGCGATTCGCGGCTTCGTGATGTTCTGGATAATCGGCGGCGGGGCGATGTTAAAGACCGTTGCAGAGGCGTCGAATTGGGGGCCGTTGGCATTCGTGGCCGAGCAGTGCCGCCACGTCAAATGGGCCGGCTTTACCTTCTGGGATTTGATTATGCCGCTGTTTCTGTTCGTGGTCGGAACCGCCATACCGTTTTCTCTCGCAAAACGAATAAGCCGAGGTGACAACAAAACTCAGGTCTATCTGCGAATCGCCCGACGAGTTGTGCTGCTGTGGCTCCTGTCGCTTCTGGCAAAGGGGGAATTGCAGAAGTTCGATTTGACCAACATGCACTTTTTCACCGGCGTACTGCAGGCCATAGCGGTCGGCTACTTAGTCGCCGCGGTGATAGTGCTGAATATGAACGTGCGAGGGCAGCTGTTGATTTTGGCGGGACTGCTTCTTTTGTACTGGGCGATTGTTGCCCTGGTGCCGGTGCCCGGTTTTGGCAGAGCGGATTATTCGCTCGAAGGTAATGCCGTTACTTATATAGACGGTATCGTGCTGGGCTCTCTGCAAAGAGGCACCGCGTTTCGGGTCGTGAGCTGCCTGACGCAGGGCTGTACGGTTTTGCTTGGTGCTTTGGCGGGCCAACTGCTGCGCACAAATAACAGTCAGAAGCAAAAGCTGCTTTGGCTGTTCACTGCGGGCCTGGTTTGTGTGGGGGCGGGTATTGTGTGGAGTTTGTGGCTGCCTGTCATAAAAAAGATTTGGACCAGCTCATTCGTACTTTACTCGGCAGGCTACTGCTTCGGCCTGCTGGGGCTTTTCTACTTTATTATTGATGTGTTGAAGTTTCGCCGCTGGGCATTTGGCTTTGTGGTTATCGGCACCAATGCCATAGCGGTCTATGTTGCGACGCGGCTTTTTGATTTCCGATTGATTGCAGATGCCTTCGTTGCGGGCAAAAGTTTTATTGTGGACACCCCGACCGGCGGCCTTGTCGCGCTCGTCGGCCCATGGGGACCATTTGTCCGCGAACTTACCGCCTTTATAATAGTCTGGCTCATCCTGCTTTACATGTACCGCAAAAAGACCTTCGTTAAGGTCTGATTGTAACAAGCCAAAATAAAAAGGGCCCAGGTTTAGACTCAGCCCTTTGGTTTTGGTGCAAAGTTAATTATTCGCAGTTGGATACTTTGATTGTGTCGGTGCCTTTGAACTTTTCGCCGTTGGTGAGTCGGCCAACCACGTCAATTTCCCAGACGCCGTCTTCGTCCATTGCGTCAGAGAAGTCTTCTCGGTCAAAGCCTATTTCGAGCTGGTCGGGTTCAACTACATCAATGTATTGCGAGCTTACCCCCAGCGGCTTTGCGACCGCTGGTTCGTTGACATCGATATCAGCCGGGGTATAACCGGCGGGCAAAGTAATTATGGCCTTTAGCCATTTTCCTCTGCTTTTGCAATTGAGCTTCTGCGGGGAAAGATGCATCTGCACATCGATTGTCGGGATGTACTCGTACGCGCCCATATCGATTCTGTCATTAAAAACGCGAACTTCGCCTTCGAGGTCGGTTTCGTTGGCGTCATACGGATGACACGGGTCACCGGCGTCAATACAGAGCGAGTCGGGCGACAAATGGCAGTCACCGAATACCCAGTAATCGTCATTTGCGTCGGCCGGCGTACTATTCGGGTCCCACAAGCCGGGCTCGACAAAACAGGGGTCGGTGTCGCTACAGCCGGGTCCCCAGTTCAATACGACCGGTGTCGGGTCACTGGGGGGATGGTTATATACGCCGGCAGTGCCGCCCTGCAGGTCGGTGTAACTGAAGTCAATGCTTTGGCAGAACCAATAGGCGATTTGCGGACCATCGGCGGCTGAATTTGCCCAGATAATAGAATTGTTTATGAAACTCGAACCACCATTAAGAAAAATCCCACCGCCCAACTGACCTGCCATATTGCCGGTGATAGTACAGTTGTTTACGCTCAAGTCTTTACCGGAATAGTATATTGCCCCGCCTTTGGTAAACCGCCCTTCGGCGATATTGCCCTCGAACAGGCAGTTTTCCACAATTGCTCTACCTTCTTCAGAATGCGTGCCTATGAATGCGGCGCCACCCCCATATTCCCACAGGGCGCGATTGTCCCGGAAATGACACCTGCGCAGGACAACGTCGTTTTCCGCGTGGACAGTTATCGCTCCACCCTCAGGGGCATAGTTTGAGTTGAATGTGCAATCGGTCAAAGCGATATCAAATCCGCTGGCCACAATTGCCCCGCCGGTAGTGTATTCCGCAGAGTTGTTCCGGAAATGACAATTCGACAGGGTTGCCGAGCCGGAAGGGTAAAGAGAAACACCGCAGGCTCCGCCACCGCCACCGCTCCGGGTTGAATTGTCCGTGAAGGTACAATTTGTTATCGCTGCGTCGCGGCTGGCCCAAATGTATATTCCGCCACCGTTGCCGGCTGCGTAGTTGTTGGTGATTAGGCAGTTGGCTATTGTCAGACTGCTGTCGTTTTTGCAGAGTATTGCACCGCCGGAATAGTCGGGCCAGAGCCCTGATTGAACCCAGCCGTTTGTAATCGTAAAGCCGTTTACAACCGAGTTTGCGTCTTCACCGCGGTGGATATAGAAGCCTCGATGCTGGTCCGACGGCGAGCCGTCACAATCGATTATCGTATCGGCGACGATATCAGGGTCGTTGGGGTCTTCGCTTCGGACGGTAATTTTTTTGCCGCGAAAATCGAGGTCACGGTTGCCGTCGCCGGTATACAGTCCGGGTGCGACGGCGACGTGGTCGCCTATTATCGCTGCGTCAATCGCGGCCTGGATATTATTGAAATCGGCAGGCTGGTCATTGTCGACAGTAATGATTATAGGCTCGTGATAAAACTCGGCGGCGCCGATGTCGACTCGGCCATAAGAAATTCTCGGCTGTCCGTAGATATCGGTTTCATTCGGTTCTGCTGTATAACCCGGGTCGCCGGTATCGATGCAGAGCGAGTCAGGCAGCAGATGGTAATCGCCGTCTACCCAGAAATCGTCGCACCTATCCCCGCTGGTGCCATTCGGGTCCCAGTAGCCATGCTGGACAAAACAGGGGTCCTGGCCGATAATTTCGCCGCGCGGGTCGTAGCCGCCCGACCAATTATAATTTCCTCCCGGGTAGCCGCGGTCCTCCAGATGGCAGTCATCACCCCGGTTGTTCCAGAAGATGCAGTTGGTAAACGAAATCCAGTCGCACCAATCAAATGTCGACCCGTCCGTTGCACGATTGCCGGCGAAGGTGCAGTTTGTGACCGCTGCGTCGCAACGGGCGAACGCACTTCCGTGCTTTGCTTTGTTGTTTACGACAAGGCAGTTGTCTATCAGCATGTCACAGTTATATACGCCGCCGCCCCGGTCATCTGCCGAATTTTGGGAAATGGTGCAATTGCTGAGGGTAGTGTTATCTCCCCACGCGCTATATATGCCGCCGCCTCTTAATGCTGTCGAGTTGCCATTGACCGAGCAGTTGCTGATTGATACGGGAGGACGAATCCAGAAGTTTTGAACGTAGATACCGCCGCCCCATCCGTTGGCCGATTTGTTATTACTGATGAGGCAGTTGTCTATTTTCGTGGAGCTTCCGAAGACACATATTCCGCCGCCAACTGCATAATCTGACGGAGTACCTGTGGATCTGCCCGTGACGGTATTGCCGGTGATGACGCAGTTTGTCATAGTTGCTGACAGGCCCCTGTCGTCATCGTTGTCGAAATTGACGGCACCGCCCCACAGTTCTGCCGTGTTGTTCTTCATCAAACAGCCATCTATGACCGCCGCGGAGAACCAAAGGTCAATTGCGCCGCCGCATAAGCCTGCATAATTGCCGGTGAACGTGCAGTTTAGTATTTTACATGAGCCATCTTCACGATACATGGCATCCACGCACTCTATTGCCCCGCCGGCATAGGAAGCCGTGCAGTTTGTAAAGTGACAATCTTTAATAACGGGGCAGGCTCCGAAACATAGTGCGCCTGCGCCATAGTCAGAGTAGGCGTTTTTGATGGTGAAGCCGGCCAGGATGGAATTCGGGCCTTCTTCATTTTGAAAGTAGAAGCCGGCGTGCTGGTCAGCGGGGCCGGCCTGACAATCGATGATACAGTTTTCGGGCCCGTTTTCGCTTCGGAC
>Ga0114923_10001740_pt1 | contig 14945 bp, 9 predicted proteins | sample SumtaG_FD_89578 | JGI IMG/M metagenome (GOLD analysis project Ga0114923, IMG submission 89578) | Deep subsurface microbial communities from Indian Ocean to uncover new lineages of life (NeLLi) - Sumatra_00157 metaG | ecosystem: Environmental > Aquatic > Marine > Oceanic > Sediment | place: near...
CCAGGGGAAAATATCTTATTTACGAAATTTTCTTGCATCTATATATGGGAAATTATATCCTCATTTTGAGAGAGAACACCAACGTGATAATGAGGAAAGGTAGTCCTGCTTCAGTACACTAAAAATTAGAAATCTCTATTTTAGCCCAAATTATAAAATGTAATTCTATAATCTCAAGGCTTTAATTGCTAAAAGTGTTTTTGTCGGGACCAAAAGAAATTTGACAAAACTGATAGAATAATGTACATTATTACACATGATTTTGAAAAAAGTACTGGTTGCATTTAGTAGATATACTGCCCATTTCAATAAACAGGATTTTAATCTATGGGGCAGGAGACCATCAAAAGCCTTTAGTATAGGGCAGGTAGAACGAAAAAAATGTGTTAGATTAAATACAAGGAGTTGACTCGGCATGAGAAAGATTTCAAAATTGATTATTATTATTATTATGCTGTTAGGTATTACGTTGTCGATTTTAAACTTCATTTCAGTAGATAATATGGCTCAAATAGACACTGGCACTAACCCCAAGGAGTCGACAGGCACATGGGACCCTGGGGACAAGACATGCACCGGCCCCCCCCTTAATTGTTAGCCAACGTCAACACTTTCGAATTCAAAGAAAGCAACGTGTCGGTCATCCAGGTTGGATTCGGGGAATAATTCCCAGCGGGTGACTTTGAAATTGCTGATGATCAAGACGCCCAGGTAACGACTAATTTTCTCCCTGTTTCTGAGGGTTTTTCTTATTGACCGTAAAATATTTTTCTCATTTTCGCTGTCGCGGTTATTCAAACAGTGAAAAACCAGGAGTACCTGGTTATCCAGGCTGTTACTCCACTTATGCAAAACATTGGCAATAGATATGGCTTGCGCGGGAGGATCGTTGAGATCCTTCCCGTTTAATTCCCGGTTGATTGAATCCAGCAACACGTTCGCCTCTTGCTCTTCGTTTTCACACCTTCCAAAACCCCGGATATCTATATCCACATATATAATATTTTTATACGTTTCTTTTAATTTTAAAAGAAATTGCTCAAGGCCCTGTCGATTTTCTCTGGAGAATCCCCCGGAATAACAGTTAACGAATCGTTTCGTCACAATGACTTTTTTAAGTTTGTTAATGGTGTCTTCTCTCATAATTACTACCTCCTCAACCATTCTTTCCAATCTTCTTTTTTTATTAGCTTTTCACGCTCCTCCTGGCATTTTTCAAGTCCTCCGAAGTGCGCCACCAGAAGCTTCGGAAAAATTCGCACCCCAAATTCATAAGAAAACTTTGGAAAGGTGGTATCGCTGCCCACATAAATTTGGGGCTGGGTCACCTCAAGTTTATCATAATTAATTTTGTCGGCTTTTTCCATTACTCTTATGCCCTCTTTTGCAACTATTGTGGATTCATCCCGTAACCGGAAATTTCCGCTGAGGCATAACCGGTCAAGGATATTTCGCATTACATTTGGTGAAACATCTATTTTATAGTTTTTAAGTTCGTTTTGAATGTCCGTTATGGTAAAGACTTCTTTGTTCTCCTCGAAAAGTAACCGTATAGCGGCAAGGATGGTAATGCGATGGAGATCGCCCAGGAATGTCTTTGGGGTGGAGCTTTCATGGGTTGTTCTTTCGGTATCTTTGCCGCTTATTCGTGCAAATAGTGTCTTTTTTGTTTCAACTTTTTTCTTTTCATCACTGTCAATTTCATCATGGTCACGGTACAGCCTCATACAAATTTCCCGAAAATCAGGGGAAGTCAATGCCCTGTCCACATCGATTCGTTCAATGATATCCCTTTTATCTCCCTTACTATCCTGGAGGGTTAGCAAGGCGTGGCAGGCGGCCTGCAAAAGACGTGGATGCCGGGAACAACTGTTAACAAGATACTTTGCGTCCTCTTCTTTATTATTCCATTGAACGCGAATGTTTTCTATCGGCCTGGTGACCAGGCCCATGGCACCTTCCGGATCCAGCGCCTGTAAGGGTAAAAATACCATAAAGTTGTACAAACGGGATAAAGGGTTTTTCATCTGCTCGAACATGTGCTGGAAGCCGAACAAGATAAAACGGGCGGCTGATTCGTTGGTGCCTTTCATGGTCTCGTTACACAGGCGGTTAAAGGTGTTGAATATTTTTTCATCATGGTGGGTGTCATACTGGATCAGCCGATCGACTTCGTCCAGCAGGAATAAATAGCGATAACCGCCGGTTTCGGCTTCCTTGGTGATATGTATCCTGAATTTTTCCATATCGGATATCCAATCAAAAGGGATGGACATTTTTTCCGCCAAGCTTTTTAGCAGGGTTTCTTCACTTTCGATCCTGGAACAATCCATATCATAGACTTTCCATTGTTTTTGAAATTGGAAGGCTTTGTGGAGCCTTCGAAGCAGCGACGTTTTCCCGATGGTACGGGTACCGAAAATACCGATATTTTCCGGAAGTCCGCGAATCAAAGCGATTTCCATTTGACGACCGAAAAACAAACTATCCGGGACAACCCCGGCTGTGGTATAGGGAGACCGTTCTCTAATACTCAATTGATCGAAAATATATTGGGAGGCCATGTCCTTTGGAGATTCCGCAAGGATAATATTTTTCATCATTGCACCATCGATAATGGAAATTCTTTCAAATCCTTCCAGGTCCTTTTTGATATTTTCTTCAGGTACTCCATGGAGATCGAAGAGCAAAATATAAAATATCTGGCTTGCACTCTCATGGGTGGATTCCCCGGCTTTTCGGCTGAATTCCTGGAATTCGATATTTAAGCCATTGAAGGCATCCTCATAGAGTTCTTTCCGCCATGGTTTAAGAGGGATAACAATGAATGTTGTTAAAGGCATTTTAAGGATTTTCAGCCCTTTTTCACTCAGTTTGCTGACATAAAATTTATCTCGATGCTTTCCTGTTTTTTGTTTCAGCAATTCATTCGATTCCAGTGAACTTTGGGTAATGCGGGTAAAGGTATGTGCCACGTTATTGGCTCTACTCTGATTAGGGAGAGAAGTAAATTCGTATAATATTTTAAAATCCTTTATCCATTGAATGTTGTTGGCGGCGTTATAAAATAATTGTGCATTATCGCTGAGGAAAATTTTAAATCCTTCGGGTTCCTTTTTAGCGGATAGGCCGCTGCCGTAATGGTTAATTTCTCCTATCACCTGTTCCAGCTTACGTTTGGAGAGACTATTTCTTAAAAAGGGGAATTTTTCGTAAAATTTTGGATAGCCGATTTTTTCCGATATCATCTTCTCATACAGGCAGGTGGCAATTAACAAATTAGCGTCTAAACTCAAATTCCTGAAATACTCAAAGATATTTTCACTAAAGGTTTGACCTATTTCCTTTGATTGCTTTTCAATGGAGAAATGCCCGGGTTTCCACCTGTCATAAAGATGGATGAGATGGGGGAATCTCCCAATATATTTATAGATGTCATCCACCACAGATTGTTGTAAAGAAATTTTTTTTCTTAATGCGTTTTTTACTTCCATCTCGGAAAAAAGAGGTATTCCCCAGTATAATAACTTCCGTTGACCCAGTATATCTTTGAAAGCCTCGAAATATGTTTTAATATCGTTTTTGTCCCTGGAACTGCAAGTGATAATAAGACGGGTACCGGGGTGAACAAAAATAGAGCGAAGAAACGATCTGAATTCTTTGCTGTTCTTTTCATCAAGATGGGTTGGAATAGAAAAATTGTCCATCCCAAAAACACAAAAAGTCTTTTTGCCTTTTATCCTGTCTATCATTGAACGCATCACCTGGTAGTGGTAGCCATTTTGTTCAGGCAGATCGGAAATCTTCATAAAATGTTGCCCCAGACATTTTTCCATGAATTTTTTTTCAAATATTTCGTATGAAGAAACATTTTCTAACAATTGGGTCATGTCAACAATACAGCATTTGGCTTTTTCAGACAGCGTATCCCTGAGTACATTCAGCAGGGATGTTTTGCCTACCCGGGGTTCTCCAAATAATAGGAAGTGGGCATTTGGTTTTTCTTTGATCTCATTCAAGATTTTTCTTCTGCCGATAAAATCGGAAATATACCTGACCGGGGCGTTGGGGTCCATTTCAAATGATATATCTTCTACATATACATTTTTACTTTCAAGCTCCTTTGCCATTGTATGGGAATTGGGTACCTCAAAAACCATGTTTTCCCCGTCTCTTTTCCCGCAAAACACATATTCCTTGAGAGCAAAAATCATGCCATAATTATTCCCCAGGTTCATTTGCCAACGTATATTTCCCTGGTTGACTTGCCTGGCAATGAGCATACCGTTTGCCAGAAGCAGGAGAAGATTATCATTCAAGATCGTTGAATGAATGATCTCACATTGGGCTTCGAAGGGTTTTGATACCGGGTTAGCCGTGTATTCGGAAATTCTCAAACAGTTCTTACTATAGATCAACACAAACATCCCTGTTCTCCGGATGTTTTTAATTGCCCCGGAAAATCCTTTGAAAACGTCACGAATCCCCACATACTGCAGGTTTTTCAGGATAATGACGTCTCCATTTGAATGGCCTATCCAGAAGCCTTCACCTATGTTTTCAACCGCGGTAATTTCATTTTTTGATTTCTCCGTATTATACCATTCCGCCCATTTCCCATCCTCCCCATAATAATGTATCGAATTTTTTGCTACCAGGAGGAGTTTATTTTGGAAACATGAAAGGCGGTAAACATCTTTGGCAATTTTTTTATCCGGGTAAATAGCCTGTTGTTCCATGAAATGATGATCCAATTTTATTGAATCGAGGTTCTCTATGTCGATTGAAACCACTGCTTTTTTGTTTCCTCTGTCTTCCAAGAGAAGCCATATTTCCCGGACACAATCTTCTGTTTTAACCGTGGCATCGCCTTCCGATGAATGGCGTATAAAGGGTATATGCACATGGATAATTCCCAGGGATTCCGGCATAGGGATTTTCGCCAATGGTTCAAATTGGAGAGTATAGAAAGTCAACTCCTTTTTATTGTATTGCAGCAGCATATAGTCTTCTTCCGTGACCAACGGAATGATATCTCCTTCTCCTGCCTGAAATGTCCCGATGTAATCGAGCCCTTGCTTTGACAGTTTTTTGTAATTTTCTTCGGCTTCGTTATAGTTTCCCCCGTCAAAGGCAGCCCGGAATTTTTCCCCAAGTCCCTTTTCCGGTTGATATTTATTCCAGATGGATTGCAAGGAAACCAGCACTTCGTATAGGGCATTGCGCTTTTCGTAATCGTTGATTTCCTGGGCTAATCTCAATAGGTGATGTTCAAATTCTTTTCTCTTGCTTATCTCTACATACCACGCCTTCTCTTTCAAATCAGTGAGCAGGACTTCATGATCTTGTTCAAATATTTGCTCCAGTTCAAGATATGTTTTCTCTTCCGTATCCATGTTATTCATTCCTTCTTTTCTCCGGTTTTTATATTATGGGCAAGGGATACTTTTAATTCCTTTTTAGGTAATTTGATCTCAAATTTGGCATTGTGGTACGGGGTACCAGGGACAAGCCTGATGGTCCCGTCATGCATCTCAATGATCTCCTTCGCCAGGTAGAGACCGATGCCGGCACCTTTTCCCCGGTCAGGGGCATTAAATCCTCTAAATTCTCTGTCAAAGATTTTCCCTTTTTCCGCTTCCGTTATCTCTATCCCGCAACTACTAGCCGTTATGAAGACGTTTTCTTTGTTCCCCTGGGCTGTTATTAAAATGTTCTCTATGTCTTCCATGTCTGCCGGTTTCTCTTGAAGACCGTAAGCAGGTCTGTCCTCCGGATCGAAGGAATATTTGACGGCATTGTCAAGGATATTTGAAATGACAATTTTAAATAAATCCATATCCACCTCGAGAGAAATGCCGCTGGGGGTTTTTTCAGTAACGTTGATATGGATGCATTTACGGCGAATGAGCGGGGTGTAGATCCTGGCAAAATCAATCAAATACTTTCTTAAATCAGGGATTTTTTCCCTTTTAGGTTTCATTTTACGGGTATCGATGTCCAGGAGTATTTCAAAATTCCGCACATATTGAGCAGCAATTCGCGACAATGCATTGACATAAGATAATTTTTCAAACAGATTTTCAGAGGTTTTTTTTTCAGCTTCAGCGTTCCCCGGCATTGATTTATCCGTGGAACTGATTAATGCGCTTATCGGGCTGATAACCTGGGAAATAATATTTCTTATATCCCTCATTCGCTGTTGAACGGCATCATGGGATATAAAAAAATTAAAAACATGGCCCTGGACTTTGTTTAGTAAATGGGTTTCAAATTGGGAAAAGGGACGGGTTACATATGTGAATTTATCCTTGGGTTCCGTCTCTTGAACCTTCTTTGAACGAAAAAGCGTAATCAATCCCGGTTTTTTGGTTCCGAAAGCGATGGGTACAAACAGGGTATGCTCGAACAATTCATAGGGAGTGAAATAACGCTTACCCTGTTGGAATGTTTTCTTCTTTTTCCCGGTTCTGACTCCTTTTTCAATGCGTTTCATTTCTTCGGGTTTAACAATCTCTTCAAGATTCTTTCTTCCCAAAAGCCTGAGGGGGTGATTCCTGTTGAAACAGTTGACCATTATATTGGCATGATCGGTTAAGGTATAATTGAGTTGGAATTCCATATCCACATTACCGGTTTCCAGCTTCAGCGTGTTTTTTTGCCGGTTAACCAGGAAAAACCCACACCAATCCACCTGGGTTTCCCTGGCTATAATCCTGGAAATTATTTTAAGCTGATCCAGGGTGGACCGGCTTTTTGTTTTTTCTTCCCCTGCTAATTTATAATCGATGTTCTCAAACAATCTATCTGCAATATTCTCCTGGAATTTATCCCATGCCATGCCGATTTGATGGGATAAGTGCTCCATGAATTCGCAGCAATCTTTATTGTTAACAGAATCGCTATTTTCTTCCTCGAAAATAAGGGTCAATATCCACTGGGGCATGCTTTCATTTTCAGAAAAAATTGGCAGGTTGAAACAGGAATAGCCTGGTTTTAACAGGATTTCAAATACTTTTGTCAGTGTTCCGCTTTTGAAATAGTCAATGAATCTTTCGCTGAATTCTTTCTTCGTGAGCGGCACCGGGAAATATTCATCCCGCGGATAATTGAAAGAATCATTTTTTCTTATAGGAGCGTTCCTGTACTTCTTTCCTGTTACATCCCGCAAAATATAACTATTTTTTACAGAGTGATTTCCCGGCACCTCCTGGGAGATACATTCCCAGATCATGTGATAGGGAAAGACTTCAAATTTTTCTGTGAGGTGAGATATCTCCACCAAAAAATCATCGAGATATTCAATACTTTTCTGGTTTTTGTTTTTAAATATATCAGAGAGATTTAGATGCATTTGCCTGATGTCGGCCATCGTACAGGAACATTCAAACACTCTCTTCATTTTTTTCCTGGATTTCGTTTTCAATACTCAACCACTACTGCGAAATTCTCTTTCACACTGATTTTATAGCACATCAAAAAAAAAAAATCAAGTCTTATGAAAAAAATTCCGTAAATTCCGCATTTATTATAAATCTCAATTCTAAATAACAACTCCTTTAATTATTATTCCCTACATTTGCCCTTTCTGCAAAAGGAGTGGCACACCCGCCAGTGAGGTTGCCCCTGTATTTGCCGGTACTTCTTCTTCACCTTTGGGTTAAATTTTTATTGCAAAATTCCTTTTAAAAAAAGAAATCCGGTGTTATAATTGTTGTGCCGTAATATCGGCCTTATGTGAGAAAAGGAGTTTAAAATGCTTAGAGAAATCTTTAAGGCAACAAAAAGGCAAGTAGAAATTGAAATTCCCCAGGAATACCTGGGTAAGAAAATCGAAATCCTGGTTTTACCGTTCTTTGAGACAGATTCTCCTGGAAAAGAAGAAGATCATGGATATGATGAAGACCTTCTAAAGCTTTTCAAAAAAGCTCCCAATATTAAAATAGATGAGAAAGTGGATATCGATACTTTAATGAATGAGGTCAATGATGTGGTACTTTGACACAAACATATTGGTTTACTCGATAACCGCAGTTGATGAAGACAAAATGCTTTATTCACAGGGATTGATAAACGATTGCGTAAAAAGTAATCGATTATTAATTTCCCCTGTAACATTACAGGAACTCATTTTCGTCCTGGCAAAGCTAAAACTGGAAAAACAATTAATGACTGAAAGTGTTTATTCATTTTTGAAATATTCCCGGTATGAGATCGACTCGAGTATTGTTAGAGATGCCTTTGAACTATGCAATAGGATTGATTTTTGTAGAAATGTAAACGATGCCATACATCTCAAATTTGCAGAGAAATACTGCGAAAAACTATTAACATATGACCGGGATTTTAAGAAATTTAAGCCCCATTCGGAGTTGAATATTGAGATAATAGACACGCCTACGTAAGTAGGATTTTTTGCTTGACCGTATAACTTCCGCCAATTTTTTTAAAATTTGGCGGTAAATTTGGATACTTTAATTATTATCTCTGCAACCGCCATTGCTGCAATGGCCATTGCAAAAATTAAAGTCATATGTTAAAACACTTTACTGCCAATGTCAAGGGCTTTTATCTTCTTCCCAGCAATTCTCATTTCAACTGCTAAAGAAACCCCCTATGCTTCACGGTGCCGAAGGCGGGTGGCCAGGATGGGTGTAGAGGCTCGATACGATCCCTGTTCCGCACGGGCATCCGAAAAATGATGCCACCCCGTGCGGAAAACCTACGCACGTTACACACAGTACACAGGATGGACGAAAAAACGAAAAACAGAACGAAAAAAAACCTGAATCTGTCCATCCTGAAATCCGATAAGAGCAATTATAGAAGAACCTCCCTATCTCCGACAGCCATCACGCATTGCGGTCGGCAAACGAGCCAGACTATATCATTAATATCGCACCGTGGAACAGCACTGCAAATTGGGTGCACCAGCATGGTGTCTCCGACGGCCAACTTTTTGTAAAAAGTTGGACAAAAACTTTTGACTATAAAACCCGCCAATGGGGCGAGCTTCGGGCCTGGTTGTTTGTCGCGGCTAAAATTAGTAAAAAATATTATACAAGAATTGCCGATCTTCTTCCTTATTTTCTATACCCAGGCGGCAAAAATCCGTTTACCCCCTGTTTCGATCTCCTCCCATTCACCAATACGACCGCACTCCTTCCTCAGATCATAGATCAAAAGATAACCGGTTGAGGCATTCTGCCGGTCAAGATAATCACATAACTGCCGAAGACCCTCCCGATGATACGACTCCCCACGCCAGACCTTAAGCTCGACAATGTATTTGTTGTTTCCAAAGGTGATCACAATATCCAGCCGCTTTTCCTCGGATACCTGGACTTCTTTAAAATCAAACCCCCTTCCATTGACCACCGGTCTGATAAACGCCAGGAACAGCAACCGTCCGTTTCGTTCCAGGAAATGTTTATCTTTTGAACTGTACTGTTCTTTCATAAATTCCTGGAATTTTCGAATGAGCTTTTCAATGTTTAAGGTGCCCCCTGCCTCGATATAACTGGTGCTGACATGATCGAATTTCACTTCCCTGGAGGTTTCCATTTTGGAGGCCATATAATTGTAAATACGCTGCTCATAGAGACGGTTATGGATTTTTGTTTTACCGCTGTCCTCATCTTCCCGTAAAACACCATAGACATTGCCAAAACGGATTACCGGGTTATCCAGGTTATATGTAAACTCCTTCTCATTCATGATAATCTTAAATACAAATTCATAAATGTCCGGGTTGTCTTCCAGGTTTTTTATCAGGCTGTTGAAATTGGTATTGTCTTGAACGAGAGCCTTTTGAACGGCTTCCACCAGGTCATGGGGTTCCCATGCCTGTTTAGTTCTGCCGGGTAATATCTCTTCGTCGATAATTTTGCACAGGTTGCTTACCAGGAAGGGATAGCCGGAGGTAAAATAAAAAAGCTTTTCCGAAAAGAAAGGGATATCTATTTTTACCCGGCGTTCGCTTGCGTATTCTTCCAGCATGGGAGCAATTTCTTCGGGAAAAAGACTGAGTTCGACTTTAAAATCCACTGCAATATTCCAGGGGCTGTTAAACATTTTTTTCTCTTCCGAACGAAATTTGGCTTTTAACGTTTTTACGTCATGCACACCGGCAAGGATGACAGAATGAAACGAGTGGTCCTTCCCTTCGTTTTGCCTGATATATTTTGTCCGCAGCATCCCCAGGAAATCCAGGAACAATTGATTGTTACTGGATTTATCCACTTCATCGATCATAAGTACCACTTTTCTGCCGGCTTGCATAACCATTTTAGTAAAAAAATTGTTCAACCCATTAAAATCGGTAATGCTGCTGTTGGTCTTAACCAGGGCGGCCAATTCTTTTTCCTGCAAAAATTTAAGAGTTCGGTATATTATATTTAACACAGTTGGGATGAAGAGCTCGTGTTTTTTATAGGTTGGCGTATCGATGCCTTCGAAACTGATGTCTATGGTGAGGTAGTCTTTATCTTTTCTCAATTGCTGTTCCAGTAAATACATAACGGTTGTTTTACCGTATTGCCTGGGGCGATTGATGGTGAAATAATCTCCACTGTCAATCATTTCCCGGATTTTTTCCAGTTTTTTGGACATATCTGCCATGTAATGCCGGGCGGGAATACATGTCGCTGTAATATTAAATTTCTTTGCCATTAGGATTAGATTATAGCAGATTTGGAATTTTTTGGGAAGATACAGGGATAACGACGAAAAGAGTTTCATAGCGGAATTTTGTCAAGGTAGGGGCGAGGTCCCCTCGCCCGTAAACAATGAACATTAAACCACAAATTCATCATTCAGTTCTTCCCTAAGTTTGTATCCGTTTTTCCCGGGAAATCCGTATTTATACATGTTATGTCCTATGAATGGGACATTTCTTTTTCCTTTTGCTTGACTTTTTTTGGTATTAAAAATGCCTGCTGTTTACCTGAGGGATTGCTTATGCTGTTTTTTATTGGCAATTCTGTGACAAAGAATGTATAATTACATTTTGGACCATAAATAAGATAAGGAAAAGAAGGCTGTGAAATAAAAAAAATGCCACGAAGACACAAAGACACTAAAAATCCTTCGTGTCTTGGTGTCATTGTGGCCAAAATTAAAAGGAGTAAGCGATGAAAACTAATTTTTTGACCAGGAGGTGCTTTTTTGTCTGTATTATTTTTTCACTTGTTGTATTGGCGCCTTCTCTATGGGCAAACCAGGACCAGCAGCAAGAGCGGATCGTGGAAAAAGTGACCGTCACCAATGTGGAAGTGCCGGTGCGGGTGCTTTACAAAGGAAAACCGGTGACGGATTTGACCAAAGAGGATTTCACCATTTATGAAAGCAAAAAAAAGGTGAATATCAACGGTTTTTTTCTCAAACGGAAAAAAATATCGTTAACCAAACCGCTGGAACCTGTGGAAACTGTAAAACCACCGGCCCCGCGAAGTCGGACCTTTGTATTGGTATTTAACGTGACCAATTACAACGATGTGTTTAAAGAGGCAGTGAATCATCTCTTTGATAAAATCCTGACAAAGACGGACCGCCTGATGGTTTTTGCCAATGATAGAACCCGGACATTTCCCAATCTTGAAAACAAGCAAAAGATCAAAGAACAGTTGATAGCGGATTTAAAAGAAGAGAGCCAAAAAGTCAGGGGAAGATTATTGAATTATATTAAACGGGTTGAAACGTACCTCAATGTTCACGATTTCAGGAGAACATTACAAGAGGGCGGAGCAACCCGGGCCCCCTCCCCGGAACTGGGCCAACGGTTGGTGGATTTTTTAAAAAAATACCTGCTGGCCTGGAACGAATACAAGGCGAACTATTTAACACCCCGGGTGGACCGTTTCTACTATTTTTCCCGCTATCTTGAAAAACTAAAGTCCGAAAAATGGGTGTTAAATTTTTACCAATTCGAGCTGTTCCCCAGGATCCGGCTGGGCAGCCGGACCATGAATCAAATGAGGGAAATTTCCTCCCTATTAATGGGCAGCAATAATGCCACCCAAAATGCGTTGGGCCAGGTGCTGTTAAAACTGCTCAGTCAACTGGATGCCGATCTAAACTTAAATAAAGGCTTTCCCAATGAAGAGATCAGTAAACTGTTTTATAAAGTGGATGCAACCTTTCACAGCTTTTTCATCAGAACCAATAATCCCTCGTTTTTTCAGGATTTCGAATACAGGACCATTTCGACGGATATCGAGCAGGTGTTAAAGGGTATCACCGATATTACCGGGGGCGAAAATATCACCTCCAATAAACTGGTGGACTCCCTTAACAAAGTCTCGGAAAAAGAAGATGTCTATTATGTATTAACCTATGCCCCACGGGATCCCCAAAAGGCCGGTAAACTGAAGATCAAAGTTAAAAATAGAAAATATAAGGTTTTGTACGATGACAATTTCCGGGACGATTATATCGATAAATACTTTGCAAAACTGGAAAAGAAAATAGATACACCGGATATAAAAGTCAACGGCTTGTCTTTCAAAAAGAAGATATTGGCATTCACCGTGACCGGCTACCTGATGGCTAAGCCCGATAAAAAATCGGGAAAAATCGGCAGGATAAAAATACGCATCCGGGTGACCGATAAAAATAACAATCCCCTGTGGGACAAGTCAAACGTGTTCGATGCCCGGAAGAAGGAGCTGAAAATTTCCCTGCCCACCTTTAAAACCATAAAAAAAGGCGAGTATAATTTTATAATCGATACCGTGGATATGTTCACCGGCAAAAAGGCCAATGCTCATCAAAACGTTATCATAAACTAAAATGGAAAAAATTAGCCACAGAGGACACCGAGTACACAGAGGTGTCCTCTGTGGCAAAAATTAAGGAGTAAGTCGATGAAAAAAAACTTTTTAGTCAACTGTTTTATTTTTGCTATTATCTTCTCATGCGCTGCATTTCCTGCGCACCATCTCCTGGCGAACCAAACGCAGGACCGGGAGCACCAGAGGATTTTAGAAAACGTAACCGTCACCAATATCGAAGTGCCGGTGCGGGTGTTGTACAAAGGAAAACCCGTGGCTGGCTTAACCGCTGAGGATTTCGAAATTTTTGAGAACAAGAGAAGGGTGCCTATCAATGGATTTTATGTAAAACGGAAAAAGATTTCCATGATAACGCCCGGAGAGGTAAAACCACAGCGAACCTTTGTCCTGGCATTCAATATCACAAAATACAACCACCATTTTGCCCGGGCACTGGACCACCTGTTCGACAACGTTTTAAGAAGTACTGACCGTCTGCTGATCTTTACCAACGGTAAATCCCGGGAATATCCCCGCATCCGGGACAAACAAACGGTTAAAGCGCAACTGATCGCCGATTTGAAAGTGGAAAGTCAAAAAGTCAACGAACGATTGATTAGGTATGTTAAACTGCTGGAAAGCTACGTTGATTCTCACCGTATCAAAGTTTTCTGGTCCGATAGAGACACCAGTCGCAAGCCCTTCGTAGAACTGGTCTTTTTTCTGCAAAAATACCAGCGGACATGGAACGAATACAAGAGACAGTTTTTAAAACCCAAATTGGACCATTTTTACTATTTTGCCAGGTATCTTGAAAACATAAAAACGGAAAAGTGGGTGTTAAATTTCTACCAGCATGAGGTTTTCCCTAAAATCCGGCCCAACAGCCAATTAATGGAACGGATGCGTATCCTTTCCATTGCGTTAATGGCGATAAGCGACCCTTATAAAAATTCGCTGGGCCGGTTGGTGGATAAGATGCTCCTGAATCTGAGTATCGATACAGACCTGGGCAGCACCATTCCCAACCAGGAGATCAGTAAATTATTCCATAAAGTGGGTGCCACCTTTCACAGTTTTTTCATCAGCTCCCCGGAATTTTCAACCCGGGAAGATTTCGAATACAGGCAACTTTCTTCCGACATTGAAAAAGTCTTAAAAGAGATCACCCAGATCACCGGCGGCAGGAATATCGCCTCGAATAACCTGGTCAAATCTCTCAATACTGTGTCGGAAATAGAAGATATCTATTATGTATTAACCTATGTCCCCCAGGCCCCCAAAAGGTCCGGTAAACTAAAGATCAAAGTGAAAAACAAGGGTAAAAGATACAAGGTTTTATACGACAATAATTTCCGCCCCGCTCCTCTCGAAGAATACCTGGCAAAGCTGGAAGAAAAAATAGAAACCCCGGGTATAAAAATCAACGATTTTTCTTTCCGGCGGAAAGTACTGGCATTTACCGTAAAGAATTTCCTGATGAAGATGAAAGCGTCCGAAGAGGATGAAAAAACAGGGAAAGTCGGTAAAATGAAACTACGCATCCGGTTGACCGACAAAGATAACAATTCCCTCTTTGACCAGGTAAAGGTCCTTACCGCCCGGGAAACTGAAATGAAAATTTCCCTGGCCGCCTTTAAAACCATAAAAGAAGGCGAATACAATTTATTAATCGATGCCGTGGATATGTTCACCGGCAAAGAAGCCAATATTTATAAAAACATAATGGTAAGATAAAAATGGAAAAAAATTGCCACAAAGGCACAAAGACACTAAAAATCCTTCGTGTCTTCGTATCTTCGTGGCCAAAAAATAAAAAGAGGAAGCCAATGAGAAACAATTGTTTAAGCAAATGCTCCATCATTGCTTTTATTATTTTTTCCTGTGTTTTAGCGGCACCTTCTTTATGGGCAAACCAGGACCAGGAGCACGAGAGGATATTAGAAAAAGTAACCGTTACCAATGTGGAAGTGCCGGTGCGGGTGCTGTACAAAGGAAAACCGGTGACGGATTTGACCAAAGAGGATTTCACCATTTATGAAAACAAAAAAAAGATGGAAATCAACGGTTTTTTTCTCAAGCGAAAAAAAATCAAAATCAGCGAATCAAAAGAAATTAAAGAGACCGTAACAGAAGTAAAAGATGTGGAGGAGGTAAAAGAAAAAAAAATAATAA
>Ga0114923_10001741_pt1 | contig 14944 bp, 14 predicted proteins | sample SumtaG_FD_89578 | JGI IMG/M metagenome (GOLD analysis project Ga0114923, IMG submission 89578) | Deep subsurface microbial communities from Indian Ocean to uncover new lineages of life (NeLLi) - Sumatra_00157 metaG | ecosystem: Environmental > Aquatic > Marine > Oceanic > Sediment | place: near...
CCAGTTCGAATATTAAAACCAAATGGCTTATCGGTGTGTTCCACGACATACTCCATATTCTTTTTCATTTCTTCAAAACTATCTCGGCCATACATATTAGTATGGCTTAAAATGCCCATCCCTCCAGCTTCTGAAATTGCAATAGCCATTTCAGTCGTATAAAAAGGACCCATAGGAGCTAAAAAGATAGGTACTTTAATCCCGAACATTTCAGTTATGTTTGTCTTAATCATTTTTTACTCATTCTTATTAGTTATTTCCAAAGACTAATTTTTATAATTAAAAAAAACTAACATCATTAAAAAAAATTAACTGTCAAGTTGAAAATTCATTTCAGAAACCTTTAGTCATTAAAAAATTCCAGCGGAGTTCTTAGCTTTAATGTTCTCTGGAGATTATCACCAGAAGAAATTTAGTTAGTAAATAATAAATATCAAAATTTAAATTAAATTTCAAAGATATTACAAAATAGGAGATCAGAAATGACTTTAAACGAAGAAATTGAACAATTTTTAAAGGAAAGAGGAGCTATCAAAGTAGGTTTTGCTACTAAAGAAACCTTAGCCGGACCACCTAATGCAGATATAACATATATACTGCCAAAAGCTAACTCAGCTATAAGTTATGCTTTATTATTTGATAAAAATATTATTAGAGATTATCTGAGTAAAAAGAATTTTCCGAACCATGAAGGAAATGGATTTGATTTAAATTTTAGATCTGTAAAAATCTCGGATGAATTAGCTTCTTGGTTAAGTGAGAAAGGTTATGAATCAAAACGGATAATTTCAAATAATAACTACAAGAAAGAAATAAAAAATTGGAAAGCAACTATGCCTCCACGACTTTCTCATCGTTACATCGCAGTAGCATCGGGTGTGGGGTCATTTGGTTGGTCAGGGAATGTTGGCATAAAAGGGATAGGTACTACAATACTACTCGGGACTGTAGTTACAACGGCGGAACTTGAGCCTACTAAACCAATACCTCTAGAAGATTCATTTTGTACAAAGTGTAAGATTTGCACCCAAGTATGTTCAGCAAGTATGTTCTCAAAAGATAAGGAAGTTAAGTTTACTCTTGGTGGAATTACATATACTCACGCAGCACGAAATGGTTATGTTCGTTGCCAGTATGTATGCGGTGGTTTTACAGGGTTACATCCTAATGGAAAGTTTTCCACATGGTCCCCTGGCCGATTTCCAATTCCAGAAACCAATAATGAGATTTATAAGATGCTGGGAAAAGCTTTAAGGAGATATCCTACTTGGCCAGAAAGAACTGATTGCAAAGGAGGATATATTAATGAATCAGCCCCAGGAATAAATATAAGGCTTACCTGTGGGTTTTGCCAAAACATCTGTTGGGGAGATCCAAAAGAGACGGCCGAAAATTATCGAATTTTAAATGAATCAGGTTGTATTATTCAAAATGTAGATGGTTCAATAGTTGTGCTTCCTCCTAAAGAAGCTGAACAACACTTTGAATCACTTCCAAAAAAACATCAACAAAAATATTGCATAACGAACTCCTAACCATAAATTATAAAACTTTTTTTTTGAAAATTGGATATGTTAAATCAAGATTTAAGGTTACCCATTACGAAGAATGTTTCTTTTGGTTTTATTATATTCTTAGTGGCATAAAACTGCCCTAAATTAAAAAAAAAAAATAGAACAATCAATTGTATTTAACAAAATCTAAATCTTAATCACAGATCATAAAAATATACTTTAAAATGCCTGATTTCGAGAAGATTAAACAGAACCAACAATTACCAGAAGTTACAGCTAATATTTTTGCTCTGGATAAAGACGAGAGTATATTTTTATCAGGATACATTACTCTAGCCAGTTCTCTAAATCAATTTATCTCCCTATTATTAGAAGAAATAAATTATACATGGGAATCAAACTATCAAAATTTGAACGATTATGTTATTTTCTATATCGATATTGATGATAAAAATAAGCTAAAGGAATTAAAAAATGAACAGAATTACCAAACAATAAGAAATTCCAAAAATATTTTCTTAGTTGTCTTACATATAGAAATTCCATATAAAATAATTGAAAATCTCCCACTTGTTTTCGATTGGTTTAGCAAGAATATTTAATTAATATTTTAAATTTTAAAGCAATAAAGATGTCAGATACAATACTCCTTCCCGGATTAATAGGGTATATTTTAACGAGTCTTTCGATACTTCATGCGCTAATGGACGCAAAAAAGAACCGAATTCAGCGTTTATTGATGTTAGCAACAATATTTATTTTTGCAGCATTTGTTGAATTGATAGGAGTTTTTATTGGACTTTTTTCTTATTCGTCAGAATTAATTATGATTCTGGATAGAGTTCCGGTGTCTATTACTTTATCTTGGGTGGGTATCATTTATAGTTCAACGATAATAACTGAACGCTTGAAGCTTTCTTTATGGCAGCGGGTACTTACAACTACATTGATTTCACTTAGCCTTGATTGGGGCATGGATCCAATCGCAGTAGAATCTGGTGCTTGGACTTTTGGAGGGGGAGAATACTTTAATATCCCTGCTTTTAATTTTTTTGGTTGGCTTTTAATTCCACTGGCGTTTCTAATACCTTATGGTTTGAGTTGGAACAAAAATAACAAAAAACTGAAGTTATTGGACATTACTGAAGTTGATTTGAAAAATTCTCTGATTCGAAAAATATACACCATCTTCATTGTAATTCCATTAGGTTTAGGAATCTTAATATTAGTAGGATTAGTTACTAGAATTCCTCTCGTTTATAACTTAAATTCTGTAAGCCTTGTAATATGGGCAATTTTCACTGTTGCATGGGCATCGGGAATGATGATATGGAAAAAAGAAAATTTACGATATACACATTGGATTGACTTGCTCCCGCCATGTGTTTTGCTGACAATAGCTTGTTACTACCTAATCGCAGGTTTTATTTGCACCTACTTTACTTTAGGGATAGTAATGCTTCTTACAATGATACCTTATATCCTAGCACTCATTTTCACTTTGCGAAAAAAGCGTAATTAAGCACCCACATAACTAAATAACTTTTATGAAACTTTTAAGTGCTGCCTACCATATTTTATAGATCATCCTCTTTCAATCATTTGGAGGTTCTTCGCTTTGATTTTATCTTTTTCTTCTTGAGTGAGTTTTTCAATTCTTTCTTTTCTGAATACCATAATAAACTGATGGACAATGCTCGGGATCCAAGAATAATTGATTCCGTACAGATGGAGCTTTTTATTAACATCGTACCAAATTATCTCTCCTTTTAGGACAAAACCGATTTGGCTTAAGAGGCGGGCAATATCAGCGTTTAAAAGATGGTAACGCCCTTCGGTATACATGTTTCCTATAAAAACAGCACAATATTGCCCCGGCTTTAGAAGATTAAAGCATTCGGTGAAAATTTTAGTTATTAAAAGATCCCAATCTTGCTTTTTTTGTTGCGAATCTTGAGAGTTGGGGATAAAACTTGTTAATTTTGATTTATCAGAATAGACTCCTTTCGATTCTTCTCCAACTTTCTTGTAAGTACCCTTCGATTTCTCAATAGTGTCCATCTTCCAAAATGGAACGTCGGTTAAGATAAAATCTACTTCAAAGTCTGGGTCTTCACTTAGATTGCGAAGAATTTCACAAGAATCACCGTTGATAATCCTTTGAGGCGAAATAGATTCAATTTTGCAGATTTGATGATAAATATCTATCCATTCTTGGTTGATTTCAACCCCAATGCCATTACGATTGCTGTTATTACACGCAAGTAATGTCCCTCCAACACCACAGAAGGGATCAAGAATTGTGTCTTTCTCTTTAGTAAAAATTCTAATTAATTTTTCACATAATTCCGGCGGTTTTTGACCTCCGTGTTTATTTCTTAGATTTAATTGAAAACTCGGAGGATACCCTTTTGGAATTACCGACTTGGTTGAAAAAACCCATTCCTTTCCCGTTAAATCGTTAATCTGATTAGCCAGATCGTAAAAACCACGAGAAATTTTTTTTTCAGAAAAAAGTTCGATTTTTTTAATTTTACATTCACCTGTGAGGATTTAATAGCAAATATTCTATAATTTGATGTTATGAAGATGGAAGAAATTTTATTCTATTAACAGTTTAATAAGTATTAATGGTTTAATATCTCAAGTAGAAAACATTTAGCTGTAAATTATCAAAAGTTATTAATAAAAATTTTTATACCTTAATTGAATCTATTATTTTAATAAGCTTAACCAACTTTAAAGTGGTTTATATTTGAAATTATATAGTCTAGATGAAAAAGGCAATTTAATCAATCTTAGTAATTTAGATTTTGAGGACCAACATGTATATCTTATTGATGACATCGAGAAGAACACTTTATATGTCTGGGTAGGACTTAAAGTCCTCCAATTTAAAAAAGACCTCACAGCAGCATGGGCTAGGAAGTTTGACAAGGATCGTGGAGGAGCATGCAAAATATTAATAATGATTCAAAAGCGGGAATATGGATCGTTCTTATCGATGATGGAACAGTTAAAAAAGGGACTTATCCCCGGTAAATCAACAGAACGTAGGCCCGAGCTGATTTTGTCAAGTCCTAAAAGAGAGGAAACATCCCCTCCAGAAGAAAAAATACCAGAGATAAAAGATGAAGATGGAGAAGAAGGGGTATTTGCCTGGTTAACGCAACAAAAAGAGCACAGAATCTTTGTGGGAGAAACTAAAGAAGAAAAAGTTGAAGATGAACCAATAATTTATTCAGAAAAAGATGAAGAGCCTTTAGACGATGAAGAAATTGGTTTAGAACCTCAAATTAGAGAAGCTGCTTATTATCTCTCATTAAAAAAATATTCGTACAATGATTTATGCTGGCTTTTAGCCGAGTCTATTCAAAATATAAAACTTGACATGCCTTCACTTGAAGATATTCGTAAAATGGCAGAGGAAGTGTTTAATTCTTCTAGCACTTATGACGAGTTGTGCTGGTTGAATGCACAAATGGATCTTTTGATTGATCAACATTTTTTGGAGAAAAAAAAGAAATATTATTAGAAAAATCTCGTTAAATGTGTTCAAATATAAAAGAAAAAGAAAAAAATTGCATATTCCTATGCTTTAACCATTATTAACATCATTTTAAAGCGCTCTAAAGCGTTAAGAGCGTGCGGATCGTTAGCGGGCATGACAATCATTTGCCCTTTTTCTAAAACGTAAGGTTTTTTAGATATTATAATTTCTACCTTGCCTTCAAGAACATAAACTAACGCATCAAACGGAGCGGTATGTTCGCTTAAACCCTCGCCTTTATCAAAGGAAAACAAAGTTACCGTTCCTATTTTTTTATTCAACAACATTCTACTAACAACAGCGCCTTCTTGATAATCGAGTAAACTTTCTAAATCTAAAACTTCCGGATTTTCACTCATAAATTTCACTTTCACTTTTCAATTTTTATGATTATTTAATAAGTATAATTGTAAACTGTTTATAAACCTAAATTCGAACATGTTTAATTTTGAGTCAAAAAAGAAACAAAGTTTTGATAAAGGCTTAACAAATAATTTAATTAGAGAATATGACTAGAAATCAATAGATTAATTCTTATCCTTCACTTACTACCATTTATGGATTAATTATGACAACAGACGAAAAAACAACTTCTAATTCAGAGCTTCATAAGATTTATACTGATTACGCTAAAGATAGGAGGATCATTTTACACCATGGAGATTCACTAAAATTCTTGAAAACTGTGCCCGATAACAGCATCAATTTAATCGTTACTTCCCCGCCCTATAATATTGGCAAAAAATACGAGGAAAAGGCAACATTAGAAGTGTATTTAAAAAACCAAGAAAATATTATAAGATTTCTTTACGACAAGCTAAAAAATGAAGGAAGTGTTTGCTGGGAAGTAGGGAATTACGTAAATAAAGGTGAAATTTATCCTTTAGATATTTATTTTTATAACATTTTCAAAAGATTGGGCATGAAGTTGAGGAATAGAATAATATGGCATTTTGGTCATGGTTTACATTGTAAGAATAGGCTTTCCGGAAGGTATGAGACTATTCTTTGGTTTACAAAAACAGATAATTACACTTTCAATTTAGATTCGATAAGAGTACCGGCAAAATATCCTGGGAAACTGGCATACAAGGGACCTAATAAGGGTAAACCTTCTGGAAATCCTTTAGGAAAAAATCCTTCGGACGTCTGGAAAACATTAGAAAACGATTGGATGACAGCTTTCTGGGAATTTCCAAACGTTAAATCAAATCATCCTGAGAAAACGATTCATCCTTGCCAATTTCCTATAGAACTAGTCGAAAGATGTATTCTTGCTCTTACAAATGAAGGAGATACTATTCTAGACCCATTTTGTGGCGTGGGAACAACCCTAATTGCGGGATTAAAGAATTCTCGAAAGGTTATTGGTGTAGATAAAGAACTGGAATATGTTAAAATAGCAGAGCAAAGAATTGCACAATTTTTTAACGGAGATTTAAAACTTAGACCTTTAGGAAAAAAAGTATATCAACCTACAGGTAGGGAAAAAGTGTCACAAAGACCTAAAGAATGGACGAACAACGCCCTAAAATGAATAATTCTAAAAGACAGAATGGACTCAATTTATAACACCTTCAATTATTTAATTGATAAATAGAATTTGTACGATCTACTTGGCTGCTACCATATTTTTCCTTCACTTTTAGAAATCAATTAATAATTTTAAATAGATTTCACTATTATCCACTCTATGATTGAAGAAGAGATAGACATCTATCGAGAATTACAGAAACATCTCGACAAAATGCCAGTAGGATATCCAGCTACAGAATCTGGTATTGAAATTAAAATTTTGAAACATCTATTCACTCCTGAACAAGTTAAAATCTCATTAAAATTGAATTTTATGGCTGATCCGCTACGTAAAATTTACAGGAGACTTAAAAAAGAGGGATTCACTCTTGAAGAATTAGAGGAAAAACTGGATAAGATGTATTTCGATGGTTTAATTAATCGGGGAGTAGTAAACGAAGGAGAATCAGAGATTAAATATTATGGAAGCGCTCCTTATGTAATAGGTTTTTTTGAATACCAACTAAACAGACTAACACCCGAGTTTTTCAAAGACTCTCACCAATACACTCGTGAAACTTTTTTTAAAGAAGAGTATAATAAAACCGGTATCCCTCAATTACGCGTGATCCCGTTAGAACAGACAGTTGATTATGAACAGTCGATTGCTCAATACGACGATTTGAAAACACTTATTGATACTGTTGGAGAACCTATTGGGGTTATGGAATGTATATGTCGAAAGGGCGCAGATCTCATCGGAGAGCCATGCAAAAAAACGAAATTAATTGAATCTTGCTTCGTATTTAGAGGTGGTGCTAAGAGTGTCATAGAGAAAGGTTTAGCACGAGAAATTTCAAAAGAAGAAGCGTTAAAACTCTTAGAAAAAGCCGAAGAAGATGGCTTAGTGTTACAGCCAGGAAATTCTCAGAAACCAATGAATATTTGTACTTGTTGTGGTTGTTGTTGTGGAGTATTATCAAGCCAAAAACAATTACCTGAACTCGCTCAATTTTTCGCAACTAATTATTATGCTGAAGTTGATCCCGATTTATGCATAGGTTGTGGGATATGTGAAGATAGATGCAATTTGGATGCAATTAATATTGAAGACGATATTTCGGAAGTGAACAAAGCCAGATGTATTGGTTGTGGAGTTTGTGTTCCAACTTGCACATCTGAAGCAATTTCGCTTATTAAAAAAGAAGAAGAGAGACTTCCTCCAAAAAACACCTTAGCAACCTACACACAAATCATGAATAAAAAAGCTGAGTTAGCAAGAGAAGCAAAAACTTCAGTTTCCTAATTTTTATATTAAAAGTAAAAAGGCGATATTTTGGGATTACCCGGCATTACAAGGGAGGAAATGGTCGAAGTGGACCGTATAATGGTTGAAGATTTTAAAATCCCCATTGAGTTAATGATGGAACTCGCAGGTTTAACTCTCGCAAAATTAGCTATAAATCTATCAAGGAAAAAAGATTTTAACTACATAATAATTGCAGGATCAGGAAACAACGCAGGAGGGGGCATCGTTGCGGCAAGACGTTTAGCTTCTTGGGGATTAAACGTTCAAATTATCTTTCCAAAAGGTGTAAATGAGCTTAAAAATATTCCCAAAAACCAGCTTATTCGAACAGAACAATTGGGAATCGAAATTGTTAATAAATTACCAGATAATTCTTTTAATTTTAAGGAAGATAGCTTTTTTTTAGATACATATCTCGGATATGGGTTCACTTCCCGTCAAGACCATATTTCTGAAAAAGTTTTTGATTTTCTTTCAAAAATAAATAAGTTGATCTGTTTAGATATTCCTTCTGGATTAGACGCAAACACAGGAATCAATTATTCGGAAATCAATCCATTAGCAACCTTAACGTTAGGGTTCGTTAAAAAAGGGCTACTCATTACAGAGCAAAAAAACATTGGAAAATTGTTTGTCGCTGATATAGGCATTCCAATAAGTATATATTATGAAATCTTGAGAAATCATTGGAATCGCCCCTATAAAAAAATTAGTTTAGAAAACCTTTATTTGGCATTTGAAAATAATTCCATTCAGAAAGTGAAAATCTATAAAAACAAAGTCTTGGAAAAAAGTTATTGGACAATTTCCTAAATAATTTTTCCGAATGAATGTCTATTTTTAAATTTAAATAATTATATTTTTAAAGGATTCGAGTTTTACAAAATTAGCTCATATTCTATAATAACTCAGATTTCATAAAATAGTTTAAAGTGATGATTATACTAGAAAATTCAAAAATTAAAATTGATATTGATAATTGTACAAAATGTAAAGAATGCGTAAAAGATTGCGTGGCTAATTTATTTTCCTTAGATCAAGGTTTTTTGCGATTAAATGATTCCTTTGAGGAAGTCTGCATAGAATGCGGACACTGTGAAGCCGTGTGTCCTGTAAATGTAATTCAACTCAAATTTCACGAGGAAGAAGAATTAGAACAGAGTTCGATAGGAGAAGAATTTCCCACGTATAGCTCCTTTTTAAAACTGGTTCTAAACAGAAGATCTATTAGGCGATTCAGAGAAAAACCAATTCCAAAAGATATAATGGAAAAATTATTGAAGATTGGAAGGTATTCACCAACTGGTAGTAATTCTGAAAATGTCAGCTATACTGTAGTGCAAGACAAGGAAATTGTAAAAGCAATTTCAAAACACATAACCAATAAAGTGACTAAGTTAGTTAAAACCCTTGAGGATCCACAGGGCCAAAAATTATTGAAAAATAGATTGTCAGAAGAAGAAATTAAGCTCGCACTTGAAAATCTTCCAAAATCAAAAAGGAAACTTGAAATGATCAAGCAAGGGATTGATTTTTGGTGTTGGAATGGAGAGTTAATTTTTATTCACGGTGACAAGACTGTAGGAGGGATTCCTTCTAATACCGCTTTAGCAGCGGCAAATATTATGCTCGCTGCTGAAACTCTGGGTCTGGGAGCTTGTTCACTAGGGTATTTGACCTATTTTGTAAATGAATCACAAAAAATTAGAAAATTAATCAAAATTCCTCCCAATCAAATTGTAGGTTATTCATTAACAATGGGATATCCAGATGTAAAATATAAACGTATTCCAGCTCGAAAACCGTTAAATATACAGTGGCTATAAGATTATTACATTTTTCCTTTTTGTCAATTATAAGCAATTTTTACACTAACCTTTTTATAACAAAGATATCTAAACTAGTTGTAAATCTTTTTACAAAATAAATTAACTTAAAGGTTAAATCAAATGAGTGAAGAAAAAAGCGAAGAAACTTATTGGAAAGAATTTGCAAAGAAACATTGGAACCTAATCGCAGTAGCAATTGCAGCATGTGTAATTTTATTTATTGTAGGACTCTTGGTATTAATATTATACATAAACTCATCTCCAATAGGGGGAATGGGTACGTGGACTTTTGATCAGTGGACATTGAATAACATCGTTGGATTTATTATTCAAATAGTTTTATGGGAATTGTTATTTGTGGGGCTTCCAGCTGGAGTGTTTTTTGGAGTAGGAGGATATCTCTGGTGGACCAGATTATCAGATGAAGATAAGCAAGAAATGAAAGCCAGAGATAAGAAAAAATCTCATAGAAAGAGAAATGCTGGAGGGAGCGGTGGTGGTGGCTTCTTCATGTTTATAGCTTATTGTATTTACTTAGCTGGACAAGGAAGATATGATACTCCGTTTGGTAACGAATCCTATAGTTATTGGGTTTTTGCTTGGTTTTTTACCTTGATGTGGATTTTTATTATAATAGGAATCCCTGTGGTAATAATTCTAATTATTGTATATTTTACAGTTTGGCGTAAAAAATCAGAATAAACAAACATTAAATTTTTTTTTTTTTTTTAAATTAAAGATCTAGAAGTGTCTTTAAAAATCATTATTCTGTTGTTGTCTTCTTCAAACGATTGTTTTATACTGTAACAATCCTGATAAAAAAGATTTGTTTATTATCTATAAATAATTTGAACTGATAGAGGATCAATTTATGGTAAGAAAAGTATCAGATGGAATGAGTGAGTTTTTTGGGTGGTTTCCCCCAACCACTTTTGCAAATAACACATGCATTTTTGTTCCTAATTTTGCAAATACTTGTGTTTTTGATACAAAGGATGGTTTAGTAGTCTTTGACGTTCCAATACGACAATTTGGTCAAAAAACTTTCGATGAAGTACGGAGAATTACAAATAAACCCGTTAAATACATAATCTATTCACATGGGCATTTTGATCACGCTTTTGGTTACGGTCCTTTTATCGAAGAAATAAAAAAGAAAGGCTGGGACATGCCTGAAGTAATTGCTCATGAAAACTGTATTAAGCGATTTGAGAAATATAGAACTCTCGATTTATATCACGATTGGATAAATAAACAACAATTTGCTTCAGTAAGGGTAAAGGAACAAGGCTTACTTGTATCTGCTCACGAAACCTTGGACCCAACAATTATTCTTAGGGGTAATGAGGATTCGTATTCTTTTAAATTAGGAAAGGTCAATTTTGAGATTTACCACGATAAGGGGGAAACAGACGATTCAATTTGGTTGTGGGTACCAGAAAAGAAGACAATTTGTACTGGTGACTTGATACTTTCGTCGTTTCCTAACATAGGGAATCCTTATAAAGTTCAGCGGTATCCTAAAGATTGGGCAATAGCTATGGAAAGAATACGAGATAAAAACGCAGAATATTTAGTTCCCGGCCATGGAAAGCTCATAGAAGGAAAAGAGAAAGTAAAAGACGTTTTATCGATTACAGCAGAAGCTATGCATTTTGTTAACGACGAAGTTGTAAAAAGATTAAACGAAGGAAAATGGTTCGAACAAATTTACTACGAAATGCTTGAAATCTTTCCAGAAAAGTTCAAAAAACACAATGCTTTAATACCCATTTATGGTTGTTATCGTTTCGCTATTCATGCTACTTACAGACTTTATCACGGGTGGTATAACAGTGGAAATCCCACTGATCTTTTTCCAGCCAAAACAGATGATATCGCCAGAGAATTCTTAAAATTGAATAGCGAAGAAAAATATCTGGAGCACGCCAAAAAGCTTTATTCTGAAGGTAAAAGACAACTTGCTTTACATGTTCTTGATATAGTTGTAAAAGGAACTGATGAGAAAAATGTAGAGACTCTAGTTGAAGCTTTAAAGTTAAAAGTTAAGATCTTAAAAGAAAAAGTAAAAAATGAGCCCTCCTTCATAGCAGGAAACATTATCAATAATGCGGCTTATCAGATAAAAGAAAGATTGAAAGAATTGAAAAAAAAATTAAATTAAAAATTTTTCTTTATGTTTTAACTTTTTAAGGTTTAAGAACATATGACATTATTTTAAGTACCAGCTATTCTTCTTGGATATCGAGTTTGTGCGTTTAGATTTTCGTGCAGTAGCTTGTTAACTAATTTAAATTTAACCCCGTTGTATTGCTCATCGTACCACAAGTTATTTAACTCGTCCAAATCATTTTTTCTGTCAAATAAATCTCCATATTCTCTATGACCATCGTATATTGTTAACTTAAATTCCTTTGTTATCAAATGTCTTAATCTCTCGTGCAGAGGTCCAACTTCTTCATCATTCTCAATATAACAACAATCTCGTGGTTGGTTTGCAGAATTCTCAGGATCTTTTAAAACAGATGACATATCAAAACCTTGCATATCTGGTGGTTGCTTTATTTTTGATATCCCTAAAAGGTTTAGGAGCGTCTTTGGGTAGTCTATAGAGCTCATTAAAGCATCTGTTACCGCAGGTTTTGTTACTCCAGGAACTTTCCAAATCATAGGAATACGAAACACGCCCATATAAGCTGATGGGCCTTTAAAAAGCATTCCATGGTCTCCCATTAAATCGCCGTGGTCACTGTTATATACTACGATTGTGTTGTCAGCATACCCTAATTTCTCTAAAGACGCTAAGATCTGTCCAATACTAGCGTCAAGTAGCCCCACAGTACCGTATGTATAAGCAATGAATTTTCTAAGCTCTTCTTCATTTGTCTCTCTTAACATCGCCCCAGGCATGACATTAATATACGGTGCTATATACGGGTGGTTCCTCAAATTCTCGAGATCATTAAAACTCTTTGGTAACTCAATATTTTCGGGTTTATACATATTTCTGTAATCTCCCGGCGGATTTACAGGTTGATGTGGATCAGGGAAAGAGCAATGCACATAAAATGGCTTATTCCCATAATCACCATTGGCGTGCCTTTCCAGAAATGCGATAGTACGTTCTGTTACATAAGCACTCGAATACAACTCGACTGGTAAATTATGCTCGGTGAAAACAGAAAAAAAATTGTCCATATTACTCCATCTTTTCCGCATATTTTCTGCAAGACCTGGAGCTCTTTCCTCTAACCAATCCAAATAATGACCTGCTAAACATGCTCCATGTCCTAACACAGTTTCTACTTCTTGATAACCATAGTAAGGAATAGGAAAATTTTCACATACAGGATGCCACTCTTCTTTTGGAAAAACCCAATCATGAAAAGATTCAGCAGATTTATAGCGAATTTTAAGCCCAGCCGTGTTAAATTGGTGATGTAGCTTTCCAAATGCTGCTGTGTGCCATCCATTTTTTGTAAGAGTCTTAGTTATTGTTGGAACATCCTGAGATAACATCATTCCGTTGCTTCTAACACCATGTACATTTGGGTACAACCCAGTAAGTAAAGTTGCTCTATTTGGCATACACATAGGATTTGTACAAAATGCGTTTGTGAATCGAACTCCTTCACTTGCCAATTTATCAATGTTCGGAGTTTTTAAGAGTTGATTTCCTGAGCAACTCATGTGATCAGCTCTATGCTGATCACTAATTATAAATAAAACATTCATTTTTTCTTTCATTTTAAACCTAAATAAGATTTAAACTAAAGACAATATAAAACTATTGCATTTAATTGTAGTTTGACTAATTTAAGTTATAAAGTAAAAAACCAGCGCCAAGGCTCCTAATACGAAAATTACAAGTCCAACAGCCCGTCCCATTGTTTTAGCAGATAATTTTTGTATATATGTAGAGGCTATTATGCCAGATATAATCGAACCGATTGCTAGATAAAACGAAAGTTCGAAATTAAAAAAGAATCGTCCTTTAATTGTAATGCCAAAAATTTGGTAAAATGAGAAAGTACATAAGCCAATTATTATGCTCAGAATTAGGGCTGTGCCAACCCCTTTTTTAAGTGGGTATCCGTAAAGTATAACTAACGCTAACACAAAAATTAGACCAGAACTCGCTCCAAATAATCCCGAATTTAAACCAACAAATATTCCAAAAAATATTGCTAATAGATAAAACAATCGCGAACCGCGCGTTATAAATCCTTGAATAGTATCTGTTTCAGAAGCTAACTGTTCTTCGATCTTTTTATTTAATTCGGCAAGTTCTTCTTCGCTTTTTCCTCTTTTTACAGTTTTGCGTGCCCAGTTCTGAGCCATTTTTTTAACTGATTCGTAAGTGGGAAAACCCCGCTTGAGAAATATAAGCCCTAAAATCATAGTAAATATCGGAATGAACCATCCAAAAATGCTACCTAAAGGAGTTGACATCAATGTAAAAACGCCTAAAAAGGATATAAATACGGCTATAATTATTATTATGAAAATATCTACTCTAATTTTAAATTGTTTTTTCCTGAGATAGCCTATTGACACGGCAGCGGCTGTAATCAAATCATTTAACAGATTTATTGCAATAGCTAAAAACACATCTCCAGTGAATAACAGAATAATAGGAAGCACAATTCCTAAACCAGTTTGACCAATAAAGCTTATACTTATTCCTACGAGTGCGCCGATTGAAATTAAAATAACAATTTGATAAATTTCTAAAGCTATTATATTCACACCTTTTATTCTATTTACGTAGCAGCAACTCTCTTAGGAAATTTGGATTGTGCCTTAAGAGTTTCCTGCAATAATTTATTTACCAACTTGAATCTTTTGTCTCGGAAGTCTTTTTTATCCCATAAATTATTTAATTCATGAGGGTCGTTTTTACGATCGTAAATATCGCCAAAATTGTCTAATCCTTCGTAAACAGTTAACTTATAATCTTCAGTAATTAAATGCCTTATCCGAGCTTCCAGAGGACCGACCTCTTCGTCGTTCTCTATTAATACGCAATCTCTGATTTTTTTAGCTGGATTTTCTAAGACTTGAGACATATCAAGACCTTGCATATAAGGCGGGTGGTGTCGCTCTTTTACTTTTAAAAGGTTAAGAATCGTTTTAGGAAGATCAATAGTACTAACTAAAGATTGAGACACTCCTGGCTTTGTTAATCCGGGTACTTTCCAAATTAAAGGGATGTGACAAGGTCCTA
>Ga0114923_10001743_pt1 | contig 14938 bp, 23 predicted proteins | sample SumtaG_FD_89578 | JGI IMG/M metagenome (GOLD analysis project Ga0114923, IMG submission 89578) | Deep subsurface microbial communities from Indian Ocean to uncover new lineages of life (NeLLi) - Sumatra_00157 metaG | ecosystem: Environmental > Aquatic > Marine > Oceanic > Sediment | place: near...
ACTTATAATGTTTGAAAGGAGCTAAGTTATGAAGATATCAAAAGATGAGTTTACTCAACGGTTACGTGCTAATCTTACCATATTTTTTGAAGAAGTTGTAGTTGATAGGAAAACTAATGGAGATACTATTATACCAGAGTGTACTATAGTTGCTAAGATTCCATATATGGATATTCAAGAAATGGTTCAAACAATGTTTGATAATGGCTTTGAATTTGAGTATGCTACTGAGTTGATGTTATCATCAGCTGTTGATGAGATTGGTAGTACAATCGATTTTAATCTAGGACATTGGCAAACAAGTTAATAATTGAAAGGAGTTAAGTTATGATTACTGATACTAAGTTAGAAGATGAAGAAAGAACAGAAATAAAGGATTTGTTGGTGGAAGAGCTTAGAATGCTATTAAGTGGCTCTAATACTATTGCTGGTATATTACAACGGATGACTGATAAATATAGTTTTACAATTACTAGTGATACAGAGAGGAAAGCAGTTCATGATTTTGCTGCTGAAGTATTTGGTGAGTTCTATGATGAGTCTGATAAAGTTTTACAAAAGATAAAAGATACAGTATATTAAAGTAATAATGAAAGGAGCTAATTATGTCTAAGAAAGTCAAAAAAGTTGAAAAATATGTATTGAGAGAACATGAGAAAGAGGATATTAAATACCAGTTAATACTTGAGTTTGAGGAGTTGTTAGATAATTCAGATTATAGAAAGTTGATGTATGAGTCAATGCATGATAGTTTTGACTTTGATGTTTTCAATGATGAGTTTGATGAAGTTGTTATTAAAGAAGCTGACCAATTGTTTAAGGCTATACGTGATGAGCTTAATAAAGTATTAAAAAACTTAAAGAAAATTAAATTTTGATTCACACTTTTTCAACTGTAGGCTATCAAGTGGTTGGCTCTTTCTTGGTAGTTTACTTTTTCTGCTTCTCCTTGGCTTAGGCCTTTCTGGCCAAATAAACATGGAATTGTTCACGTGCTATTAGGGAAACAGGCCTAAAGGATAGTTAACCACATCTTTCTCCTCTTTATGTTGCAGCTTACTTGGCCAACCTATGGACCTTTCTTACTTTTGTATTAATGCCAGGATACCAGGTTGTCGATATATAAATATGCGAATAATCGTTATATTGAAAGGAAACCAGTATGAAAGACGAAACAGATTATATCATTTACTACTTAGGTGAATCGTATCGAACTGAAGAGGTTTATGCCGAAACAGGTTTAATGATGTGGAAGTGTGCATGGTTTTATTGTATAAAAGTATGTGATAAAGCTTTGTTAATGTTAATGAGTTCAACTGAAAGGAAAGAATCATGAGTAAAAAGACAGAAGGACAGAGAGATATGGGTCTTGTTGTATTAGTAGCTTCATTCGTATTAGCTCTATTGATGATGATAGGGTCACAAGGCTGTAATACAGTCAAAGGTTTTGCAAGAGATTCAGGTGATCTCTTCCGTGCCATTGACAAATCAATCGTTCAGCCTGAATGATGTTTCCAGTAGGTCGTTCGTTCGCGTGCGGCCTACATTTTAATCAAGACTAGTGGCCGACTCGGAGTACTTGGCCAGGTAACTACTTCTACTGGGCTGCCTTGGCCAAGTAATAATTCCTGAAACCACTCAGACCAATTTCTCCACACCATCAATTTTTATGTTGATTTATTTTGTCCAATTGTCGATAATATAATATGATGATTAATAATGATAATATTAATTGAAAGGGCCGACAAATGAAAAAAATCAATACAAAAATTACAATCGAAATTGACAAAATGTTCCAAATGATCCATGACAAACGAGCCGAGTATGATGATGATATTGTCACTGATATGACCATCGATGATTTTCGTGAATCGTTTATTGATACAACACAGCCAATGCTTTGCTTTCTTGACCGAAATGATTTACGATTTAATTCTGATGATACCATATCATTTGACATTGCATCATTCCATGTTATCCAACGTGAGCTGAATAAACTGACCGTTGAATATGATAATAACAAATGTGTATTTCTGACCGATCCAAATTCATTGTCATATAAATATGAATGTACGTATGCCGACCATTTTGACTACAACATCTCATATGTCCAATATGTTATTGATTTATTAACCGACTTTTATTACCATGAATATAAATATTAATACTTACCGGTCCCGCTGTTCGTTGTTGCGTGCGGGGCCATTTTTATAACCACAATAGTTGGCCGACTTAACTGTTAGCCGCTTTGGCCAGGATGTGTCGTTGTTCGTTCACAGCTCTCTTGGCCAGGCAAATTCATTTGTGAATCAACCACTCCATCTCAACTTTGTATTGTCGATATTATGCATGCTGAATATTGTCGATGTATATAAATTTAATTTATTTTAAAAAAATTATTAAATATGTATTGACAATATGACGATAATAATATATGATGATAATTATGAAACGTGTTAAATGATAATTTTTTTAAAACAATTAAATTGAAAAGGAAACGTATCATGAAACAAAAAACAAAAAAATCAAATACGAAAACAAAAAAAAACAATGATGAAAAAACGATTATCGTAAATAACAAAACAATAACAATTGATGAACACAAAAACGATTTGTTAAAACAATTACGTAATGCAAAACATGACGTAAAATTACAAAAATCGATTCGTAACAAATTACGTAAACAATGTAATCATTACGGTGCATTGCGTAATCGAACGTATATCGACAAATCGACAACAAAAAATTCACAAATCATTGTAAACAATGCAAAATAAAAATGCATTGTAATTTATAACACGTTTCGTTTTTATAAACGTGCATTGTAATTAATTTTATGATGCACGTTTTTTTACGCAAACACATTTCATGATTTTAAAACGAATTAAGGGGTAACCAAGATGTGGGGGAGCACTTTTCCTAATTAGTGACTTATTTTATCGTGAATTATCTGTTCAGATAATACACACTCATGCATAATAGCGCGTATAATAGCGTAAGTTTCTAAGCCACGTAGGTATAACCTGTTTAATAGCGCGTGTTTCATATAATATCGATTATGATATCCAAACGAACTAAAAAGAAAAAGGCTAAAAGAACTGCAACTAATGATATTGTAGTTCATCGTAAGAAAACTAAGAAAAAGAAGAAGGGCCCAAGGAACACTCGTATACCTGGTCCCACCAAACCTATCCAAATTACCGAAGAACAAAGGCTCACAAAGGTGAAACCTGGATGGATGCGTAAACCAAGGCCATGGGAACCACAGGGACCAATCTCTCATCGCCTACGAATCAATGCCCAGCAATTCATCAGTCGCTGCTGCATACTCTGGGCCCACGGAGTATCGGACAAAGCTATCTGTTTTTCCCTAGGTATTAATTACCGTGACTTCTCACATTGGGTTAATGAAACCCCAGACGACAGACCTATTTTCTTGTTCACTGTTGATCTATGGGATGAGATATAACAAGTCAAGTGTACCTTCGGCCAATTGAAGGAAAGAATGAAGTTAACATTTGAACCAGTCTATCTACACCATTTAAAGAAGATTATTTCTGATGCTGAAGAACAAGGTGATGTAAAGACAGCTTCTTCAAATGTTAGATGGTTAATGGAAAAGAACATGCCCAGAAAATATGGTAAACAAGAAACTCTGAATATTACTAATATACCGATAGCAATCCGTACAAGTGAAGATCTTGATATAGAGGATATCTAATGGATAAGAAGGAAGAAGTTATTGCTGGTGCTGTTGCTCAAGGTTGGTGTCATAAGTTAAATCAACATAAAGTTATGGATATTGATTTAGCATTAGCTATAACTGATGAAGTATCTCAAGTATCTCAATGCAATTTAGAAATTGGAATACATCGACCACCTTTTCAAAAACCAATTTGTATATTAACTCTAGAGAATGTCTAATGGGTAAACCAATGATAATATGTTTTGAAGATCATCAAGAAATTATAGACTGCTACAATGAAGCTGGTAGACCAATGGATTCAGATACTATTCAATTGATTAAAGATACTGCTAAAGAATTAGTGGCTAAAGGTTTTCCAGGTAAATGGTTAGTATTTCAAGGTGAATGTCGAATCTGCAGCTTTGACCATGATTTACTAATATGCCCAGCATCTGTTGATGATATTGAAAACTTAGAATGTTCTAACTGTGGTAACATGACAGTTCAACCTAAAGAGTATAATGAGTGGGAAGATGTTTAAATTAATAAGTTATATCTACGGAACATTAGTTCAGTGTCCTAAATGTAAGCTCTGGACTAACAACTTAACATTACATAAATGTGAAGATGGAATCACTTAATGAATCTTTTACTCTTATATTGGACATTATTTGGTTTTGCAGCTTCCATGTTCCACTACCCAGTTCTAACTAATCAACTGAGACAATCAATTAAAACTTTAGTTAGAGAGGATAATGTAATGGCCTATGGAGTAGAATTAATAATAGACTTGTATAAGTGTGATATAAGTTTATTTACTAGAAAGCATTTACGAAATTTTTTAGTAGAGCTTTGTGACCTAATTGAGATGCAACGAGAAGATCTGTATTTCTGGGACTACGAGGATTATCCTGATGAACTTAAAAAAGCACCACCTCATCTAGCAGGTACATCATTAGTACAGTTTATAACTACTTCTAATATTACTATGCATACACTTGATACTGTACAGGAGTGTTATATAAACTTATTTACTTGCAAACCATTCGATGAGACAGCTGCAATAAACTTTATAGTTAAATGGTTTAAATGCCCTCAATATGAATATTCACGTATCGGGAGAGGGAGAGTGACTTCATGTCAGAGACCATAAAAGTAGAAATATTACAACAGAAAGGTTATCATTTCCTTTGGGTTGATGATTATCTTTGGATGTGGGATATACCAGCTGAACTTGAAATCCAACAAGATATAGCTAATCAGTGTTATGGTGATGTACTGATTGCTGGTTTAGGTTTAGGTGTAGTTCAAAGATTATTACAATATAATCCAAGAGTTAATCTAGATGAGATGCTTACTATTGAAAAGTATCGAGAAGTTTATGAGGCATATGATGAATATGGTTTTGATATGATTGGTGGGATTCATATTGGTGACTTTAATGAAGCTATAGCAGGGTGTGACCCAGATGACCATAAGTTTGATTGTGTTGTTGGAGATATTTGGCCAGAAATCTCACCTAAATATTTAAGTGACTATATTAAATTTAAAAGTAAAGCTCAGGAGTTTCTAAAACCGAATGGCAAAATACTAGCTTGGGGTATTGACTATTATGAATACCTTCTTCAGAAAGTGACGGTGACACCATGAATATAGTAATGATAGTTCCAACTGGTTTAGGATGTACTATTGGTGGTCACGCAGGGGATGCTACACCAGCTGCAAGACTATTAGGTGCTTGTTGTAATAAAATCTTTCTTCACCCAAATGTTGTAAATGCTTCTGATATAAATGAGATGCCATCTAATGCACTATATATAGAAGGTAGTATGTTAAGTGGTTTTCTCGAAGGCGATTTTCAACTAGAAGAGGTTAAATCAAATCGAGTACTGGTAGTAACCAATAAACCAATTCAACCTGAAACCGTTAATGCTGTCAATGCAGCTAGAGCTTGTATGGGTGTTGATATAGTTGGCGTATTAGGACTTGACCGACCACTAGAGATGTTAACCAAATTTGATTCTAATGGTCGAGCAACAGGTGAAGTTCGTGGTTGGGAAGAATTATGTAAACAAGTTCATCCATATGATTTTGATGCTTTAGCAATTTCTACAGTGATTAACTGCCCAGAAGATGTTCAGTTAAAGTATATGCGAGACGGTGGTGTAAATCCATGGGGTGGTGTAGAATCTATGGCATCAGAATTAATTTCTAATAGATTACGTTTACCAGTTGCTCATGCTCCAGTACAATCTGAGACAATAAGTCAAGAATTAAAAATATTTAATGAAATAGTAGATCCTAGAGATGGTGCTGAAGTAGTTTCATGGGCTTTTCTACATTGTGTTTTAAAAGGTTTACATAAAGCACCACGTCTTGGAACTGGATGGAAAAATACTGATATTGATTATTTAATCACTCCGATAGGTTGTGTAGGTAGGCCACATCAAGCTTGTATGGAAGCTGGTATCCCTATTATTACAGTACAAGAAAATAAATCGGTACTTAATGACCTAATGCCTAAAGAATGGATTCACTTAAATACTTATCTTGAAGTTGCAGGTTTTCTTATGTGTAAGAATGTGGGAATGACTGTAGAATCTATCAGTAGACCACTAAAGCAAACGGAGGTATTTAATGGTTAGTTCACTTGGTACAGCAGGTGTTGAAGCAATTGAATATGATCTTACTAAAACTAAGGAAGCTATAAATCCAATATACTTTCCATTAATTTATAGTAAAGATAGGTATATGGTTTTGTATGGTGGTGCTGGATCAGGTAAATCTCATTTTATTGCACAAAAATATCTTTTACGTATTATGGTGGGTGAAGCTAAGAGACGACCAATCAGGCACAAGATACTTGCTCTTCGTAAAACTCAACCTGCTGCTCGCCGTTCAGTCTTTGCATTATTCAAACACTACATTACCTTATGGGGTCTAGGTAGTCGCTGCTCAATAAATAAAACTGATATGGTTATTACTTTCTATCGAAGTGATTCAATGATTATATGCACTGGTCTTGATGATCCGACTAAAGTAAAGTCTATTGAAGGTATTACATCAATCTGGTTAGAAGAAGCAACTGAATTTGCTCATACTGATTTTATGCAATTAAACTTACGTCTTCGTGGTAAACATCGAACTTATCTGCAAATATGTGTATCATTTAATCCGGTAGAATGTGAGTGGTTACAAGATGAGTTCTTTAAACTTGATAAAAATTCTAACTTAAAGGATATTTCGGCTTCTGCTGAGACTAGGTATCGTAGACTAGAAAAGGTTTTAGAAGTTGAAGGTAGAGAAGTTTCACTTAAGTCTGTTGTACTAATGACTACATATCTTGATAATAAGTTTCTTGATGATGCACAAAAAGCAGAAATTGTTGACTTGAAAAATAAAGACTTAACTTGGTATCATATCTATGCACTTGGATTATGGGGAAAACCGAAAGGACAAATTTATGTGGAAGGATTAAACTGGGATATTACTGATACATGGCCAGTTATAGACAGCATACGTTATTTTGGTTATGGCCTTGATTTTGGTTATGCCAATCATCCAACTGGTTTAGTTGAAGTTGCTGTAATGCCAAATAAGCGAGATGTATATATCCGTGAAAAACTATATGAAACAGATCTTACAAATCAAGATATATCCGAAAAAATGGGTCTGTTTGATATAAGAAAACGTGATATTATAATTGCTGATAGTGCAGAACCTAAATCGATTGAAGAAATTAAACGAGAGGGTTTCAAAAAAATTGAAGGTTCAGTAAAAGGTCGTGACTCTATAGTTAATGGTATTACTGTTGTAAAAGAATTTAAAGTTCATGTTGTTGCAGCTGGAAGTAAAAATTTAATTAAAGAACTTCGGAATTATAAATGGCAAGAAAACAAAGAAGAAAAATTAAAAAATATACCAGAGGACAAATGGAATCATTTAATGGATCCATTGAGATATATATTAGTTCACTTTATGGGTTTGAAACCGACTGGTGTGTTTGTAAACCTTGGGAATCGATACTTTAAATAAGGAGAGTAAAAAGATGAGTGCATTTGGATATGAAGAAGCAAGCAAACGAGAAGTGTGTGAATACATTCGAGATGTTCATGGTATTACATTAAGAAGGAAGCTTTCAATTGAAGAATTAATTGAACAAGGTAAGCATATTGATAAACTTCTAGTTAAGACTTGTGTTTATACTGAGGAATATGGTAAAGAATCACCTGGAGTTATCAGTGAAATTAAAGATGGTCTCTTTATAATTGCCTTTGATGATGGAGATAAAGGTGAGTATAAGCATAGTGATTTAGCTATTATTGAAGCTGAGCAAAGTAAAGACCAAGAGGTAGAGGAAGATAAAGAAGTAGAAGTAGAAGAACACTTTCCAAAAAAGTTAAATGAACATTCATATAAACCAAATTCACGTGGTATTGTGATTGGTAGTATGCCAGATCATGGATCTGGTATTACAGAAACTGGAAAAACTCATGCAGATGGAGCAGTTGATACCGATGAAGAAACTGAAAAAATCGAAGTATAAATTTAAGTTAGGGCATTTAATACCAGGTAGAAGACTTGCTGAAGTTGAAGAAAGGCATGTTGAAATACTTGAAGCAATTCAAGTTACTAATGCTAATCTAATGCTTCGACTACAAGATACTACTTCTGTTGATGCTAATCCATATAAAACACACCTTGAACAAGTTACTGAGATTATGCTGGAATATGCTGGTGGCACTGATTTAGGTAGTGATCTAATAAAGCGTGTAATTAATATTAGTGCAGCTCTTAAAGTACCAAATGGCTTAGCATTAGAGGGTGATCCAAAATCAGCTGAGTTTATTTACCTTACTAAGTTTATGGGAGCAAATCAGCTTAATGAAGGATTATGTACTGAGTTATCAAAAGAAGGTGAAAAGCAAGGTCAAGTCTTGGTTCAATTACCGTGGGATCCTAATACTTTAATGGTAAAAGTTTTTTATTATCCATGGGATACTTATCAATATGAAGTAAGACCAATTGGTTTTAACAATATGACACCACCATATGAGATATCATGGCAAGCAGTAGCTGATAGTACATTAGAAGCTGGTGTACTGAATAATAGTGAGATTGCTTTTGTAGCATTTAATCTTCAATTTAAGTCTAATGATAAACTACAGTTAATAATTGAGGGTTCTCCAACTCTTGCTAACTGCTTACAACGTATCGATGATATTGGTTTAGATTTAATAGATTGGCGTCAATCAAATAAACTATATGCTCATCCAACACCTAATCTTAAAATAGAAGATGCTGATGAAGCTCAGTCTATAAATGATAAAGTATCTAGTTCTGGTTGGACAACTGGGCAAATGCTAATTTCATCTGGTGACTTAACAATGGTTGTACCTGAGAATTTCTATCTGACCATCAAAGAAGCTATTCATACTAACATACAGTTTGTTTCTGGCGCTACTGGTCTAAGTGTTGCATGGTTAGGCTTTCCAAATCTTATGTCAAATAGAGCAGTATCAGATTCATTAGGTGAACCATTAGAAATTGTAGCTGCAAATGATATTACTAGTTGGAAATCATTTTATGAGCAAATGTTTGATAATGTAATTGAGATAAGAAATATAAATATGCCTAAACGTAAAAAATTACGAACTGGTAAAGTAAAACCATTATTAAAACCTATGAGTGATAGGATATGGCAACAGTTAATTCGATTATACTTACCAGCTGCTGAAGGTAAAACAATGTCAAGAGAAACATTTTGGCGAATGATACCTGGTTTTCCGATTGAAGAAGAACGAGAGCGATTTAAAAAACAGCAAAAAGAAGATGAAGAATCTCAAATTAGAGTCATAAAGAAAACTAAATTAGATAATCGTCAAGACACTGGTCAACAGAGTACAGGCGACCGTAGTTTTAACAATGAACCTGGTTAAATAGGGAGTAAGGTATGGCAACTAACGGTAGGACAATTAAATGGGTTATTGGTGGTTTAGTTACTATTTTTATTGTAGTTATAGGAGCAATAACTACTCTTTCAACTAAAGCAGATACAAAACTTGATAAGGATAAATTAGATTGTAGTGTTTTTAATGCTCATAAAGAGGCTCAAGTTGCTGAATTTATAAATGTAGAAAAAACTCAAAAACAACAGATTACTAGTTTAAAAGAGTTTAATAAACAAGAGTTTAGGCATGTTCAACGGTCATTAACTAAAATTGAAAGAAGATTAGGTATATACGAACCTGAAGATCCGGAGTAATAATGCCTTTAACACAAATATTTACTGATGATTTTAATGATAATGATTATACTCCCCTATGGACATTAGACGGTGATCCAATATTTACAGAAATTGGTGGAGAGATGGTTGTAAGTGCGTTTACGCAAACTGGTTATCTAGAAGTAACTGGACTTACAGTTGAATCTGGTAAGATATATAGGGTTGACTTTGATTTAAGTGCTAATGGATTATCACCTGTAGCTGATTTAAGTATTTTAATAGGTGGTGCTCGAGGTGGTTCAGGCGATATTAACCTAGATAACCTTGCTGTAGGGTTTTATTTAAGGAATGTTACCGCTCCTGACAATGGAAAGATTAGATTGTATATGACCGCAAGTTCAGGCAATTTTTCACTTAATAGTTTAACAGTTTATGAAGAACAATTTGCTGCAATAAGTATTTAAGGAGATTTAAATGAAGATAATAAAGTTTTTAATACTAGTATGTTGTTTTAGTTATATGATTTCAAATGTGTCTGGTCATGGATTTGGTGGTATGTATAGTTTTTATGAACACGATGGGTTAGATTCTTATGGTCGTAGACCTCATCGAATACCGCCGAGTTATGTGGGAGAGATTGTCTATCAAGAAGATTTTGACGACCTTGCCCAATGGGACGTGTTTAATGGTACAGAAGCTCTTAATACAACTAATGTTGTCGGATCTGATGCCGCTACACCCGCGTCTTATAAAATGACTGCAACTACGGGTGCTATTTCAGCATTTACACTTGATGTCATATCAGCAACAGATTTGCGAGGTTGCCATGGTAATTTACGTGTATACGTTCATCCAGGTTCAGGGGTTTCCGCTCCTACTACTATTTTATATATAGCAATTCAATTGAGGGATAGTGCTGTAAAAATTGACGAATATAGGCTTTTAAGTACCGATTTAGCAGGAGGTAACCCAAGAGCAGATGAAGGTTGGTATGATTTAGATTTTTTAGTTAATCAACCAACAAGTGCTTATATTCCAACCTTCGACCCTAGTGACACAGTAAGAATAACCATATTGGTTGCAAAAAATGATATTGATGATACACCATCAATTACGCTTGACCAACTTACTTTTTACAAACCACGTAATAAAGTAGGTTTAGTGCTGTTTCGATTTGACACTATGTATACAAGAACAAAACAAGCTCTTGCATATATGGAGGCACAAACTCTTACTGGGACTTCAAGAACCTTAAAAGCTTCAATGATGGTTAATGAAATAACTTTAGGGGGTGGTTCTCATTTAACAGTAAATGAAGTACGCGACCTACAAGCAAGAGGGCATGAAGTAGGAATGTATGCATCTTTATGGGCGGATTTAGATACTGATGCAGAAAGACTAGCTTCGGTGAAAACAACTCAAGATTGGATGCGTGCAAATGGTTTTGGTAAAGGCGTTAATAAAATTGCACATGATACGGCTGCTAATTTTTTAAACAATGCTAGAGAAAGATTGTTGGATAGATATTATGATATAATTTTAGCCGGTCCCGGACTTGATTCTTCAAACGCAGAAGCTGTTAGAGCATTATGGAATCCTAAGATATTAATGTGGTCTTATTTTTTAAGTGATTCTACAAATATACCTGCTGCTTTAGTACAAGCAGCCTCTAAATATAAAGGACTTATGGTATATGGTGCCCATGTTACAAGTGATGCTGAACTCGCTAGATTCAAAACGGATATTGATACTATTGTAACCGAAATAAATAAGGGTGGTCTTATACCTGTTACAATGGAAGGTATATTAACAGGTTCAGGTTTGTTCGAGGAATCTGACCAACACGTTATTTCTATTGCTGATACCGGAGACGGAGGTCTTGGATTGCTTACACTTTCACCGCAGGGAAAATTGGTAAAAATTGATTGTTTAGATGCACAGGGTTGCACTATTACAATGGATGAACAAAACTATACAAATGGTTATAGGATTACCGTTGTAAACGTAGGGGCTGCAAATGTTTTAAACTTTGCTGACACTGCAGGCATTTCGGAAACTACAGGAGCAGTAGCGTTAGCACAATATGATTCGTTAGACCTTCTCTGGATTGGTGACAGATGGGTTATGCAAGGAACAAGTGACAATTAAGGAGATATAATAATGGCAGCAATTTTAGTATCTTTTTATAGAACTACAGGATTAACTTTATGGGTCAAAGTAGTAAAAAGAACAGATAAAAATATTCTTGATATAAATGATGATACTTTTAAACTTACACCCACTTGGGTAAATTCTTTAACTGCAGTAGCAGAAACAACTACAGTTTCTAAAGGCTATTACTGGGCAAATATCACTTTTCCTGCTGGTATTCATCTTTGTGATATTTTAATTCTAAATAGTAATGTAGCTGATTCTGAACCAATTGATGGTTATGAATTTATAGCTGATGGAACAACTGGTCAACAAATTACCGCACATGCTTTTGTTGGAACTGATGGAAAAGTTCTTCTTTCTGCAAATGCACAAGCCTTATCTGCTACATTAGAGGTTGATGCTAAATTAGTGAATAGTCTTACACCACTTTCAAGTGCAGATATAGTTACTAATGTATGGGCTCAGGCTATGACTGACTTAGCTCAAGGTGCTCCAAGTGCTACTGCTTCAGTCTTAACTGCAATTAATTACTTATATGAAGCTTTACGAAATAAGACTGAAACTACTGAAGGTGAATTAGCAATTATGAGGGATGATGGTGCTACTAAATTGATAAAATCAGTTTTAAGTGATGATGGTACAACATTTACAAAAAATGAATTTATTAGTGGAGCATAAATATATTAAAGTGTTAACCTGACACTTTTTTGATTTAATGTTATATTCAAATATAAATAAAGAGTTAAATTAGTAGAAAGGTAGATTATGGCTAAAGGCGCTGATGGACAATCAGGAAATAATTTTGGTAAAAAACCATATGATACAAACTTAACTGGACATCCACAGGCTGCAGATGCTCCCATTGTTAATGCAGAGTTAGCACATGAAGTTAAAGTACCAGTAGTACAACCAGATCCAGGGTTACAACATCATGCTGCTGATGCTACAGGAAAAATTGTAAGTTAACTATATTAACCTAGGGTATTAAGATAATGCAAATAATGTTTACTATACAACCTCCAAAAGTTGTTCGAGATAAACCAGAGTATATTCAAAAAGCTTATATTCGTGAATTTCAACGAGTAGAAGATTTAACAGGTGATGTACTAACTGCTAAGCATGCAGCTGATTTATTATTAGCTCAATTAACAGTTAGAGGTGGTTTATCATCTCGACAAAAATCTATTGCTAAGATGATAGAGGAATCAATGGATGTAAAAATTCATGCTCATCTTTCTGAAATAAGTGCATATGACTGTTTACCATCTGAAGTACTTGAGGCTATTAAAGCAATTGACCCACATCCATTTTTTGCTGTATATGATATTGGTGGTGAGGGTGTTTCAACTGGTGCTGTAGATAATCAAAAAGAAAGAAAAATTTGGTCGTTTGCTGCAATTAAAGAATTAGCACGTAAAATTAAAGAAAATGTAGCAGGTGTTATTCATGGTCATAATGCTGTAAATCAAGATACTAAACCAAAACATGGGAGGATTGTTTATGCATTTACTAAGGTTATAAAAAATTCACTTCATGCTATTGCTGTAGCTCATATTACTAGTAAACAAATGATAGAAAGTATTAAGTCTGGAAAACTAGATATATGTTCTGTTGAAGGGAATGTAATATTGGCACGTGATAATCAAGGTGGTAATTGGTTTGTTAAACAAGTTAAAAATATTACTAATCTAGCATTAGATAGTTCAGTGATTGCTAAACCTGGATTTAATAGTGCTGGTATATTAGCAACAATTCAAGAACTAACAGACAAAGGAGAGTAAAAAATGAAGAACACACATGAGGAAAGAACTGTATTTATTAGAGAAGAGGGTGAAGATGATAATGCTGAGAAGTTATCACTAATTGACATTAAGGCAGCTATTGCTAAACAGTCAATTCCAATCAGTGAATTATTTTCTAGGCAGGATATTGCAGTTAATAGGACTGTTTTAGAATTAATTCATACTGCTGAGAATAAAGCTAAAGCTGGATTAGAAAGTGAAATTGTTATTTTAACTAAGTCTAATAATGAACTTAAAGCTTTTAAAGATAAGGCTGATGTGGCTTCACTTGTTGAAAAATGTAGTGCTTTAACTGATAAAGATGAAGCAACTGTTGAGTATGTTACATCAAGAATGAAAAGTGGTCGCGGTGTAGATCTTAGTGGCAATCTTTCTGATGCTGAACGGCAAGCTAAAGTTGATGAGGCAATTGCAGAAGAACTTCAACTCATCAAAGATCAAGGAATTACTTTTAAAAAACCAGCTGCTGATACTGATGATAATGATGATGATTTTAGTGATGATCCAGATAATGTAAAAAAAGCAGATATGAGTAAAGCTGAAAATAATCCACTAATTCCAGCATCTGGAGGCTGAAAAAATATTCCAGATCAGTTAAAATCAAAATAATTGAATATCAGCGACAGTTGATTAATCTGGCGACAGTCATAATGTTAAATTCTTTTGAAAGGTATAAACAATGGGTAACATTGGAGATTTATCTCGTTTAACCGGGTCTGATATGCTCGGTTTAAGATGTCCTGTTGGGGATACCAAAGTAATGGAAGTTTCGGATGTTCAAGGTGTTACAGCTGGTACACTTAAAGAACTTAGTGACTGCTTAGTAATACCTTATGAAACTCAGACCAGTGGCATTTATGTTGCAGGTTATGAGATTCCGAAGCTTAACTATAATATTATTGGTGGTTCTGCATTAGTTGCTGGTGCTAAACTTTCATACAATTCCACTTCAGATGCATTTGAGGCTGGTCAGTCTGATGTACTAACAACTGGAGTTTTACTTCAGACTAGTAATAGAGCTGAACAAGCAATTGCGTCTGAGGCTATTATTGCTTTTGATGGTTATGGCCA
>Ga0114923_10001744_pt1 | contig 14931 bp, 11 predicted proteins | sample SumtaG_FD_89578 | JGI IMG/M metagenome (GOLD analysis project Ga0114923, IMG submission 89578) | Deep subsurface microbial communities from Indian Ocean to uncover new lineages of life (NeLLi) - Sumatra_00157 metaG | ecosystem: Environmental > Aquatic > Marine > Oceanic > Sediment | place: near...
ACATACATCTCATCTTCGAGTTTCAGAAGAGAATAGGTCTTGTGTGAGAAGGAACTCTCAATAACGTCAATCATAGAACCGTATGTTGGGACTGCATCGGTCTTTCCAACTACACGTAATGTTCCGATAGCCCTCTGAATATGTGTCAGACCATCATTGTTAGCCATGCAATGGGGGCAAACAGTATTTCCGATAATCTTGATTTCGACTTCATGAGTGAATGGATCTTTGTTTTCTTTTCGGGTTGTTGCTGATACATCGCAGACTTCCCACGTCCGCTTTTTTGAAACTGGGGTCTTGGTTGAATAGCCGAATTCAAAATCAAATTTCACTTCACCATTACTGAAGGGATGCTTCTGAGCTAAACCCTCGAGAATCTTGATCTGTATCTCTTCAATAGATGGATGCACCATGAATTGATCACTTAATTCCTCAGTCATAGATTCAACAAGTCGAGACATGTGAATTCCTTTCAAGTCTGCAGGTAGGTCGATGGTTATCTCAACAGTGGGCACAATATGATGTCGTAATCCACTTCGTTCTGTTACAACAAAGGTCTTGAGATTTTTAACACCGACCTTGCTGAGGTGGATTCTATGCTTTGGTTCCTCATTCTGTGTTTCAATGACCAAGTTGAGAGTCTCCGCAAATCGTAGTTTAGTTAATCTTCGTAACAACCAGTGGAGCCTGCGCTTTCGCTAACGCAGACCTTCACTCGAAGATTTGGAAAGTCTATGTGACCATGTATATATTTGGCCAGGAGTTCTGCAGTTGTTGCCCCTATTCCAAGCACAATACAATCTTCTTCAGGAAAGACGTATCTCTTTTTGCCCACAAGGACTTGAACGAATCCCTCCTCAGTTTTACACTGATTGTTTTTGAATCCCCAGGTAACATAACCTTGTGATCAAGATTCTTGCAGATTTTCACTATTTTGTCTTTCACTTCTCCGAAATCAATAACCATTCCATCTTCATTAAGAGGACCAGTCATGGTAACATCGACTGCGTAATTGTGCCCATGAAGTTTTTCGCAGTCCCCACAGAAACGAAGAAAATGTGAAGCACTGAAATGCATCCTCTGATCTTTGACGTGTACGCTGTACAAAGAAAGGCCTCCAGATATTATCTGAGCCTGAGCGGACTTTGCTTGTAAAACTGTCGGAAGGGAAAGATTCTACTCTTTCGCTCGTCTTTGTCTCTCAAAAACTTCGATGAGGTCATCAACTGTAGTAGCCTGTGTTGGATCTTTGTCATCTCGCCATTTACCAGTGAATCTAGGAAAACGAATAGCAAGACCTGCATCTCCCTTCAAACGACCCTTTCCTGCAGGATGTGTAGGACTGGATGTTATTTCATCACCTAAGACCTCAATCACTTCAACGGGCTCGAACCAAACATCTGCTTCAATGCCAGCTATGACCTTTGGATTCCTTGTTTCGATTTTATGCTCTTCAAGTCGCTCCTTGAACTCTGCAAGCATCTCTTCGGTGAAGCCAGTACCAATCTTACAAACAGTGGGGTAAGTGTCAGTCATGTCATCATACGCTGAAGCAAGAATGGCACCATAAAGCCCAGTTCGTTTTCCTCTTCCATGGATTGCTCCAACAATCACAAGATCAGCAGAATCTGCTAGACCTTCAGTATAGGAAGCTTTCAGTTTGATCCACAACCAACTGCGTGCGCCTGCCTGATAGCTTGATTTCTCGTGTATCGCTTTAGCAATGACACCTTCGTAACCAGTGTTTATTGCATCCTCAAAAATCTCGTAAAGCCTCTCAGGTTCTTCAGTGAATTCACCGATTGTCAAACTTACTCTATCACCAACTTCAATGGTATCTTCCATTAGCTTCCGACGGTCAAGCATTGGTCGAGAGGTTACATCTTCACCATCGAGAAACAGAATATCAAAAACAAACAGTGCTACTGGAACTTCTTTCTGCATGTTCTCAATGTCAGTCTTTCTTCTCCGTCGCATGAGTTCCTGAAATGGTTTCATTTTTCCTGTGTCGGGATCGATTGCAACACATTCTCCCTCAAGTACACATGATTCAGCTTTGATGTTATTGAGAATAAGTTGCACAACATCTGGATACTGATGTGTGATGACTTCTTGTCTACGTGAATAGAGTGTAACTTCATTTCCATCCTTGTGTGCTTGAACCCGTTCACCATCATACTTGTATTCAACAAAAGCTTTCTTTCCGATTTTCTCCATAATCTCTTCAGCGTCGGATAGCTTCTTAGCAGCCATCATTCGAATAGGAATACCAACAGTTGTATGAATTGCTCGAACTGCGTCAATACCTTTCTCAGCTAACACACACGCAACATGTCCAAGGTCACTGCACACATTGAAAGCTGCTTCTAAATCGCTACGTGCTTCTCGGTTTCCAGTGAAAGCTGTAGAGAGTCCATCTATAATTCCCATATCCCCGAGCCCAAGTCGCAATGAACCTGTGACCGTTCTCAGAATGTATCGAGCCTCAATGGGGTCAGCATCAGTAAGCAGACCTGCAAGTTTGGAAACCTTTGTCTTATTGCTCCCAGACCCACTCATTCTAGCTGTTTCAACAAGTGCGTCATATACAGCAGATACTGTCAGATCCTCTGCAAACAATGTAGCCTGTGCACTCTCTTGCAGGAGGGATTCTCCTGTGGTACCAATATCACCGGTTTCTCGCAGAACATCTAATACAGTATTCTCAGGTACTGAGGCAGCGGTAGCTACAACCTGAACAGCCATCTTTTCGGCAATACCAATTTCAGGTTCACTTTTCCAATCAGGATGCAATTTGCCCATTGTCAGAGCAACAATCTTATCGACATCTTTGACTTCAGCTTCTTTGAGCATCTCTGAATAGAGTTGAATCTTGTCAAGGGTTCCTGATGTTGACTCAATCTCATCATATGCCTGCGCAAGCTTAAGATAACGCATCGATTTTGACTCCCTAAATTAGTGGCTAACCATATGCTTTATAAACGCAGCCAAGAGCACTGCTGTTCACTGACTAAGTATGGTGAGATAAAATTGGGTAGCGTAAGACCACGATACATTAAGAACGCAGCTAAGAATCTCTTAGCTCTCTATCCAGATACCTTTACAGATGATTTTGAATCCAACAAGAGATTGGTTGAACAACTCACCGATACTAAGTCAAAGAAGGTTCGTAACAGAATTGCCGGCTATATTGTCGGATTGATCAAGATTGGTGTTGCCCGTGCAGCATTCGAGGCAGCAGAACCTGGTGAAGAATTCTCTGAAACTGATACTGAGATGTAATTCACATTTCATTCCCATATTTTTCAAAGATGAGAAGATATGCCATATGACGATTTTTTCCTCAGAAAGGAGTCTTAAGGAGGAACCTTGACCATCATCATATGGATTCAACAAAGAACTTGCTCTTCAAAGGGGATTGTCTTGACATAATCCAAAATAGGCTTGAAGATATGAAAGGCAAGTTCCGTTTGATCTATATCGATCCCCCCTTTCTTTCTGGAACACAGTATAGTGTAAAGCAGAAATCATCAGGTGATGCTGAAAGTGCAGGCACACTCTCTGAAACCCTAACATACAGTGACAAATGGAATGGTCTCGAGGATTATCTATCATTTATGAAACCTCGACTAGAGGCTATGAAAGATTTACTCTCAAATGATGGAAGTCTTTGGGTGCATCTGGATTGGCATGTTTCGCATTATGTTAAAATTATTCTAGACGAGATTTTCGGATACAAGCATTTTGTCAATGAGATAGTCTGGAAGAGAACGAATAGTCCCAAAGCACAGAGCAAAGGTTTTGGAACTCAGCATGATGTAATTCTTCTCTATGCTGTAAATCCTCAAGGTTTTCAAATCAAACCAACCTATAGAGAACATGATGCTAGGTCTCTCAAACCGTATAGCTACAAAGATGAGAAAGGCAAATTCAGACTTATCGAAATAGAAGCCCAGGGTATTCAAAGGACAGAAGGGAGAAAGCAGTTCGAGTGGAGGGGAAGAACAGCTCCCTTTCTCTACAAGAAAGAAAAACTCGATGATTGGTGGGAGAACGGAATCATCTATAGAAGTCGTAATGGTAGGTACACAAAGAAACAGTATCTCAAAGATTCTCCAGGTATTCTCGTTTCAGACCTGTGGTATGATATCGCTCCTGTACAAGGGGCATCACAGGAGAATACAGGATTTCTAACTCAAAAACCAGAAGCTCTTCTTGAACGAGTAATAACTTCAGCAACTGATGAAGGAGACCTAGTAGGTGATTTCTTTGCTGGCTCTGGAACGTCAGCAGTTGCAGCTGAAAACTTGAATCGTCGATGGGTATTGTGTGATGAATCAGATTCATCAATCGACGTCATCAGGAAACGTATTGATGGGCTTGAGAAGAAGGTGACATATGGTTTGGTAGAATGAAATATCTTCACTCTGACTCTTCGAGTATATATCAAGAACGCGGCAATATGGCGACTCATAAATTGTAGTCATACTTTACGGATTCTTCAATTTCCTAATTGCTCCACCAGGTGCAACACCCTTAGGACATGCTTTCACGCAGTTCATGATGAGATCACAAAGTGGTGCACCATTCAATGAAGTTGCAGCTTCAAGATATCGTTCGGGATTCTTGACTCTGTTATCCTCTGCAAAACGCCAAGCCTTTGTGAGTGCTGCAGGTCCAACATACTCGACCTGTTCAGCATTAACGGGACATGAACCAAAACAGATTGCACAGAGAATGCAGTTCACATAACGTTCTATCTTCTTTCTGTCAGCAGGACTCTGAAGCCGAGCTTCTTCACCGTCTTCTTGGTCCACCCACAGTTTCATTGTTTCCAAAGCGCGATAGAATCGGGTCATATCAACAACAAGGTCTTTCTCCACAGGCATATTTGGAAGTGGCTCAATCAGAATCTCTTCTTCAGAATTCCATCCAGGAGGTGCCGTCGTAAGGGCTGAGAAATCCTTGAGATTCATATCCATTCCACGAACATCACTCACTTGGGTTCTACACGCCAATCGAGGTTCCTTGTTAATTAACATTGAACAACTACCACAGACTGCACCCCGACATGAATATCTGAATGAAAGAGAGGGGTCCATCTTATCTTGAATTTGAAAGAGCCCATCTAGAATTGTCATGCCTTTTCGCAGTTCAATCTTGTAGAGGTCATAATGGGTTATCTTCCGACCCTCTCGACTTCGAGCAACTCTCAGTTTCATCAGTAAGTCCTCTCCTTTACTTCGAACATGCCAAGGTTGACATCTATGAGTTCAGTCTTCACATAATCATCTTCTCTTGTAAACAACGAGTGCTTCAGGAAATTCTCATCATCTCGTATGGGATAGTCAAGTCGCCAATGAGCTCCCCGACTTTCACGTCGCATCAATGCACCCATTGTAATAACTTCTGCAAGGTCTAGCATATTCTCTAATTCGAGAATCCGTATCAATGAGAAATTGTATCTTGTATCGCTATGGCCTGCAAAGACATTGTTGAACCGTTCCTTCAGTTCTCGAATCATACTTAGTGCGGCTTTAAGATCCTCCTCTCTTCGATAAACTCCAACAAGACTGTCCATAGTTATACCCATTACTTCGCGAATCTCAGCTGGCGATTCACCACTCTCTTTGAATACGAGCTCTTGGAGTTTTTCTCTCACTCTGAAAGCTTCATTCTCAACACATTCAGAACTAGGTTCCTGAGCACTTGGTAAATATTCTCCAATCTTTTCACCCACCACTTTTCCAAATACAAGAGTTTCCAGAAGGGAGTTCCCACCTAAGCGATTAGCTCCATGGACACTCATGCATGCAGCCTCTCCTACTGAAAATAATCCTGCTACTGGAGTTACTCCATTCTTGTCTGTGTGTATACCACCCATGGAATAATGCTGGCCAGGTTTGATAGGTATTGGTTCATCTATCGGATCAACACCCGCGAAATGAATGGATATTTCCCTGATGCCTGGAAGACGTTCCAGTATCTTCTCTCGACCGAGGTGACGCAGGTCAAGATGTACATACTCACCATCTATTCCGCGACCTTCATTGATTTCGGTCTGGATAGCGCGAGCCACAATATCTCGGGGAGCTAGTTCCATCTTCTCAGGAGCGTACTTGTCCATGAATCGTAAACCCTCTGAGTTGACAAGATAACCACCCTCACCTCGAGCACCTTCACTCATGAGGATACTTGAACCATAGAGTGTAGTAGGATGGAATTGAATGAATTCCATATCTTTCAGAGGTACGCCAACACGAAGAGCAAGAGCGCAACCATCGCCTGTATTGATGATTGCATTCGTGGAATGACAATAGACACGCCCAAAACCACCAGTGGCTATAACAACAGATTTTCCGATGAAGCCGTGAATCTCACCAGTGGCAATTTCCAATGCTGTCAGTCCACATATCCGATCTTCTTTTCGCACAAGTGATGTGACGAACCATTCATTGTAAAATGTGACTCCACTATTGAGAGCTTGTTCAAAGGTCGTATGAAGAAGATTATGTCCGGTCCTATCAGCAGCATAGCAAGTCCTTGGAAATGCAGCACCACCGAAAGGTCTCTGAGCTATCTTTCCATCATCTGTACGAGAAAATGCAGTTCCCCAACGTTCGTTCTCAATGACTGCTCCAGGTGCTTCCTTTGCTAGTATCTCAGTAACGTCTTGATCTGCTAGGTAGTCAGAACCTTTGACGGTATCAAAGGCATGACTTTCCCAAGAATCACCCTCACCAAGAGATGCATTAATGCCCCCTTGTGCTGCTACTGAATGAGACCGTAGTGGATGGACCTTGGTTATGACTGCAACATCAAAGTCCTTTGCCAACTGAATAGCAACTCTAAGTCCGGCGAGACCAGCTCCGATTATGAGCAGATCGTGTTTATGTTGGGTAATTGTTAGCACCTCAGATTATTCAATACGCAATTTTCGTTATATTCTGTTCCCTAACCGTTCTTTTTGTGTTGAACAAACTTGAATATCAAACTGTTCGTCTATACACACGCTACAATCTAACAAAGATGATAAGTCTAGACGAGGAAGCCAAGTAGTCGGGGAATCGTGTTGAATGAGAATGTTAAGAAAGTAATCACAATAGTCTTGATTGTTATCGCAGGTGTTAGCTTTAGTTTATACGCCACTCTTCCATCCGTTGAATATGAAGGATGGCTTATCAGGCAAAATGATGAGATTCAATATTCTGTGACCGCAGAAGTCAATGCTGGAGATACCTTTGTTGTGGATATCCTCAATGATTATGGAATTACGTCTGGCTCATCCTTTACGATTCGCGCAGCAGAAAACCCTTCGATCATAAATATTTCTGGAATCTGTGAAAATCTGTTGAAATTCACAGGTGTAGTACAAGTCGAACAGCAGTATGGTCAGGATTGGATTCTCCGAAACTCGAGCCTACCCTTTTTCCTGCCTACTGGATACTGGGAAGAAATCGATGAAACGTTAGATGAGGCCACCAGCATAAATTTGGTGCGGGAGTGGTGGGGAGAGATGACCTTCAGTAGATCCTTTGTTTCAACAGAATTTGGTTCTCTGGGTTATTTCATGGCTTGGGAGCTAGATGATGGGGTGCTACAAGGGATGGCTATCAATGCCACTTCAAACAATGGATGGGATTTCATTCGTTTAGCACTATCCAGCCAGCGACTCGCGTACGTAATTGATATCAACTATTTACTGGAGTCCTTTAGTAGGAATGCGTTTCGTAACTTTTTCATGTTCGGTACCTTTGGTCCATTCATTGTCCTAGTATGTCTCTGGCGGCCAAATCGTCAAAAGCGCCAACAAAAGCCTCTTCCCGAGTCTTTGGAAGATCAACGAGTGGGATACGGCTAGTTAAGCTAAACCATCTTGGATGGGTCAAGCAGTTCATCAAGATTCTCAATATCGATGTTCTCCTCTTGAATGACTTCCCTGATGGTCTTCCCCTCTTTGTGAGCTTTCTTTGCAATCTCAGCAGCTCTATCATACCCGATAACGGGAGATAATCGTGTAGCAAGCATCAAGCTCTGTTCGAGTTGTTGTTTGATTCTCTCTTCATTGACCTTGAGACCCTTCAAACAATTTTGAGTGAATGATTCAGTACCAGCACCGAGTAATTTCATCGACTCAAGGAGATTAACAATCATAATGGGCTTGCTCATATTGAGATCCAAGACACTACCATACCCTTCCGCAGCTGTAATTGCAGCATCATTCCCAATGACTTGCACACAAACCTGAATGAGTGCTTCTGATTGAGTCGGATTCACCTTTCCAGGCATAATTGAAGAACCAGGTTCATTCTCAGGGAGAAGTAATTCACCAAGTCCAGCTCGAGGACCGCTTCCCATCCAGCGAATATCATTCGCCATCTTAATGCAGGTTAATGCTAGACTTCTTAGAGCAGCGCTTGCTCTGACGATTGCAATGTGAGAGGATATTCCTTCTGCAGGAACAGGATTAACTTTGAACTTGAAGCCAGTAATTTTATGGAGTTCCTTAACAACGCGATCTGCAAATCCCTTGGGAGTGTTGAGTCCAGTTCCAAGCGCAGTCCCGCCAATTGGAACTACCATCAGGGTTTCCCAAACTGGACCAAGATCCTTGGAAATTGAGGTTTCTATTTGTTGTTTGTATACTTCAAACTCGGTAGAGAGAGGTATAGGTACAGCATCCATAAGATGGGTGCGTCCAACTTTCACAATCCCCTGGAATTCTGCGATCTTCTCCTTCAATGTATTTCTTAGTAAGTCAAGAGGTTTCATCAGGTCATCTCGAAACGCAAAAGCAGCAGCAACATGCATTGCAGTTGGGATTACGTCGTTCGAGGATTGTGATGCATTAGCATGGTCATTAGGATGAACTGGAGACTTTGTCCCCTTGGGCTGACCCAGAATCTCATTTGCTCTATTGCTCAGAACTTCATTCATGTTAACGTTGGTCTGGGTCCCGGACCCCGTCTGGAAGACATCGATTGGAAACTGGTCTAAAAACTTGCCCTCTTTGATTATCTCATCCACAGCTAGACCCAGTGCGTCACCAATGGACTTGTCAATTTTCTTTGCCGCCACGTTCGCAATCAAGCAAGCTTTCTTCACTTTAGCAAGTGCAAGAATGAATTCCTTGGGAAATGTCTTCCCGCTTATCTTGAAGTTCATCAACGCTCGCTGAGTGTTAATTCCCCAGTAGACATCAGCAGGGACATCTAATTCGCCAATGGAGTCCTTCTCTCTTCTAGTTGTTCCCATGACTTTCACCCTCTCGTTACGAGATTGTCATCGAATTCCCTAAAGCATTAGGTCATCGATTATCTTCTGAACATCCTTCAGGTCTGTAGTGTGATCCTTCAATGCTCCTTTCTCTGGAAGAGCAATTCCCGAAGCAAGGTCAGGTCGTTCAACGTTATAGAAAATGCCAACTGGATAACGGTCTCCATTCTCCATGGCTTTTTCGAGAGCCTTGAACTTGTCAGTGACATCATGTCCTTTCTCTTCCAATGAGTAGGTATGCTCATTGTAGTATTTCCAAGTCAACTGACGATTCCAAGTAACGCATGGCTGAAGAATATCGATCACTGCGAAACCCTTGTGGCGGATTGCCTGAACCATGAGCTTCACGAGACCTTTCTGGTCGCCTGAGAATCCTCGAGCAACAAATGTCGCTCCAGCTGTGATAGCTTGGGCCATTGGACTTACAGGATCCATTGGTGCGCCAGGTGGGGGAGGAGATGTCTTTGAAATGTAACCTCTGGGTGCTGCTGGTGAAAATTGTCCTTTTGTAAGACCATTTACACCGTTATTGTGGATGAAGACAGCCATGTTCACATTCCTTCGTGCAGCATGCACGAAATGGCCAAGACCTTCAGCAAGACAATCACCATCACCTGTGTGTACAAAGACCTCCAAGTCGGTATTCGCAAGATGAATTCCAGTTGCAAATGGAATTGGTCTTCCGTGGAGAGTATGAATGCTATTAACACCACCAATGTAGTGTAGAATCTTACTTGAACAGCCAATCCCAGACGTGAGTACGAGTTCATGTATTGGCGTATCCAGTTCAATCACTGCTTTCTTCAATGCAGCTAAGATTCCAAAGTTACCGCATCCTGTGCACCAAGTAATCTTCTGTGGTTCTTCAAGCATTTCTGGTGTAATCATACGATACCACCCTCCTCTAGTTCACTGATAATCCATTGCGGGGTCATAGGTCTCCCATCGTATTTGTTGATATGTTGAGTGACTTCTAGACCAGTCTGCATTCTGACAAGTTGAGCAAACTGCGAAGTAATGTTCTGCTCCACTGCAATCACCTGTTTTGCCTGAGCAAATACTTCACGTAGTTTCACAGTACGTAATGGATACACATCACAGAAGTGCAGTTGATTGATAGACACACCACGTGATGCTAATGATTGAACAGCTTCATACGCAGCACCCCATGTTGAACCCCAAGTGAGAAGTGTTATGTCGGCTTTCTCTTCTCCGTAAATCTTTGGAGGATTTAGATCAGCCATGATTGCAGGAATCTTGTTCATGAATTTCTGAACCATGAGCGCTCTCATCTCAGCGTCTTCTGTAATGTGTCCATCTTCTCGGTGCACATTACCAGCTGAAACAACTGTCTTGCCCTTATCGCCCGGAAATGCCCTTGGTGATATCCCATCATCAGTGAGGAGGTGTCTTTTGTAATCGGGATCAGGTCCAGGTTTTGCGAGCTTACCTACATCTCTCTTGACTCCAGAAACATCTATTCTGGGAATGTTCATGACGGAGTCTGCAAGGTATTGATCACCTAGGACCATTACAGGTATCTGAAACTTATCTGCCAAGTTGAAAGAGCGTGTAGCAACATCGAATGCTTCTATAGGATCCTTAGGTGCGAACATGATTCTCGGAAATTCTCCTTGACTTGAGAATGCCATGAAGAGAAGATCAGCCTGTTCAGTTCTTGTTGGTAAACCAGTACTTGGACCAGGTCTCTGAGCATTGTAAATTACAACTGGTGCTTCAATCATAGCTCCATAGCCAAGAGCTTCCACCATCAGTGAGAACCCACCACCAGAAGTTGTGACCATAGAACGAGCTCCGGCATATGATGCACCTATTGCCATTGCAAGTGAAGATATCTCATCCTCAGTTTGTATCGAACCAATCTTCAATTGATGTGAATATGTGACTATATCCTCAAAAACGGACGTTGAGGGACTCATCGGATAAGATGAAATCCACTTCACATTTGCAGCAATCGCTCCAAGTGCAAGTGCCTTGTTTCCAGTAAGTATTAGTTTATCATTACTGGGGCCTTTCTCAAGGGTTTCAAGATTATATTTGCAAGTTCCTGTAAAATCACTCTTTGTCAAATCGTACAAAGCTTTAGCAACGGCAACGTTACCTGCTACTATTTTCTCACCTTTTCTTCCGAAGATGTCAGCAAGAACCTGTTCTACAAGATCAAAGGGGAAGTTAATCACAGCAATTACAGCACCAAGTGCTGCAGCATTCATCATTCTGATGTTGCCACCAACTTCACGTGCAGTCTTCTCTAGAGGTGCAGGAAAATGACATGCTTCCAAATCATCAAATTCAATTCCTTCATCAAAGATGATGACTCCACCCTCGGAGAGGTTGTCACGTTTTCCAACAACTGCATCTTTTGAGAGTGCTATTATCACATCCACTTCATCAACAGATGCATAGATGGGTTTGTCACTAACTCGGATCTGGGTGAAGTTGTAGCCACCGCGTATCCGAGATTCGAAATCTTTTATCGTGAAGGTGTAAAAGCCAGCCTGTACAAAGACCTGAGTGAGTAAATCACCAATCGTGTCAATGCCTTGACCAGCAGCGCCTCCGATGTTGAAGGTAATATCCATCGTTACTATTCTCTCCCAGAATAACTATTGTTCAGTCAGTTTGCTCTTATGTGCTTCGCTACGGCGGCAAAGATGATACTGGTTTATTCAGTTTCCAACTATTCAGATTTTGGTTCGTGTTCAGACACATTTTTTTCATCTTCTTCTGAGGACGGAAACATTCGTGACCACCAATCAGGTCTTTTTGGTTTCCACCATGAACGATCACCCAAATCTCCACGCCATGGAGAGGTCATTTCAGGTCCTTCAATTTTAAACATGAAGATCAGACCTACAATGAATTGAATGGGGATAGGACCAATGAACACGAATCCAGCAGCAAGATCATTCATTCCTCTTAAGAAAAGTGCAAATAAAGTTGGGAAGATTAGACTTAGCATACCGACCCAAACTACACTAAATCTCGTACAGTTACCTCTGAAATAGCGGATTATTTTCCAAACATAAACTATGTTGAAAAGTGTGAAAGGCAATGTTATCCAGATATTTGTTAAAATAAACAGAGATATCATTGAACTCTGGAAGAACATCCAATGGGAGTACGACCAGATTATAGAATATATTGTGAATTCAAAATATCCATATCCTCCCCCAAAGACATTGAATCCACCAAATGGAATTACTCCAAGTGGTACAATCAATGTTATCAGTATCATAAAGAATGCAATAACTCCAGGGCTCGTTCCAAAGAGTTCTAGGTCTGGATCTTCTTCTTCGCTCATCCGTCTCATCCTCCTGTACTTGGAATCTCGATACTTTTCACTAAAAAGTAAATCGAAAGTCAAATTCTCGTACCTTTTTTACCTCTTAAGAGACAGTTGGCAAGTTTTAAAAGCGCAGAGCTAGCACAGTTTTATTAGCAGTATAAGCCGAAGTGCTTGTACAGTTTTAACAAATGAATAGCAGACTACTTTGTAATAGAATACCTAGTGGCTTGCGAAAAATTAACCTTTAGGGGAATAACAATGGCACAGTTGTCTGGAACACCCGTCCTCATTCTTAAGGAGGGTACAAGTCGAACACGCGGAAAGTCCGCTCAACAGAACAACATCATGGCAGGTATTGTTATCTCAGACGCAGTCAAATCTACTCTAGGCCCTCGTGGAATGGACAAGATGCTCGTTGACAGTCTCGGAGATGTGACAATTACAAACGATGGTGCATCAATCTTGAAAGAGATTGACGTACAGCATCCAGCCGCAAAGATGCTTGTTGAAGTAGCAAAGAGCCAGGACCAGGAAACAGGTGACGGCACAACAACCTCGGTTGTTTTAGCTGGTGAACTTCTGAAGAGAGCACAAGATTTGCTCGAGATGAAGATCCATCCCACGATTCTCGTCGGCGGCTATCAGAAAGCAGCTGAGGAGGCAACCAAGATACTCAAAGAAATTTCAGTATCAATGGAAGGAATGGACAAGAAGATCCTCACCGGAATTGCATCAACCTCAATGAACAGTAAGTCTGTAGTAGGTTCAAAGGACCTTTTTGCAAAGATTGCAGTCACTGCAGTACTTCAGGTTGCAGAAAAGACTGATGATGGAACCCGTGCTGACATTGATATGATTGAAGTCATCAAGAAGCAAGGTAAGAGCCTCAATGAAACCGAACTAATTACTGGAATGGTAATTGATAAGGAGATAGTTCATGCATCCATGCCAAGGAAGGTAGAGGGTGCAAAGATTGCTCTTGTTAACACAGCTATCGAAATCGAGAAAACCGAGTTCGATGCAGAAATCAAAATTGATAGTCCTGATCAGATTCAAGCATTTCTCAACGAAGAAGAGCGCATGCTCAGAAGCATGGTCGATAAGATCATTGCTAGTGGTTGCAATGTCCTCATCTGCCAGAAAGGCATAGATGACGTAGCGCAGCACTATTTGGCCAAGGAAGGCATCGTCGCAATCCGAAGAGCCAAGAAGAGCACACTTGAGAAATTAGCCAAGGCCACAGGTGCAACAGCAGCTACAAGTCTAGACGAGCTAGATGCTAGCTATCTTGGTGTAGCAGGTATTGTCGAAGAAGTCAGAATTGGTGACGACAAACTTGTCTATGTCAGAGGCTGTAAGGATCCTAAAGCAGTATCCATCGTCATTCGCGGTGGTACCGAACACGTTGTTGATGAAGCAGACAGAGCACTACATGATGCACTCAGTGTTGTCAGGAACGTTGTAGAGGATGGGACCTATGTTGCAGGTGGCGGTTCAATCGAAACAGAAATTGCAAGACGCTTAGATACCTTCGCTAACCAGGTTGGAGGTCGTGAGCAGCTCGCAATCGAAGCTTTTGCTGAATCACTCCTCATTATTCCTAAGACCCTAGCCGAGAACGGCGGTCATGATCCCATTGACATCATTGCAGACCTAAACAAGGACCACTCAACTGAAGCTGGTCTTTGGAGCGGTGTCGATGTTGCCAAGGGTAAGACTGGAAACATGATGAAGGCTGGAGTAATCGAGCCCGCTCGTGTCAAGAGTCAAGCAATCCGTTCAGCTGCAGAAGCTGCACAGATGATTCTTCGTATCGACGATGTCATCGCAGCAAGAGCTACTGCTGGTCCACCACCAGGTGCCGGTGGCATGGGTGGAATGGGCGGCATGGGCGGAATGCCCGGCATGATGTAATATCGAACGTACATAGATGAACTGGAGCCGCAAGGCTCCACTCATTCTCTTTTTCATAGAGGTATTCGAAATGTCCAGAATATTGATAGTAGGTGCTCATTCATTCGACTCTGGTAAGACTCATTTTGCAATCGAGCTAGGAAAGCACTTGAAAGATTCAGGACAGTCTGTCGGATATTTCAAACCAATTAGTGGTCATAACTACTGGTACAAACATGAACATACTATGCAATGTCTTGAAACTGGAAAACTTGTGTCAAAAGATGCAAGTCGTGTCAAGGAGGACCTTGGCATCACCACCGACTTATTCCTGATGAATCCAATCCACAGTCTTTTCGTTCCAGCTAGGATTGGGAGACCCTTAGAAAACATTCGTTCAAGTCTAGGATTGGCTGGAGCTAGTTCAGTTCTGGTCATGCAGAGATTCAGTA
>Ga0114923_10001745_pt1 | contig 14929 bp, 12 predicted proteins | sample SumtaG_FD_89578 | JGI IMG/M metagenome (GOLD analysis project Ga0114923, IMG submission 89578) | Deep subsurface microbial communities from Indian Ocean to uncover new lineages of life (NeLLi) - Sumatra_00157 metaG | ecosystem: Environmental > Aquatic > Marine > Oceanic > Sediment | place: near...
GGGAGCTGATCCTTTAGCGGCCCAGTCAGCGTCTATGAAGGGCAGCCAAATTCATGCCCGGTTTCCCAAGAACCAGGTGATTGGCCTGTTGGGAGACCCTGAAAAAGGTTCCACTCATACCATTATCATAAGTTTCCTGGTGGAGGGCGGCACAGAGAGGCTGGAATTTACTGCTGAGATTACCATCGACGACGACGACGATATCATCGATCCTTCTGAGCTTGAGCTGGAGATCGATCCTGATGAATGGAATTTGAACTTTACAAATAGTTCAGGCACGGTGGAAGCTTTTATCGAAGGAGAGGACATCGATAAAATCGACCTGGATTCCATCCAAATGCAGGGTGATAATCCCGGAGCTGATCCTTTAGCAGCCCAGTCAGCGTCTTTGAATAATGACAAGATTCATGCCCGGTTTCCCAAAAACCAGGTGATTGGCCTGTTGTTAGACCCTGAAGAAGGTTCCACTCACACCATTATCATAAGCTTCCTGGCGGAGGGCGGCACCGAGAGGCTGGAACTTACTGCTGAAATTACCATCGAAGACGATGACGATATCATCGATCCTTCAGACCTTGAACTGGAAATCGAGCCTGACGAATGGAATTTGAACTTTACAAAAAGTTCAGGTACAGTGGAAGCCTTTATCGAAGGAGAGGGCATCGATAAAATCGACCTGGATTCCATCCAGATGCTGGGAGATAATCCGGGAGCTGATCCTTTAGCGGCCCAGTCAGCGTCTATGAAGGGCAGCCAAATTCATGCCCGGTTTCCCAAGAACCAGGTGATTGACCTGTTATTAAATCCTGAGGAAGGTTCCACTCACACTATTATCATAAGCTTCCTGGCGGAGGGCGGCACCGAGAGGCTGGAAATTACTGCTGAGATTACCATTGAAGACGATGACGACGAGATCGAGCCTTCGGACCTTAGACTGGAAATTGTTCCTCCCCAATGGAACATGAACTACTCAGGATCTTCCGGCAATGTGAAAGCCTTTATTCGTGGTGAAGGAATTGAAAATATTGACCTGGATAGTATTGAAATGGAGGGTGACAACCCGGGGGAGTCCCTGGAAGCTAATTCAGCAAAACTCAGCGGTAATCATGTTAAGGCTACGTTCCCCAAGAACCAGGTCCTTGACTTGCTGTCGGACCCTGGTCCCGGCACCACCCACACCATTACAGTGAGTTTTGTGCAGAAAGGCGGAAGTGAACGGCTGGAACTCACTACTGAAATCTCTATTACCAATTAAAACCCACCGTCAATTTATGCCTCCGGCGGCGGCCAGAAACCTTTTTGTAAAAAGGTTTCTGGCCTTCCGTAAACGTTTCAATAGAGAGACTTTTTCTTTATTTTCTTCGTGTACTTCGTGGTTTACAAAAACAGACGGTGGATTTGGTGTTCAGGAAATTAAACACTGTTTACAAATCAAAGATTGATCAACGTCCAATACAGCCCCTTAACCACTTCGGACATTTTGCTAAAATCCAGGGTGTCGATGGTATCGGCCGCCCGGTCCAGGGAAGCAAAATTCCGGTAATTCCGGGGGGGCTGTATAGACGTAAGCGCATGGACATCGGCATATAATTGTTTTGTGCTAACCGGGATTTCCGGCTTTTGGACTGCGGGATATACAGGAGAGCAAACCAAACCCCATAACACCATGAATAGTAAAAAATAAAATTTCCCCGCTGTTCTGGGAAATTCATGAATCATTGGTTTTGGCTCTTGCGTTGTCATAAGATAGTTTACATGAAGTGCGAAAGTATTTCAAGTTACTTTTTTTCTTTTTAAAATTCTGGTATAATTAAACCCATGAAAAAAGGATTTACATTAATTGAGATAATCATTGTACTTGTTTTGATCGGGATACTGGTGTCGATAATAACGCCGATTTACAGGTCCTCCATTATCAGGGCCAGGGAAGCCGTTCTTAAGGAAAATTTATTCCAGGTAAGGGACGCCATTAATAAATACTATTATGACAAAAAAAGATACCCCACCGCCCTGGAAGACCTGGTGACCCATAAATACCTCAGGAAGATCCCCATGGACCCGATCCGCAGGTCTGCCGAATGGGAACCGATTCGTTTTGAACCGGGAGAGGATATGGAAGATTTTGATGCGGAAATACTGGAAGGAATCATCGATGTAAAAAGCAGGTCTTCCAAAAAATCCCTTGACGGCTCCATTTATTCCGATTGGTGAAAAAAGGAATGTAAAATGAAGAGACAGAGACACAGATGGAAATTTAATCTTTCAGCCGGCGGCTATGTACTGCTGACTGCAGTCATTGCAGTCAATATCTTTGCCATTTTGATTTTAAAGGCCCGAACCATGTGGGAAACGGGAATCAGGAGAGACCTTGAGCAGGAGTTGGTTTTCAGGGGCAAGCAATACGTTACTGCCATCGAAATGTACAAAAAAAAGCATACCAATTTGCCTCCCCGAGACCTGGATATATTATATGAAGAAAAATTTCTAAGAAAACGCTTTAAAGACCCCATGACCGAATCCGGGACATGGAATATTGTTATGCGGGGAGGCAAGGCCGGGGCCAGGAGCACTCTGCTGATTGTTCCTGAAGAGTTGGTACCCCAGTATATTAACCGCGCCATGATCGTGGGGGTGTGTTCCACTTCGCCGGAAGAAGGATTCCTGGAGTACCGAAAGAAAAAAAAATACAACGAATGGGCCTTTTACCTGGGTGAACAGGTGAATAAAGAGATGCCTGAACTAAAATACGTGGACGAATCCGGGGAAGAAGAAGAACAAAAAGAAAGAGGTATTGGCGAGCGTGAACGCAGCGGGCGTGATGGTAGAGAAAGAGAATGACAAATGTCGGATGAAAGGCACAAAAAACAAAAACATCCTGGTTATTGCTGCTGAAAATTCCGCGGAAAATTACGCCGCCCAGGTAGTCGACCAATTTAAAAAAAACAATTGCGCCGTTACTTTCTTTGGCGTGGGAGGGGATCAATTAGCCCAACGCGGGGTAGATTTGATCATTCACAACAAAGAACTTGCCGTGGTGGGTATTATCGAAGTTGTTTCCAGCCTTGTAAAATTAAAACGATACATGAAAATCCTATTTAACGCGGCAGTAAAACGAAAAGCAGATGCGGTTCTATTGATCGATTACCCCGATTTCAATTTGAGAATGGCCAAAAAATTTAAAAAAGCAGGGTTCCGGGTGTATTATTACATCAGCCCCACTGTCTGGGCATGGCGATATTCACGGGTGAAGCTGATCAAACAATATGTAGACCATATATTTATTATTTTTCCCTTCGAGACCCCTATTTTTGAAAAAGAAAACATCCCCTTTACCTATACCGGTCACCCCCTGCTGCCCATGATCGAGGTAAATCAGACCAAAGAAGACTTCCGGCAAGAACGGGATGTCCCTGGAAATGAATTGCTGGTCACGCTGCTGCCGGGGAGCCGGAAATCGGAAGTACTGTTCCTGCTTCCCACGATGTTGGCTGCCATGGAATTATTAAATAAAGAATTCACCATTAAGGTCTTTTTACTAAAAGCCAACGGCATCGATCGAAAATTGTTATCGCCTCTTCTTAACGGCAGTCCTATCCGGGTTCACGTTCTTGACCAACCGCGGGGTTACGACTTGATCAATGCTTCGGATATCGTCTTAACCACCTGCGGTACCTCAAACCTGGAAATAGCCATTATCGGTATCCCTTTTACCGCGGTTTACCGCGTGAATAAACTTTCTTATATCTTAGGGAAACGCTTTGTTAAAATCAACCTCTACTCTATTGTGAACATACTGGCCGGGCAAGAGGTGGTGCGGGAGCTGATCCAGCATGAGTACACCGTGGAAAATATCGTAACGGAATTGCGGCGGATTCTGACAGACAAAAAAGTCCGGGAAAAAATGCTGACTCAATTCCAGCACATCCGGGAAATGCTTACCCAGGATAAAAACCCATCGGAAATTATCTACAAAAAAATAGCAAAAGATATTTTTTCTATTGCCTCCGGCGGCCAAGAACCTTTTTGAAAAAAGGTTCCTGGACCTCCCAAAACTTTTCACTTGCAAGGCTGGCCATTTTTCTGACCCACTGACCCACTGACCCACTGACCCACTGACCCACTGACGCACTGCCCACTGCTTACTTCGCGGCTAAAAAATCAAGTAGTGGATTTTTTCCTTTCCTCTTGCTAAACGTTTGATATTGTATTATCATTAATGGGTATGAGAAAAAAAATTGTATTTTTGTTTTTAATTGTTTTTGTTTTTAGTAACTACGCCAAGCAGGAAGAGAGCCGCAGTCCGGGTAAACCCACCCCCCCGGTCACACTGGACATTTGCTTGAAAAAACCCTATTTTTCATCTTTTTTCCCCGCCGACCTTCAATATGTTAATGACTCCCACCTTTACGAGTTGATATACAACACCCTTATCAGTGCAACCTATTCCGGCCGCCTGGGTGCTGAATTAGCGGAATGTTGGAATATTTCCGCCGATATGAAAGAGTATACCTTCACCCTGAGGGAAAAGGTAAAATTTCACAATGGAAAATTATTAACGGCCGATGATGTTATTTTTACCTTCAAGCAATTGGTTAAGCATGCCCATACTCAATATGGAGAGTTCTCTTACATCGAGGGCAGTGACGATTTCATCGCAGGGAAAACCGAAGGAATCTCCGGGCTGGTAAAAATCGACAACCTTAAATTTAAGATAAAATTAAAACAAAAATTTAAATATTTCCTCCATTTTTTGACGTGTAAAGTTGCATCCATCCTTCCTGTAGATTTTGGGGGCTTAAGTAAAAAAGAATTCGAAAAACGCCCCATCGGTACAGGCCCCTTTAAACTGCAAAGCCGGCAGGCTAAAACCAAAACGTTTAAATTTATCAAAAACAGGGATTATTTCACACCTACCGGGAATGTTGATCAGTTGAACCTTTTTTTGCCCAAAAAAACGGTTGATATAAAAGACCTACTTCATTTCGATTTATTTGTCAAAGACATCACCCCACGGCAAAAAAATTTATTGGTCGATCGAAAGATCATTAATACCTCCCACGACCTGGAAACCTTTATCGCCCTCAACCCAAAGGAAAATAAATCCGTGCAAGACAGGAGAAACCGGCAATTGATCAATTACGCCATCAATCGGGAGCAACTGGTTGACTTTCTCTCTTCAGGCAATTGTATCCCCGCCCATGCCATCATTCCCATTAATCTATTCGGTCACAATCCCTATTACCGTCTGCCTTACTTGAAAATAGAGAAAATGGAGCGGTTATTAAAAGAAAATCCAATCACCTTTACGTTATTGATTCATCATGAGCAGGGGAAATTGGCGAAATATCTACAAGAGCAGCTCAAAAAAATAAACGTTCACCTGAGAATCATTTCAGTAGAACCCGGGGCCTATTTCGACAGCATTTCGAAATCCCCCAACTACAGTCTTATTCTCACCGCTTCCTCAGACTATCCCAGCCCTTACAACTTCTTGACCCAACTCTACGGAAGCGACGGCAATTTAAACTTTTTAAAAATAAACTCACCCCGTATCGACGGTTTGATCGCCGCGCTCCCCTTCATCGATACCAAGAGGGAAGCAGACACATTAACCCACATTAACAAATTGATAGAAGAAGAATCCATCTATATTCCCCTTCATTATTACTCCAATATCATTGTTATGAAAAATAAAATTAAAAAAGTGTTGTTTAAATTCCCCAGTATTATGAATTTTTCTTCAATAGAAGTAGAACCGAATAAGAGGTAGAAAAATGAGTAAAAAATCCGTCAATTACATAAAAAACTCCGTATTGGTCGGTCAACCCATTATCCAGATCATCTCCTATGAAGAAAAACGGGTTGAAAGCCATTTAAAAGCCCTTTTCGAACAGTTAAAGCGGAACCAGTCCTTTATGTACTGGGATATCAACAATGGACTGGTTAAAGATAACCAGGCCGTTAAAGATACCAATGACCCGATACGGGCACTGGATTATGTAATGAGAGAGAATGCCCCGGGTTTTTGTATATTTAGAGATTTAAATTCTATTTTAAAGAATTCCGAGCCAACGGTAAGGAAGTTAAGAGAGGCTTATAGGAAATTTAAAAACAGTAAAACAACCATTTTTCTCCTCTCCCCGGATGAATATTTTCCCGATGCCTTAAAAAAGGAGATCGATATTGTCTCCTTTGATCTGCCGGATTATGATGAGTTAAAAGATTTATTTGACCGGTTTCTCGTCTCGATGCAAAAAGCCGGTAGAGTCGTTGAATTAACCGAAGACCAAAAGAAAAATTTTGTCATCGGTGTCCAGGGGTTAACCCTGGATGAAGCTTACAAAGCATTTTTAAAGACTTTGCAGGGCAAGAGTCACATAACCATCGACTTGATCAGCACCATCCACGAAGAAAAAAAGCAATTGATATTAAAAGAGGGTGTATTGGAATACTATCCCCACAGGTTCACGTTAGATGATTTAGGGGGCCTGGACAATTTAAAAGAGTGGTTGAAGAAACGGACAAGGGCCTTTAGCAAGGAAGCCAGAACCTATGGTCTCGAGCGGCCGCGGGGGTTTCTTGCCATGGGAATATCCGGCTGCGGGAAGAGCCTGGCTGCTAAAGTTACCGCATCGCTGTGGAACATGCCCCTTTTCCGGTTGGACATGAACTTAGTCTATGCCGGCGTTGCCGGTACCCCTGAATTAGTCTTTTCCCGGGCCTTAAAAACCATGGATTCCGTGGCCCCGGCCATTCTCTGGATGGATGAAATTGAAAGTGGTATCAGCGATAAACATACAGACAGTGCCTCTTCTCGAATCCTGGGTTACTTTTTGACCTGGATGCAGGAACATACCTCGGAGCTCTTTATCACAGCCACCGCCAATCGCATCGATATGCTGCCGGCGGAAATGATGCGGCGGGGACGGTTTGACCAGATTTTCTTTATCGATCTGCCCACGCGCATCGAAAGGGAAGAGATCTTTTCCATCCATTTGGCCGGTAAAGGAAACGATGTTACCAAATTCAACATCCCCCAGTTGGCACAGATCACTAAAGGATGGTCCGGCAGTGAAATCGAGCAGGTCATCATCTCTGCCATGTATGAAGCCTTTAACAAGGACAGGAAACTGATTGAAGACGATCTGTTTATGATCTTCGGTTCCTCGGTACCTTTATCTACGACTATGGAAGAACAAATCAAAAAAATCAGGAGTTGGGCCCATGACCGGGCGGCACGGGCATCTTCCGACAAGGAATATTAACCTTATTTTTATGCCTTCGGCGAGGCCACCCTATAAAGGGGGCGCTTTTTGAAAAAACTGCCCCCCTGGACCCGTGAAACATCCGCAAAAACTTTTGATAAGATTCTAATAAAAAATTTTTGGAGGTGTCGGAACCTTTTTACAAAAAGGTTCTGACCCGCCGGAGGCATGCCCCCCCCGATATAAAACATCCTCAAATCCATCACATTGGTCCGGGTAGGGCCGGTTTTGACCAGTTGATCGAGGGCCTGGAAAAAACCGTAAGAATCACAGCTCTCCAGGTACGTCTCCATATCCAGGTTCAACCGCCGGACCTTTGCAATAGTCTCTTGATCGATCCAGGCACCGGCTGCATCGGTGGGGCCGTCGATACCATCGGTTCCTATACTCATTATGTAAAAAGGATGGGTAATCTCTTTTAACTCCTTCAACAAATAGAGTACAAACGCCTGGTTCCTTCCGCCTTTTCCTGTTTTTCCTTTCCCCGACGTTGATTTGGGCAATGTTACGGTCAATTCCCCCCCGCTCAAAAGCAGGACCGGCGGTTTGAAGGGTGTGCCGGTATGAATGATCTCCTTTATCACCGCGGCATAGGTTTTTGCCGCTGCCGAGGCTTCGCCTTTATCCCGTGACGTGAGGATATGGGCAGAGATTCCCATGTCTTGAGCACAAACCCCGGCAGCCTCTAAAGCCAACCGGTTATCGGCCAGCAGGAAGTGATAATTCCGATCCAAATCGAGACGTGCGACTTTTTCCTCGACGGATTTCTCAAAAAAATCCCTTACCCCGGGACGCAGTCGATCAATTAAGCGGTATTTTTGCAGAATCTGTAAAGCATCGGCCATCGACGTAGGATCAGGGATCGAAGGCCCTGAGCCGATATCCCCCAGCGGCGAATCGACAATATCCGAAATGATCAAGGATATCAACCGGGCCGGGTAAACCAGCCGGGCCAGCTTTCCCCCTTTGATGGCGGACATATGCTTCCTGACGCAGTTGATCTCGGTAATATCGGCACCGGATGAAAGCAGCAGCTTGTTGACCTCTATTTTATCTTTCAATTTAATACCGGGGGCCGGTTGAACCATTAATGCCGAAGCACCACCGGTAACCGGGAAAAAGACCAGGTCATTCCTGCCTACATTGTCTTGAATGTAATGGATAACTGCTTTACCGGCATCGAGACTTTTTTGACCGGGGATGGGGTGAGAACCCGCATAACATTTGACCGTTTCGTGGGAAAAAGCATGGGCTTGCAGGGAAACCACGATACCGCCGCTGATCCTGCTGCCCAAGATTTTTTTTAAACCTTTAAAAAGAAAGGGGGCTCCTTTTCCGGCTCCGATCACATGGAACTTGTCAACACCAGATAAATCAAATTGTTTATCTTTAATAAACAGGCGGTTTTTCTCGATTTTTATATTATCCAGGATCAATTGATAGGGGTCTACAGCCTGCAAAGCCTTTTTTATTATCTTCTCACAAAATCCCTTTACCAGGTTTTCCATCGATCAAACTTCAACACATCAGGCTTAGAAAATTGGATAGTTTGAAATCTTCAAATGCATATGGAAGGACACTTTTCTCAGGTAATTTATCCCATCGATTAAATCTTTTAAGAATTTGGTCAGGTATTTCACAAAATCGGTTTCGCCGTTTAATCTCAACTTATTTTCAAATTCCTGGGTGAGGTCTCTCAACTCGATCATCAAGTTCAATAGATATAAAATGTTATCAAGTACTTCAACCTGTTTGCCTTTTGAGATATCGGACAACTTTGCTTCCTCGAAAGATTTGATTCGTTCCATGGCATCGGAAACGGTCTCTTCAGTCAAATAGTTGATTTCCTTTAAATAGGGATTTTCATAATCCTGGAAATATCTTAACTTCTGCTTTGCCCGTTCCTGGACTTTTTCATTCTGTTCAATAAGAGAGCGGAAATATTTTTTTAAACCCAGGTATTTTCTGTCAAATTTTCTCAGGTTTAAAAAATCCCTGCCAATATATATTTTGTCTTTGTAATTCTCCAATAACTCCTCTTCGTAATGGGTATAAAACTTTACCTCAAAGCGAGCGTCTCTTTTGTGGATCATCCGGGCAATAAGAATACTGTGCGGATTTAACAGGTAATAAGAGTTTTCTTCAATTAGGGCGCTGTAGATGAAAAGCGAGTTTAAAATATATTTTTTCAAGTCATCCAGGAATACTTCGCTGTTGGAAACAAAATCCAGCAATTCCGGGTGTTTATCCCCTATTAATAAGGTATAATAGGGGGAAAACAGGCACCTTCCCTCTGCCAATTCAAATTCAAAATGAAAATAATCCAGAACTTTTTTGTAGAGATTTGAATAGGTGATCTCCGGGTACTTGGCTAACTTTTTTACTCTGTATTCGTTTAAAACATCTAAGGCTTGCACACCAAAACCTCCATAAAAATTATAATGGATTGGACATTAAATGTAAAGCGAAAAAGTAAAAATTTTCGCAGTAACCGGCAGCCGTACTTGAATTGATCATTACTGGGGCCAGAAATTATTGTCGTACCAGATATCTTCCTTTATTTGGTTGTCGATTTGGGCCAGCATGGTCATATGATCGGTTTCCCATTTGACCAGCCAGTTAAAAAACTTTTTTTCTTCCTGGGAAGCGGCTGTAGTTTCATGTTCACTGTAGTATTTGACCGCGTTTTTTTCAAATTCTAGGGCAGCGGCAATAACTGCGGCTTCGTAACCGGCACCGGAAACACCTTTAACGATCTTTCCCGACAGCACCGCGTCTGCTGTGGTTCCCTTAACCGCCTCCAAACCGGTGGAATCAAAATCCTCGCCTTTTGAAACCCGTGCATATTGTTTATTCAAGATGGCAACGTGTTTTCCCTCCTCATCGGCCAGCATGGCAAAGAGCTCTTTGACTGATTCAACATCGGTTTTTTGCGCCACAGACTCGTAGAGGGCTTTGCCTCGATGTTCCAATAGAATCGCGCCTTTAACAATATCAAGTACTTTATCCTTTTTCGAATTCATATTAACCTCCAATTGACAGATAAAATTTTATCATAATTTGCATAATATATCAAAGTATCAGCAAACTAACGGCCATCACGATCATACCGGCCACCAACCCGTAGATGGAGAGGTGATGTTCCCCGTATTCTCCGGCAGTAGGAAGAAGCTCGTCCAGGGAGATGAACACCATAATCCCCGCCACCAGGGCAAAAAGAATGCCAAAAACCGTATCGTTGAGAAAAGAGAAGAGAAGAAGATAACCGATGACAGCTCCCAGCGGTTCTGCCAGACCGGAAAGAAATGAATAAACAAAGGCTTTTTTCCGGCTGCCGGTGGCATAATAGATGGGTATTGAAACCGCGATGCCTTCCGGTATATTATGAATGGCTATAGCAGCGGCAATGGCGATACCGATGGAAGGGTCCTTCAATGCCGCTGCAAACGTAGCTAATCCTTCGGGAAAATTGTGAATGGCAATCGCCAGGGCAGAGAACATCCCCAGGCGGAGCAATTTACCGTTCTTGACTCTCCGGTCTACATCATCCATCTCCTCGATTTTATGGATTTCATGGGGGTTCTCAAAGGAAGGGACTAATTTGTCCACCAGGGCAATCAGAAAAATTCCTCCAAAAAAAGCTCCCACCGCTGCCCAGGAACCCTTGAGTTCTCCCAGTTCCTTAATCAACGAGCGGTTGGCTGCGGCAAACATTTCTACAAAAGAAACATATATCATCACCCCGGCAGAAAATCCCAGGGCCACAGAAAGTAATTTCGTATTGGTTCGTTTAGCAAAAAAAGCAAGTGCACTGCCGATCCCGGTAGACAGACCTGCTACCATGGTTAAGCCGAAAGCAAATAACACGGTTTGAGATTCCATATATTTTATTCCTCCGTCAATTTCCAATTCTTAGTCCTACTATTATACTAAAAAATAATTATTTTACCACCCCTTGCCAGGTGCCTTTTTTCCTTTGATGTACGGGTTCATTTGAAACCGCTCATTTGAGATTGGTCAACTCCATTTTTTTATTATCTTCTCAAATTCAGGAAAGTCAAAGGGTTTACTGATATAATCATCCATGCCTATTTCAAGATATTTTTCTCTGTCTCCCTTGACGGCATTGGCGGTCATTGCAACAATTTTGGGTCTTTTATCCGGTGGATATCGCTCAGTGATTTTCCTGGTGGCTTCAACACCATCCATTCCTGGCATTTGAATATCCATTAGTATTAAAGGATAATACTTACGTTCCAGTACTTCCAATACCTCGAAACCGCTGCCTACCATTTCGACGCAAAAACCCATTTTTGTCAAAAGCTTTAGAATTAATTTCTGGTTAATCTTGTTATCTTCAGCCACAAGAATATGAGTGGGGGCTTGGTTTGCGTCAGCTTCTGCCAACTTATTAAAAACCCGGGGAAGAGATTCCTTTTTATCGACTTCCCCTGCTGTATTTTTATTTTTTTGACTTTTTTGCTCTTGATAAGCAGCAGAATTGGAAACAAATGCCTTTATGGTGAAAAAAAATGTTGACCCGACAGTCGGAGTACTTTCGACCCATATTTTACCTCCCAGGAGGTTCACCAGTTGTTTACAGATAGAGAGACCCAATCCCGTGCCCTCATATTTGTGGGAGGGAGATAAATTAACCTGGGAAAATGCTTCGAACAACGTTCCGATTTTTTTTCCCGCTATCCCAATCCCTTCATCTTTTACTGAAAATTGAAGCGTTACCAGGGTATTTTTTGTTAAAACAGACGTTACAGAAGCTAAAATTTCACCCTCTGCCATAGCTTTAATAGCATTGTTGACCAGGTTAATTAAAACCTGTTTTATGAGGGTAACGTCGGATTTAAAGAATTCAGGAACCCCAGGTTCAATACAATAACGCAAACGGATATTTTTTTCGCCTGCTTTTTGGCTAAAAATTCTAAATACTTCTTCAAAACATGTTTTTAACTCAAATATTTTTTCTTCAATTTCCACTATTCCGGCTTCGATTTTGGTGAAGTCCAGGATATTATTTATTATCTTCAGCAAGTTGTTTCCACTGATTTGAATGGCTTCTACATATTCTTTTTGCTCAGCGTTTAGCGTGGTATTTGCCAACAAGCTTGTCATGCCGATGACGCCATTCATTGGGGTACGGATTTCATGGCTCATTTTTGCCAGGAACTCTGACTTTGCCCGGGTAGCTGCCATGGCATGTTCGGTGGCAGCTTTGAGTTTCACTTCAGTCTGTTTACGGGCATTCACCTCTTTCTGCATCCGTCTATTAAATAAAAAAAGTATTATTATCCCCAGGGCTCCCATTAAGGCAATGAAAGTAATAATGCCAATGGTCCATTTAACCCAGGTGTAGTCTTTGACAGGATTTGGATTGTAAATAAATCCTTCCAGGGAATAGTTGGGCGCTGTCATTTTCAATTTTACATATATATCTGCGATATGCTTCCACCGCCCGGGATTCATGTGACCAATTTCTATGAGATCCGGTAGAATCAATCGACGCATGGCTTCAGCTTCATACCTGAGGTGATCCCTGGTGAGCGTTGTCCCGTATTTTTCCAGGATGACATCAATAATCTCTTCCGGATGTTTCATTGCATATTCCCAGCCTTTTAAGCTAGCCTCTCGGAATGCTTTAACTCTTTCGGGATGATCGTTTATTTCTTGTTCCGAGGTAAACAAACAATCCCCGTAGAAATCAATGCCATATGTTGCCGGTTTAATAAATTGAACAGAAATCCCTTTACGTAAAAGATGATAGGGTTGATCGGTAATGTAAGCGGCAAGGGCATGGATATTTTTATCCTCATAGTTGCTGGGTATAGTATCGAAATTTATAATATGGAGTAATTGAGGTGAAACTCCTTCATTATAAAGTGTTGCCCATAGTTCCGGATTTCTGTATTTATTTCCCATCATGACACGTTTTCCTATCAGATCTTGGGGAGTAGTGATACCCGTTTCCCTCCGGGTAACAAAGGTCATGGCAGAATGCTGGAAAATAGCTGCCAGCACCACCAATGGTTTTCCCTGGAGCCGGTAAAGCAAAATATCCGAAACGGAAACCCCATATTTACCTGGTGATTCCAGTATAGTATCGACAATATCATTTGTGAGAGTATGTTCCACCAGGGTAACCGTTAATCCTGCCTCCCGGTAATATCCCTTGTGCACAGCGGCATAATACCCGGCAAATTGGAACTGGTGATACCAGCGAAAGTGAACTCTAAGTGATTCATGTTTTTTAGCAACTGGTGGCTTTGAGGGTGTACCCCATGTAAGACAACCATTGCTGCCGATGAAAAAAAGAAAAACCAGGAAAATAATAATTGATGCCTGGGAAATAAATCCCTTTATTATCCGAATAAAATTAAATATGAGTTTACATCCTAAATAATTCATAAAAGAATTTTAAAAAAAAAATAATAATAATTCAACATATACAGGTTGTTTTTTTTTAAAAAAAAGTGACGGAGTGGGAAAACTTCCACCATACGCTGAGAGGGTGGATTGGTAAAAGATAGTAGTGGAAAAAAAGTGAAAATTATTCTATAATAGTTACTTAAAAATAATTATCTGAAAGCAAAAGGAGTAAGGAAGATGAACAATATGAAGACCGTCATATTACTGGGTGCATTAACCGGGCTTTTCCTGTTTGTCGGCGGCGCTGCCGGCGGCCGGGGCGGGATGATAATAGCCCTGATTTTTGCCGGCATTATGAATATTGCGGCCTACTGGTTTTCCGATAAAATCGTACTCAAGACCTACGGCGCACAGCCGCTGAGTCAAACAGAAGCACCGGGTATCCACAACATGGTGGAAGAATTGTGCCAAAATGCCGGTATCCCCAAACCCAAGGTTTATGTTCTTAGCGAAGAATCACCCAATGCCTTTGCCACGGGAAGAGACCCGAAGCACGGCGCAGTAGCGCTTTCCCGGGGCATAATCAAGTTGATGAACCGGGAGGAACTGAAAGGGGTCATTGCCCATGAGCTGTCCCATATCCGGCATAGGGACACGTTGATTCAAACCGCTGCCGCCACCATTGGCGGTGCCATTATGTTTTTGGCTTACCAGATGCGTTGGTTTGCGTTCCTGGGCGGCGGCAGTGACGACGAAGATGGTGGGGGCATCCTGGGACTGCTGGTAATGGCTGTCCTGGCACCCATTGCCGCCATGATCATTCAAATGGCCATTTCCCGGTCCCGCGAATACAAAGCAGACCTGGGGGCTGCCGAATTGACCCACAATCCCGAAGGTCTGGCCTCTTCATTGGAAAAACTGGGCCACTATACCAAACGCATCCCCATGAAGGCCACCCGGCAGACAGCCCATCTCTTTATCGTCTCGCCCTTAAGCGGTAAAGGTTTACTGAGCATCTTTTCCACCCACCCACCCCTGGAAAAACGGGTTGCTCGACTGCGTGAAATGAGATACAGTTAAATATATTGTTGCCTCCTCAAAAGAATTTGTGGGTGGTAAAAAGGAAATTGACAATTAATAATTAAATAGTTTCTGAACCACTGATACCTATGATGAAAGGATGACGCTGATAAATAGGGAGCGCTTCGCGCGGATTTTTTGGCTGTACTGCCTATTAATTTGTTTGTCCCTTTGTTAATAAATTGGATAAAATTCACACAATCACA
>Ga0114923_10001747_pt1 | contig 14913 bp, 10 predicted proteins | sample SumtaG_FD_89578 | JGI IMG/M metagenome (GOLD analysis project Ga0114923, IMG submission 89578) | Deep subsurface microbial communities from Indian Ocean to uncover new lineages of life (NeLLi) - Sumatra_00157 metaG | ecosystem: Environmental > Aquatic > Marine > Oceanic > Sediment | place: near...
AGGGAGAAAGAATATCTGAAACTGGAGCCCTGTTCAGTAATACCTCCTTTCGAAATAACCATACCGGGGGATATATCCTCGGCCGCCTTCTTTATTGCGGGGGCTTTAATTTCCGGGAAGGATCTGTTGATCCGTGATTGCGGTATTAACCCCACCAGGCTCGGCTTTCTTAAAGTAATCCGGAAAATGGGTGCAGAAGCCCATATACTGGAGGTGAATGTAAATTGCGGTGAACCGGTGGGGACTATCCAGATACGGCCCGGTGAGCTGAAAGGCGTGGTTATCAGAGAAGCTGAAATTCCTGATCTTATAGATGAGATCCCTCTAATTGCCATAATAGCGCTCTTTGCCAGCGGCAGTACCACCGTACAGGGCGCCGGTGAATTAAGATTCAAGGAGAGCGATCGGCTGGAAGCGATTGCCAGGTTAGTCAGAGCAGTCGGGGCTGAATTAACCCTGAATCAGGATGGTTTTACAATAGAGGGGGGGCAGGCTCTTGCCGGCGGTATAATCGATGCCGGTCACGACCACAGAATTGCCATGGCTGGAGCGATTTTGAGCGCCGGCGTCAGAGATAAAATAGTAGTGCGTGGTATTGAGGCTGCTGAAGTCTCTTTTCCTGATTTTATATCATCATTTCGGGTTTTAGGCGGGGAAGTAGAATGAATAGTGCCCTGATATTCCATTTTGCCGATTTCACTACCACTGTCAATTTTCGGGAAAGTCTGGATTTTTCGCTGCCGGAAAAACAGAATAGCCTGACCGTATTTGATGAAAACACCTTCTCACTTTTCGGAAGAGATGCACCTAATCCTGTAATTTTACCTGCCGGGGAAGAGAGCAAGTGCTGGAAAAATAGCGATAAGATCATTCAATCAGCTCTAAGCTCAGGCCTGGGCAGAGATGGTCTGATGGTGGGAATCGGCGGCGGCGTAATTTGCGATTTAACTGCATTCAGCGCCTCAATTTATATGAGGGGCTGTTCCCTGCTCCTGGTACCCACCACTCTGCTGGCTATGGTTGATGCGGCATTTGGCGGCAAAACCGGGATAAATATACTTAAATTTAAGAATATCGCCGGTACTTTTTATCCGGCTCCGGAGGTGAGGATCATTATTCCGCTGCTCTCCTCGCTGCCGGCCAGGGAGTTTAAGTCCGGATTAGCCGAGGTTATTAAAACCGCGATGATAGGTGATGCAGAGTTTTTCACCCTGCTGCAGGAAAGACGAGAACAAATAATAGCGGGAGAGCCCGCTCTGCTTGAAGAGATAGTAGCCAGATGTATAAGAGTAAAGGGTAAGATTGTTGAGCAGGATCTGAAGGAGAGCGGCAAACGGGTCATACTGAACCTGGGACATACTTTCGCGCATGCCCTGGAAACGGTAACCGCTTTACAGCGGTGGAACCATGGCGAAGCCGTAGCCTGGGGCCTGGTTATGGCGCTTAAACTGGGTGAAGAGTTGGGGATAACTGACAATTCCTATACTGAAGCGGTTCATTCAATTTTAAAGGGGTATAATTTCTCTCTAAAAATAGGGGAAGGTTCTGCCCGGGGATTGCTGCAGGCGATGGACGCGGATAAGAAGAAGCAGGGCAATAATCTGCGCTTCATTCTGCAGCGTGGAATTGAAGATACTATAGCATTAGCGGTTGATAAGAAAGTTATCGGGGATTTCCTCAGGAGAGAGGTGAAAAATGCATATTAACCAATCCATTTATGAGAATCATGTAAAGAGCTATAAACCGGAAATGATGATTTTTAAAGAGGGGGATAAGGGTGAGGAGATGTATGTTATCATTGAAGGCGAGGTGGAAATTCGAAAACGCACTTCCTCAGCTTCAACTAAAACGTTAATTGTTTTTCACAAGGGTGATATCTTCGGTGAGATGGCTTTAGTGGAAAAAAAACCGCGTTCAGCGTCAGCTGTTACTGCAAAACCTAGCAGGCTTCTGGTAATGAATGAAGCCCTTCTAGATTCCATGATTGGAAAAAATCCTGACTTTGCCAGGAAAATGATCAGGATACTATCTGAACGTGTGCGTAAAGCAAACTCCCTGATCCAATCTATAATGTCTACCAACCAGCAGAGCCAGGTTTTAAGCGGCTTGAAGTCATATGCCGGGGAGTATGGCACTTCAACCTTTAAGGGATTAAGGGTCAATATCGCATCTTTTCTGGAATGGGCCCGGAATCACCTGGGAATTACAGAAAAAGAGGTGAAGTCCAATATACAGGGTTTCCTTAAAAACGGGACAGTAAAATATTCGGCAAAGGGTAATGAGGAAATATTGATCCCGGTAGAGCCAGGAAAGAGTCAATCTCCGGCTTAGAAAATCCGCTCCGGTTACAATTTTTCCAGCAGCAGGGCAAGGTTGCGGTATTGTGAATTTACCATTTTACGCGCTTCCCCTTTCAGCAACTCCTGCGGTTCATCTGCCAAAGCTTCTAAACTGGCCATACTCTCATTGAGCGCCAGATGGAAGCCCTTTACACATTTAAACCAATAATTTCCCTTTCCATCAGTATAGAGGGCGAGAAAACCGAGCTGCTTTTGTTTTTTGCGGTGACGGCACAACTCGAGCAGGCTGCCCAACTCTCTCTTTGCCCTGAATTCCAGATCGGAGGGTGAAAAAGTATTTCGTGGAAAGGAGTTTAATATGCCTTTTTCAGGATGCAGATAAGGAAGAACCTGGATAATACTCTTCAACTTTACGCCGGAGAGGATTTCCAATCCGTGGTAGAGTATTTTTCCACGCAGATTTCTGTAATCCGTGAGTAGAGCGGGATCAAGATCAGGGATTAGGGGTTTAATTTCCTGCCAGGGAAGAAGAACAGTTTTACGCTTCCCCTTTTCCAGAATTATCTTGAAAATACCGCTGCCGATCTTTATGCGATTGGTGAAATCACGTTTTTTCCGAGCTTCTCCCGGTGAATAACCTCCCACTGACAAACTGCGGTGGAGCAGTGGTGATATCCTGCGCAGCCAATCGAATCTAAGGGGAGAAACCGAGCGGGCGTAGGTGCGGGACGTTTTTACTATTTCTCCGGCTACAATATAATCGGGGTTTTCTTTAAACATTACCGAACCGGGATGGATCTGGATTTTTCCGGCTGTCAGGGTTTTATAGACGCCTCTTCCTGAGCGCGCGCATACAAACTGGATCAGTCCCCTGGATATTGAGCAGAGGTAATCGGTAAAACCGCCCCCGGAAGCTATTACCATGCCCTGATCGCCGGCAATATCCTGCAGCTGCAATTTAATGTTATAGATCTCGCTCAAGGTTTTCTGATCTAAATAATAAGTGGTGCAGAACTCCTCCTTGTTCCGGCTTCCCGTGAATTTACGGAAGAGTTTCAGGTAGGAAACGAAATCGCCAAGGGGATCACGGAAGGCGTGATGGGCTTTCCGCGCTTCAATTTCTTCTCCGTGAGGCAGCAGAAAGGGTGACCTGGTGGAAAGAAAAGAAGCGGCGATCAACACCTCTTCCAAAACACGGGGATACTTTAAGATGGATTCAACCACCATCCTGGATAACCGGGGTAGAATGGGAAAGGGCACCATGAGTTTGCCGATTGCAGTAAGTTTCCGATTCTCATCTATGGCGTCCAGTAAGCGCAGGGTCTCCACGGCGCTGATTATACCCGCCCGGGAAGGGGGAGCGATAAAGTCGAAATTCTCAAAATCAGTGATCCCGATCTCTGCCATACGCAGAATTACCTCGGAAAGGTCGGTTCGATATATCTCTTCCAGGGTAAAGAGGGGCCGCCGTTCATAGTCCTTTTCCGGGTATAGCCGGTAACATTTTCCCGGTTGAGTACGGCCGGCCCTGCCTTTGCGCTGGTTCGCAGAGGCTTTGGATATGGGAACCTCGACTAAGGAAGAGGTGTAACTTTGCGGGTTGTAATAATTGATCTTGGCCAGGCCGGGATCGATAACCGCAGTAATCCCGTCAATAGTAATACTGGTTTCAGCGATATTAGTGGCGATAATTACCTTATGTTTGCCGGGAAAAGCGTGAAAGACTTTTTCCTGCTCTTCCCTGGCAAGACGTGAATAGAGGGGAATAATTTCCATTATTTTTCTCGAGGGCAGATTCCCCAGATTTGTGGCGCAGCTTTTAATCATCCCTTCACCCGGCAGAAAAATAAGAATATCGCCCGGTTTTTCGTCGAGCCGGGTACTGGAAACAATTCTGGAGATCTTCTGCAGTATGGCATCCAGGTTGTTTTCAGGCTGCGGAGGATCATAGATTATTTCTACCGGATAAGCCGCCGCTTCAATTTTAACTATGGGGCATTGATCGAAATATTCCGAGAATATCTCAGCATTAATTGTAGCTGATGAAATGATTACCTTAAAATCAGGGCGGGAGTGCAATGCCCGTTTGAGCAGTCCCAGAATGAAGTCGATATTCAGACTTCGTTCATGTGCCTCATCCACCATAATCAGGCTGTATTGGCAAAGATCATAATTCCCTTTAATTTCCTGAAGCAGGATGCCGTCGGTCATGATCTTGATACGTGTGCTGTTATCTGTTTGATCTTCAAAGCGCATGGAATAGCCAACAGTATCCGGAATTATTTTATTCATCTGCCGGGCTATAAATTCAGTAACCGACAGGGTGGCTATGCGCCGGGGCTGGGTAACGCCGATAATTCCTTTTTCAGCATACCCCGCTTCATAGAGAATCTGGGGAATTTGAGTTGTCTTACCGGAACCGGTGGGGCTCTCTACGACTATGACCTGGTTTGCTGCCAGGGCATCGATAATCAGCTCTTTGTCTTTGTATATTGGCAGTTCAAAGGGGCGCATTTGGATGATCAGCCGGGCAAAAGCTCGGTCACTTTAGCTATTGCTTGCTCCGGTATTAAGTTCTCATAGCTCTGTCTGCTTCGGAGATCCTTAATAGTAACGGAACCTTTCTCCATCTCCAATTCGCCGCAGATAAGGGCCAGGGGAATTGATTTTTTCTGGGCATAATTAAATTGAGCTGACAGTTTCTTTTTAATCGGAAAAACCTCGGCAGCGATCCCCCGTGTGTGGAAAGCAGCGGCTAACTGGTGGTAGTAGCTTAGAAGGTTCTGATCAAGAAAGAGAATCAGCAGAGGTGTGGAAATTGTTTCAGTTATTTCTTCCAAGAGCTTTAGTTCCTCTAAAGCGGCAATCAGGCGGTCCAGGCCGATGGAGGAACCTACACCGGGAAGTTTTGCCCTGGTGTAGAGTGAAGCCAGGTTGTTGTATCGCCCTCCTGAACATACGGAGCCTATCTGCGGTATATCGTTAAGAAAGGTTTCATATACTATTCCTGTATAATAGTCCAGTCCCCTGGTAATAGCAGGGTCGAGTAAGAAGAAGTTGTCTAAACCCATATCAGCGATACATTGTTGAATTTCCTGTAATCGGGTAATCTCCTGACAATCGCTGTCAACGTGGGTCATAATCTTTCCCAGGGTCGCATTAAAATTATTTTCGGGCTGGATGAATGAGAGAATCCTTTCAGTATAATCTCCGCAGCCGCATTCCTTTAGAAGTCCGGCAACCTTTTCTTTTCCGAATTTTTTTAACTTGTCTATTGCCCGCAGAATATCAACAAGCTTCTTTTCCAAACCAAAATTTTTAAGCAGATTGTTATACAGTCCCCGGTGGAAATAATGGATTTTAAAGTTTTCTATACCCAAAGCCGCCATGGAGCGAAACATCAGCAGCAGTATTTCAAAATCGGCGGAAGCGGAATCCACTCCGACAATATCAAAATCGATCTGGGTGAATTCACGGTAGCGGCCCCGCTGCGTGTTCTCTCCCCGCCACACTTTGCCTATATGGTAACGTTTAAAGGGAAGGGTAAGCTCATTCAGATGTTGAGCCATAAAGCGGGCAAAGGGTACTGTAAGGTCATACCTAAGAGCAATATCCCGCTGTCCATGATCATGGAAGCGGTAAACCTGTTTGTCTGTCTCCCCTCCTCCCTTGCCGAGAAGTATTTCGGCATATTCCAAAACCGGGGTGTCTATTGGCAGGAAACCGAAAAGGTGGAATGTTTTTTCCAGTTTCCTCATAATCTGCCGGCGTAATAGTTCAGTTTGCGGTAAAAAATCACGGAAACCTTTTAAGAGACGCGGTTCAATTTGTTTTTCCATCGGCCTGAATGCTACTGTGTTGTAATAATGAGTGTCAAGCCTGCTGCCTGCTGCATGCTGCCCCGCAGTACAAGTCTGAAAACAGACTTGACTGGTATTGCCAAATCTACTTATTATCATAAAAAATAATGGTAGCAAATTTTTGAGAATCCGCTATGGCCTGTCTCCGGACGGCAAGCTGGGTAAAAAGGCCGAAATATACACCCGCGATGAACATAGAATTAATCTGCAGGGTGTTGACTCCCCAGCTTTAAAAATAATACGCCGCCTCAGAAAAGCTGGTTTTAAATCCTACATTGTGGGCGGCGCAGTTCGGGATTTACTCCTTGGCAGTCCGCCAAAGGATTTTGACATAGCTACCGATGCCCGGCCCAGGCAGATACGTTCGCTATTTATTAATTCCCGGATTATCGGCAGAAGATTCAGAATAGTACATATCTATTACGACAGTAATCAGGTTATTGAAGTTTCCACCTTTCGTTCACTGGAAAAGGCAGCTTCCAATAATATCTATGGGATTATGGAGGAGGATGTGTGGCGGCGGGATTTTACTATTAATGCTTTGCTGTACTGTCCCTTTGAGCAGATAATTATTGATTATGTCGGCGGAGTTGAAGATATTAAGCACAGCCGTTTACGTACCCTTACATCGCCAGAGAGGTCATTTTCAGAGGACCCGGTGCGTATGATCAGGGCAATAAAGTATTCAGTGCAAACCGGTTTTTTACTTCCTCAAACTTTGAGCCGTGCCATAAAAAATCGCCATGAAAAAATAGGGGACTGTTCCCGCGAGAGAGTAACCGAGGAGGTCTATAAGATACTCCAGAGCGGAGAAGCGGCATCTATTTTTTACCTGCTGCAGCGTGTGAAGCTCCTTAAAGTAATTCTGCCTGCTCTGGATATATTGATTGCTGAAAGAGGAAAAGGCCGCAAGCCTTTACTTAAGGGGCTGGAGAGGCTTGATAATAAAATCCGGCAGGAGCCGGGGAAAAAACTGGAAAGAGGCCGGTTGCTGGCCTGTCTCCTGGAAGATCTCTTTTTTAAGGGTCATATATATAAACGGCAGGGAATCCCCCTGCAGGAAATCAGTGATTTTCTTAAAAAATCAGCTAAACCGCTGCTGCCCTCTATTAAGGATATTAACAATGCGGCTTCTCTTCTGGTGAGACTGCAGAAATAGACAGTACTTTAAAAGGGGTAAGTAGTCCTATTTTAATAGTTTGAGGCGTTTCAACAGAGGCTCTACTTTTTCAGTGTAGACTGCCTGGTCGTAATCTCTGGCCCTTATCAGGTATTCTTCTGACTCGGTGTATCTCTTAGCGGCAAAAGAATTTACCCCGAGAGCATAGTTGATCAAAGCAGGGTCGATACCAAGGTTGAGAGCTGTTTTATAGCGTTTTTCAGCCTGATCGTATTCTTTTTGCGCATAATGGATCAAGCCGAGGTAATAATATGGTTTGTTGCTGTCCCGGTTCAGTTCCATGGCACCAATAAAACTCGCTGCAGCCTGGCTATATTCTCCGGCGCTGTAGTAATCCTTTCCCACCTGGATCAGGGTATTAAAGGTTTTCAGGGAAAGGATAAAATCCTCGAAATCCTCTTTCAGCTCTGCGGCCGGAACCCAGGAGAAGGCCTTGCGGTTGGCCATGGAGATGTTGCTGTTGAGAGCTGCCGCAGCATCCCAGATAATGCGGTTATATTTCTTTTCGGGTGACTGGATAAGGAAGTGAACCAGCCCCCAGGCCTGCGCGTAAAAGCTTTCCAGGCGGAAAGCGGCTGCTTCGCGGCTTAACGAGGTCAGCTCGGGTATTCCTAATTTGTGAGAGCTTTTTTCACCTGCGATAATCTTCTGGATAGTCTCCAACCAGGCCAGGTTTGCCTTCCAGACAAAACTACGCTTGTCAGTGTTATAAGTGGCGTTTTCCAGGTAAGCAGCCAGGCCTATGCGCAGCCACATGGGGGAGTCGGGTGCCAGAATTCTCAGGTATTGCATAAACCCCTGGTGTAAAAGCGAAGTATTGAATTTCTTTCCCAGGGTATCGAAACAAACCAACTCATTTTTTCGGGGATCGGAAAAAGAAACCAGCACGAAATCCGCTTGAGTTTCCGCTACAATTTCTTCCAGATAGCTGTTAAAGGTTTCTTTATCCTTGAAAATACGCACATTCAGCGGGGAGGAAAGTCCGGCGAGATCCAGGTGCAGATGATCATTATAGAGCTTTAAAGCCGCTTCCATTTTCCAGCCCAGCGCTTCAGCCCTGGCCTGGCTTTCATTAGAGATAATGCGGTAATGATCAGAGGTCCAGGTGAAATAATTTGCTTCCTGGCCATGGAGATTTGTTATTATAGTAATCAGTAATAACTGCAGAAAGATCCTTTTCCCAGCGCAGATTACATCCACAACCGAAGTTATTAAAGTAAAAGTCCAACACAATATATTCGGGCGCTGGACTTGATTAGTTTTTGCGTTGAACACGCAAGATTTTAAAGGTAATAGCATATTTACCCCCTGTAAATCATAATAGGCCTTTCTATTCCTGTCAAACAAAATTAGTGGTAGTTTTTTTCTTTTTTCGGTGTCTTTTCCATCATGCGTGAAAAACTCTCAAGTACGGGTATATTGGACATAACAATCTTAATTGAAGTTGTCATGGGAATGGCCAGGAGCACACCCGGTGCGCCCCACAGCCAGCCCCAGAAGAGAATGGCAAAAAAGACCACGGTTAAAGTCACCTTAAGCCTATGGCCCACTATCCTGGGTTCAAGCACATTACCGATCAGGTTTTGAAAGATAACCAGGATAATTACAATCCACAGGGAGCGGGAATAGCTGCCATACTGGATCAGGGCAATAAGGGGAGGGAAGAGGACGGCTATGGCTGAGCCTAAATTCGGGATAAAATTGAAGAGAAAAGTGATGCAGCCGAGTATGATAGCGAATTCCACGTTAAAAAAGAAGAGTACAATAGTGGTGCAGAAGCCGATCAAGAGGCTCATCAAAGTCTTGACACCGAGGTATCTTCTCAATCCCTCATCTATATGTTTTAATACAATGGCTATCTTCTTTCCCTTTTTCTTGGTAAAGCTGCGCATAATTTTACGGGTAATGCGGTATTTACCGTAGAGGATGAGCAGGGCATAAACAAAGACAACCAGGAATTTCAGCAGTATATTGACTATGGAACCGGCCATGGAAAGTACAATTGAAGCAAGAGGAATGCGTTTCAGCTCATCGAGCAGATCGGTTTTAAAAACCTCGTCAGAGTAAATTTGGATTTTTGAGATAGTCTCCGTGAGCATGGCAGTAAGCTTGATTTGATAACTTGGGAACTTACGGGCAAAATCCAATAGACTGGAATAGATTATTATACCGAAGACCGTAAAAATTCCGAGAAAGATAAAAGCGGTGATCAATACGGAAAGCCAGAGAGGCGCCCCCATTTTTTTTAAAAGAGCCACCGGTGGGTCCATGACATAAGCCAAAAGCAGGGAGATCAGAATTGAGATAATAACCGGCTGGGCCAGTCTTAAGATTATACCGGTCATAAAGAGGGTTATAATAAAGAGAAAGATGTTGGTTAAATTATTTTTTCCATTTTTCTTTCTGGTGACACTGCCTATAGTTATATTTACTTCTTTTAGAATAAGCCCGGTATACCGCTCTATACTTCTCAAAATATACTCCTGAAGCTTAAAGAGGATGTCTGCGGTCTGGGTGCCGAACTGTACCCTGATGATTACCTCTAAGGAATACATATTGCGGTCACTGGAAACAATTATTTTATCAACCAGCAGATCAGCATCATACTCTTTGACACAGTGCATGACCATCTGGCTCATAGCCGTTTCCGATATGGTGACTTTTCCCCGTTTACTGTACTCCGGGCGTACCACGGTTTTTTCAAATATCTTTGCTTTTTTACCGAACTGTAGACTTTTTTTAAAAAATACTTTTACCGAGTCAAAGAATATATGGGGATAGTTGCGCTTCACTTCAATGGCGGGAACCGGGATAATATGCTTCCCTTCCGAGTTTCTTGATCTGGTGGCTGCTTCAATTTCTTCCTGGGTGGCTATCTGTTCTATGGTAATAATTTTAGCGGGGTATGGTAATTGCAGCTGCCCGGCGATTTTCCTGGCCATTTTGTCTGAGGTTCCGATTATCAGTATTCTCTTGAACCTCTCCTTCTTCAGCGCCCGCCTTACATCCAGCACGTGCTCAGGGTCGGTAAAGAGAGCTGTTCGGATTGCAGGGAGGATTTCCTTTTCTCTCTTTGCGGTTCGGCCGGCCAATATCTTATTATCACGGATTAGCAGTCCGTCATCAATAATGAGGTCAATTCCGTGTTTTTCAGCGATAAGTCTGGCGCGGAAACTTTTTCCTGTTCCGCTTTTTCCAACCAGGGCAAAAACCTGAATCCCTTTGAATACCCAGATTAGATGATGCGCCAGAGACTTTGGCGTATACATATTGAAGTTAATACTTGACTTTCTCCTGCCGATTGTCAAGGCGGGCACAGTGGTTATCCCACGGCCGCGATTTTTCCCGGCGCAGATTACATCCGCAACCAAAGTTCTTAAAGCAAAATTCCAACCCAGGATAGATTCGGGCGCAGGACTTGATTATTTTTTGCGCTGAACATGCGCGATTTTAAAGGTAATAGCATAGTCGCCCTTCTTCAGGCAGCAGTTCTTCCTGGATTGATTTTAAGGCTTGCATAACCAGAGGAGTGGTAAAAAGAGAAGCCAGCAGGCGGCGGGCCTTTACCGGCAGCGGCGCCCAGAGGGGAGGGAAAAACTTTCCCGCTTTATCCTCTTTAAGACGCAGGCAAATTGAGTGAAGCAGGTAGCCTCCGGAAATATTTGAGCCATGATATTTGATATCTCCTGACAGTGGATGACCATGTAACATTCCCTGAACCCTTATCTGGTGGGTTCTGCCGGTGGCAATGGCGCAGAGGGCCAGGGTCTTGCCCTTTCGCATAAGCAACGGCCGTACAACTGTGGCAGCCGGTTTGCCGCTGCCTGAAGCAAATGAACGTTTATCTTTCGAGTTCCTCTCTATTCTGTCGATCCAGCTCTCCTCTTTATTGAGTTCGCCGTCCAGCAGAGCAAGGTAATATTTATCGATAGCGCCCTCCCGGAAAAAAAGAGAAAGGTTCCGGGCGCCGAACAGGGAAAGGGAATAGAGGATCAGGCCGGAAGTATTACGATCCAGACGGTGAGCAGGTCCGGACCGGAATGACAGGGAAGGGGAACTGTTAAGCGCCCAGTACTTTCTAACCAGTTCGTCCAGGCTCCCCGTCCCATGAGTGAGCAGACCGCCGGGCTTGTTCAGGGCCAGCAAATGCTCATTTTCAAAGATGATCATTTTACGCAGTCGGGAAAGCTCTAAAAAGTTATTTTTATGCTTTGGTTTGATCTTTTTCCTGTCCACAGCGGGCGAAGGAAGCCCATGAAGGGTTATTTCATCACCCTCACAAATGCGGGTATCCGGCCGCACTTTTTTATTATTGATCCTGATATTTCCTTTACGTATCAAATGGAAGATCTGTGAGAGGCCGGCTTGCGGGAACATCTTTCGCAGTACCCGATCCAGCCTGCGGTTATTATCATCTTTTCCAGTATAATAAATGCTCATCTCTCTTTTTTCCAGCGCAGCTTACATCCGCAACCGAAGTTCTTAAAGCAAAAGTACAGCACAATATATTCAGGCGTCCCACGGGGATTTCCTCCGGTCATCCACAGGACTTCCTTCGGTCGCTGACTTGATTATTTCTTGCGCTTAACATGATAGATTTTAAAGGTAATAGCATTCTTTGGTTAGTGCATAGCGTTAAAAATCTTCTCCGTCAATTTTAACAATACCATCTTGACAATTTATTTCTAAGCAATAAAACTAAAAAAAGCTATGAATACTTTTTACCAGGATATTGCTACACCGATATTTCTCTCCACTTTTTTCAGCTGGATCATTGCTCAGTTGTTAAAATCCATTATTGGAATTTTCAGGGGAAGCACTAAAAGCCATAGGGGCTTTCTGCGGCGTTTCTTCTGGGCAACCGGGGGTATGCCTTCAAGCCATTCCGCTGTAGTTACCTCATTAGCCACATCTATTGGTTTCAAAGAGAGTCTCTCTTCCCCGCTTTTTGCGATTTCTTTTTTCTATGCGGCCCTGACAATCCGGGATGCTCTGGGGGTGAGGATGGCAGCGGGAACCCAGGCAAGAGTTCTCAATCAATTGATTGCCAAGCTTTCCGGGCGTATTGATATCAAAATAAAGAGTGTAAAAGAGGTTGATGGCCATACTGTTTCCGAGGTCTCTGTAGGCATTCTGCTTGGTTTTTTTATTGCTGTAGCCTTTTCCAATCTTTAGAAGATAAATGATGATCAGATATTCCCGGTTGAGCCCCAGAGTAATATGGTTGATCCTGCTCTTCATTAATCTTGCTTATTCTATTTATATCCTCTATAAACCGGTAATCAATTTACAGAGATACTGCTGGCAGGGTTATTATACTCTTTTTATTCGCGGGGAAGAGTTGGGTCCTGAGCTTACAGCGGAGCTCAGAGCCCTTCCCGGTGTTACTCTTTTACTCTCTGAAGATTCATCAACTATATCTTTCAATTCCCTGGATGGAATGGAAAAGGTCACCCTTGCCCGCGTTGGCGATCGTCTGGATGAAACTGATCCCCGTTTTGATAGCTATATGAAAGAGCTGCCAGGGTACTTTAAGGCAGAAAAGTGGGGAATAAAATATCAGGTGCTTTACCTGCGCTCAAAAATGAGCCCTGTTACGCTGCATTCTCTGCTTGCCCTGGTAATCGAGAGGCATGGATCTGAATTCAGGATGCTGGAATATGATCCCCAGGCTGCAATCCTCTACGTTGCGTTTTTTCTGCTCTTCTCTCTCTTTCTCTTTATGTTAAGAGCGCCTGCCGGATATCTTGTTCTATCATTATCAGGGCTCCTGCCCTGGCTGCTGAATATCTTAACCGGGAATTTGCTTGATCTCATTAGCTTTTACCTGATATTCCCTTTTCAGCTTATATTTTTTGGGCAATTATTTCGCCTGCTGAAGAGTAATCTGACTTCTTCCGGCTTGAACCCGTCAGTGAAAAGGGCAGCTTTTAGAAGCGTGATCCTGGGTTTCACGCTTTTAGTGACCGCCTTTGTTCTGGCCAATTTGCTGGTTATTTTGCCTGTTCCCTATTCCAATACTATTAATAGAAATCTAAGCGCTCTGGCCATGAATATTCTTGCCTATCCTTTCCTATATCTGCTGCTGAACTGGCGGGCAAAATATATCCGGCACTTCGTCTTTGAGCCCTTACCTATACTGGGCCGCTCCATGGTTAACAGAAAAATTTTCATAAGCCGCGGTGTCTGGCTCTTTCCTCTCCTATTGATTATTTCCATTTCACTGCCTCTGGCCTTTCTGGAGAAACGGCTTAATGGCTTCAGCCATCCAGCTCCCAGGTTGGCTGCTTTTCGCTCTGAGAAAATCAGCTGGAAAAGTCTGGAGCACTTGCAGTTGACACCCGCAGCATCTGATTTACCGGACCTCTCTGATTTTATGACTCATTCCGCTTTCCAGGAGGGCATCCTCTTTGGGCGGGAATATATATTTCCCTATCCCGGCGAGCGGCTCTATATCAGCCAGTATTTTCTGGAAGAGAACGGGGCAGAGAATGGCGGCAGACCTATCGGCAAGCGCCTGAAGATGGTCAGGCAATACAAAACCTCCTGGCTCTTCGAGACTCTAGCGGGCCTGCCTGCCAATAGTATTGCTGCCATGCTGGCCGCACAGGAAGGGGCTCTTCAGGTTGAAAGGAGCAGTGAAGCGGTGCGTCTGCTTCAGCAGACACCCTGGTGGAAAATTCCATTATTTTTTCTATTTTTCTCTTCTTTCTTTGTAATTTGGCATTTTTATTTGACACCTTCGCCTTTGTATGGTACTAGAAGTTTTGTTTTAAGGAAGGAAATAAGGGTATATGAGTAAGCAGGTTACATTTCCTAAGGGTGGAGTGCATCCCTCCGATTTTAAAATGTTTACCAGTGGGATTCCCATTAGAAACGCGCCAATTCCGGCTCTTGCAGTAATACCGATGCAGCAGCATATGGGTAAACCGGCGCAATGTGTGGTCAGTAAAGATGACCTGGTTCGGGAAGGTATGTTGATTGGCCGGGCACAGGGGGTTTTCTCCGCCAATATACACTCGCCTATACCCGGTGTAGTTAAGGAAATCCGTGAAATCTATCTTCCTACCGGAATACGGAGTGAAGCCGTAGCTATAGAGTTACAGGGTGAATTTGATCGTTCGGGCAAAGATGAGCCCCGGCTGGAGTGGCAGGGGATCAGTGGTGGTGACCTGCTGAAGAGTTTGGCGGATAAAGGCATTGTCGGCCTGGGTGGAGCAACATTTCCCACTGTATTGAAATATACTGTTCGAGAGGGATTTCAGGTTGAATATTTTGTGGTAAATGGGGTGGAATGTGAGCCTTTCCTCACTGCAGATCATAGACTTATGCTGGAAAAATCCCTTGAAATTATCGAGGGTATGCGAATTGTACAGCAGATAATGAAGCCCCGGCAGATTATCATGGGGATCGAAGAGAATAAACCGGATGCTATTGCCGGGATGAGAGAGAGCATAGTTCGCGCCGGATTGGATTTTAAGGTAGTCGCGCTAAAGGTAAAGTATCCCCAGGGCGATGAAAAACAGCTTCTCAAAGCAGTAATAGATAAAGAGGTGCCCTCCGGCGGATTGCC
>Ga0114923_10001749_pt1 | contig 14897 bp, 8 predicted proteins | sample SumtaG_FD_89578 | JGI IMG/M metagenome (GOLD analysis project Ga0114923, IMG submission 89578) | Deep subsurface microbial communities from Indian Ocean to uncover new lineages of life (NeLLi) - Sumatra_00157 metaG | ecosystem: Environmental > Aquatic > Marine > Oceanic > Sediment | place: near...
CCTGCCCTGGGGCCTCCTGCTTTGGTCTCTAATAACCCTTTTCTGGGCGCCCGACCCGGGACAGGGGGTGAGGGAGACAATTGCTCTTTTTGGAAACCTTACCGTTTTTTCAATGACTTTCCTGCTCATACGTAAGGAAAAGGTGTTTGAGACAGGATCGGTCTATGTTCTCGGTTTAATAGGTATCCCTGTTCTGGCAAGCGCTTTTTACCAACGGATCTTGGGATTAGGGAAAATCCGTGAAACGCTCAGTTATCTGGAGATTTCGGGTGAAGGTGTGGCCGACCTGGCCATGGTCATTTCCCAGAACAGGGTCTTCGCCGGTTTTCTCAACCCTAATATGTTGGCTGGATTCCTGGCCATTGGGGTTTGTATAACCTTTGATCTTCTCCTTACAGCCTCTAACAGGAGACGCTTTCTCTTTTTTACTTTTCTGACGGTAGCGCAGTGCGCAGTCCTTGTTCTTACCGGATCCATCGGTGGGAGCATGGTTGCTATAGTCCTTGCCGGGACTGTTCTTTTGGTGCGTCGAGAATTCAAAATACGGGAGATGGCCTTGGCAGGTGTGGTGATTTTTCTGATTGCGGCCGGACTTCTGATCATTCGAGGGGGAGGGTTTTTGTTCGGACCGGAAAGTTCACTGGTTCAGCGTGGTGGGTACATGGCTGCGGGTATCCGGATGGCGTTGGCTCACCCGGTCCTGGGATGGGGAGCGGGCTCAAGCCCCGGAGCCCTTATGGGTTTTGTGGCCGAAGGTGTAAGGCCTGTCGCCGACCCTCACAACTTCCTGGTGCGGGCCTGGATCTCCTGGGGACTGCCTGGGCTAATACTTCTTCTGGCTTTCCTGTCCCTGTGGCTGAAGTCTGTCGCAGGCATCTTTAAGGCCAAGGGCGTTCGGATGGTTCCTCCCGGATACGCGGGCTTTGTTTTCGGTAGCATGGCCTTTTTAGGGCATAGCCTGCTCGACATGGATTTTTTTGTACCCGAGACAGCGTTATTTGGATGGTGTGTTCTCGGCGCCGCTTTGGGATTGGCCGTCGCTGACGATAAAGTTTCTATTATCGAGGAGAGTTCTTTTGCCGGAAATACAGGAGTCCGTAACGGTTTTACCCTTACGATGGGCGCAATAGCTCTGGTACTCGTCTTGCCCGTGTTCATTTTTTATCAAGGTGAATCCCTCGCCTTTCGCGCCGGCAAAGCCGTAGTGGAAAGGGAGTTTGAAACGGCAGCGCATCTTTACAAAGACGCAAGGGCCATGCTTCCAATGAACGGCAGGTTTGCCCTTGACGAAGGCCGTTCCCGGCTTGCCGGTGGGGACGTGCTTTTGGCCAATGAGCTTTTTCGTAAGGCAGACTCTCTTATGCGGGCAAGCCCTTATCCTTCCTGGGAAATGGCTCGTCTTTTACAAGGCCAAGGCGATTGGGAAAGGTCTGTCCCTTTGTTGGAAAAAGCGCTTTCCAGGTATTATACTTCTCCCAGAATAAGGATCGATCTTGCGCGTGCGTACCTTAACCTGGGAGATGCCGGGCAGGCGTATTTGATTCTTACTCAGGCGCGTCGTTACGCATTATTCGATACTGATGCCGGGAAAGCTGTAGACGAGATACTGTTGAGACTGAACTGATGAACAAGATGGTATCCTCGCCTGCACCCTCTCCGGAACCGCCTTTTGGACCACTGCCTAAGGCAGATACATTTTTTCTAAACGGTGCGGTTTTTCTCATCCCTTTCATCAGCTGGGGGAATCCGCCCTGGCTTCTGGGGCTGTTCGTTATCCTGGTTGCTGGAATTTTTGTGACCCGGATTCGGGCGGCGGTGGCTGGAAAAAGTTTTTCCTTCGCGACACCTCCCCTCTGGCTGCCCTTTACACTGGCGCTTTTGATATCCATAGTCCATCTCCTTCGATCCCCGGTACCTTACAGCAGCATATTGTTTCTGGTCCAGCTGGCGCTTGCCCTCGTCTTTTACCATATTCTGTCCTCAGAGAGGGGAACTGCTCAGGCCGTATATATTGTGCTGGTCTGGGTTGTTATCCTGGTGTCGTGGGTTGGTTTCCAGTTTATTGTTCTGGGTGTCCGTCCCCCCTCCGGTCCATTTTTAAATCCTAACTATCTCGCGACTGTTCTTCTGTCCTCCCTGGCCTATTTGCTTGGGTCGCTTATGGTAGACCGGGTGGCATCGCGAAATAAAATCGTCTTATTATTGGCTGCGCTCTCATGCTCTGGCGCGCTTATGATGATAGGGTCAAGGTCTGCCGGGCTTGGGATGATCATGCTGTGGATTGCCTACCTGGTTTTTGGGACGGGCCGTTCCCGTCTGATCGCAGTTCTTGTAATAGGTGCCATTATTCTGGCCCCAAATATGATCCGACACCGTGTCACTGACGGTTACAAAGGCGACCCTCACTCTTTTTCACGGGTTCAGATCTGGAAGGCCGCTCTGAAGATGGGGGCCGATCACCCCTTATTAGGGGTAGGCCCAAACCTTTTTTACGAGCACGGTCCTTTATACGCTTTCGCCATGGATGAGTTGCCGGTGAGGTATGGGCGTATTGTCAGAAAACCCCACAATGAATATCTCAGAAGCTGGGCCGAGGGCGGTGTCGCGGGTGTTTTTGCCACAGGGCTGTTTCTCCTCGTTGTTGTGTGTCAGATACTCCGAAACTGGCGAAACGGAATGAGGGCTCCTCCGTTGGCTGTGAGCGCAGTCCTTTTTCAGGCCGGTTTTCATGATATTACTGAAGTTTTCTCACTTATGGTTCTCATGCTCTGGTGGTTGGCGCAGATGCCGCCTGGAGAGGAAAAGACGTTTAATATCGGCCGAGGGCCGGTGGGAGTCATGGTCGCTTCCGGTATCGTGATTCTGTGTTTTTCTTTCTGGCTTAACTTGGACTTGGCTTCAAGAAGCCTTTGGCTTAAGGGGCAAAGGCTCATCGATAGTGATATCCAGGGCGCCATGAGAAACGTGAGGACTGCCACGGTCCTGAATCCGCTGTTACCGGGGGCTGCGAGGGATCTGGGGCGTATACGTCTCATGATGAGCGGGCGGATTTCAAATGAACAGGAGTTTAACCGGGTTATGGCGGCAATTCTTCGGGCGCAGAGCCTTAACCGCCTTGATACAGTACCTCTCAGACTTGAAGCCGGTCTTTACGTAAACGCGGCCAGGGCCGGTAAAATGAAGGATTCAGAAGCTTTTGCGCTGGCAGCTGGGAAGCTGAAAGAAGCTTCGTATATAGAACCGCACAATGCGCTCATCCGGCTCAACCTGTCTGAAATGTACTGGGATCTGAATCAGCGGAACAGGGCTCTTGATGTCGTGGAGGGTGCTCTGGAGGAAGAACCAAATTTTTTGGAGGCCCACCGGACCAGGGTATCCTGGTTGGGTAAACTGGATCCCGGTCGGGTTGCCTGGGCCCAAGGCGAACTGGCCAAGGCGCTGGAAAGGGCTGCCGGATATAAGCCACAGAGCAATTATGAGGAGATCATACTCAGGTAGCTGAGATAGAGGGTACATGGCCGGAGACCTGATATCCACCCGGGTGCAGACAAGATTGAAGGGTTGACGAGGACAGACGGACGGTTCGCCTGGCGGCCATGCTGTGCGTCTGGTAGGTTTTGACTATTATTGATAGTTGATGGCTTCGCAATAAGTCATTAACGCACCCCGGGCGGGGTGCCCAAATCAATGACCGGTAATGTAAGTCATTGATTTGTAAGGAAAGCGAAAATGACATTTTTCGCTTTCCCCAAAGAAATCATAGGGCACAAAAAGCCGCGAATAACCTTTTTGCGACTCTATCATAGTTATTTACGAAAGGATGTATCGCTGGGAAAGGACACGGCCATGCACCTGAAACCATATTCTGGATCAAACGACAGATCCCCAACCACCTCGGACATGAGCGTTAGTGCCGGACCCTTCGGTCGGCGGCCCGACCTGGAAACCACCATGAGATGGGTAATCCTCCTTTCGGCTGTGTTCTACCGGGTAGCCTTGTATCTGGAGCTCAGGTCCATCGGTTTTTTCAGTTTTTTATTCGTAGACAACAAGGCAACATTGGACATTTCACTCCGGTTCCTGGACGGGGAGATCACGGGACCTTTGATGAAACCGTCTCTTTGGTTCATCCAGTTCCAGGCCATTCTCCTTAGCCTCGGGGTGTCCCTGGAGGGCCTCCACATGGTTCAGTACCTCAGCGGGGTTCTGCTGGTATGGACCGTTCTGACTCTCGGGAAGAGGGTCTTCGGTTCCGCGCCGGCTCTCATTGGCGGTGCGATCATGGCTTTTTACGGCCCCCTGCTGTTCCAGGAAAGTCAGCTTGTGACATCCGCCTGGGCTGCCTTGTTCCTCACTCTCGCTGTCCTGCTTCCTCTGGCCTTCGCCCCATCACCTTCAACCCTGATCTACCTCCTTTCCGGGCTCCTCATGGGACTGGGTGTCCAATCCCAGGCCAACATGATCATCGCAGCCGGCGCTTTTTTCATCGGTCTCTGGTTCAGCCTTAAGCGGGGTAAGCGGACAGCGCTATTAGCGTTCCCCCTCGGGATATTCCTGGTCTTGCTTCCGCTGACGGTCCACAACCTTCGATCCGGTGAGCTGCTTCCCCTCTCCGCCCTGGGCGGGATCAACTTCTTTATCGGGAATGGCCCAGGGGCGGACGGCGGTTTCACCCTGCCGGAGGGATACTCCCTGGTAAACGAGGCCAGTGAAATGGGACCGTCAAGCCTGATCTACCCTAGTGATGTCCTGGGTCACTCTGTGAGTTACGCCGAGGCTTCACGTTTCTGGACCGTGTATACGATCAGGCATATGGCAGCGTATCCACTCAGTGCCTTCGCTCTGCTGGCCAAGAAGGCTTTTTTGCTCATCCAGGGTTGGGAGTTGCAGAACAACTTCAGCTATTACTTCTTCCGGACCGAACTGGTCAGACTTCCCCTGCCACTGGATTTCGGGATACTGTTTGCCCTTGCCCTTCCGTGGCTTTTCCAAAGGGGCTGTTCTTTTAGCAGGAAGTCTCTTCTCTGGGTGCTCGGTGGATACGCCTTCTCGGTCGTTATCTTTTTCGTGGTGGACCGTTACAGAATGCCCCTGGTCCCCCTGGTAGCTCTCATGGCCGGAGCAGGTGTCATGGAGATTCGTTCCAGGTGGCTTTCCGGGAACACTCGCCGGATCCAGGGCCTGCTTCTCCTATCCTTCCTTGGTCTTTTCATCACTCACATACCGGGTTGGAGTTCTCCGGAGAGCGAGGTAGCCATGGGCTGGAATCAAGTCGCCTCGAAGTATTACCTGGAGGGTAGGGAGGATGACGCTGCAGAGGCTTTTACAAAGTCTCTTGAAGCGGATGACCATAATATTCAAGCTCTCTTCTCCCTGGCTTCCATTCACGCTAACCGTGAGAATTGGGGCAAAGCTGAAGGATACTATCGCAGGGTGCTGGAGATTGAGGGCAAAGATCAGGATGCCATGGAACAATTGGGAAAGGTGTTACGGGACGGTGGGGACCTTGAGATTGCCCTCGGAGTTTTCATCCTGGGGATGACGGCCTATCCGGACAACGCCGGTTTTTATGAAGGAGCCGCCGGTGTGTTCCTGGATATGGGACAGGCGGAAAAGTCTGCCGATATCCTCAGACGCGCCGCGGTCAGTGGGCTCCGAAACTCAGCCCTGGTCCTTCTCGAGGACCGGGTCATGCTCGAACTCCGGGAGCGGCCCGATGCACCATGATCATGGAGTTCTTGCGGCGGTGCGACTCTCTCTTGTTACAAACCTATTTTAGGCGCTGTTGCACGGGATCAATGGGGATCACTGTGCAAGAGCTGCCACAGCCTGTTTTCCACCGCCGCCAGCAGTGCTTTGGGCTGATGGGCGAACCTCCTGATTTTGTAAATATACTTCAATATCTTTTGATCCCACAGGTTTCTCGGTCGGCCCATGGCCTCTTGGAAAATCCTGTCTACGGTCTCCGTTCGCGACCTCATCACCTCGCCGGAACCTGTGAGGGAGTCCGGATAAACTCGAAAAGCGGACAGAAAATCGTCGATGCGACGCCACCGGATACCGCTTGATATCATGCGATAGAAGAGGTCGTAATCCATGGCGTAAGGGCATTCGTTAAGGCCTTCAAGTTCGCGGAAGAGTTCGATCTTCCAGAAAGCAGACTGCTGGTGGATGATGATATTGATCTCGTAAAGGAAATCCTTCAGATCGAAGTTGATGGTGTGCACGCGCTTGGTGACACGGTCTGACTCATCCACTTCCACCTGGTTCCCGTAGAACAGGTCCGTAGCGGGGTGATCTCTTATGAGGCCGCCGATCCTGTTCAGCGTCCCAGGAAGAAGGAGGTCGTCGGAGTTGATCCAGGTCATAAAGACGCCCGTGGCTTTAGCAGTGCCCTGGTTGATGGCGTCGCACTGGCCCTGGTCCGGCCGCGAGTGCCAGTACGCCAACCGGTTTTCATACTTTTCAAGAATATCCATGCTGCCGTCGGTGGAGCCTCCATCAATAACGAAATGTTCCAGATTCGGGTACATCTGGTTGTGGATGGAGAAGATCGTTTTTTCCAGGAAATCGGCCTGGTTGAAGGATGGAGTCACCACTGTAATCCTGGGCCACCGCGAATCGGAGGGAGGTGGAATCGTGGGGTCGAACCGGGGACGCCGGATAAACTCCCTGATCTGAACGGTGAGTTTTTTACTGCCGGGTAGAAAACCCATCAGTACTCTTCCAGCCTTTCAATCTTCGTTGCATTTTTCATCCTTTTTTCACCCCTCGTAATTCTTTAGACAGGATTTACATGATTAACAGAATTTTTTCCAAACCGATTAGACTTTTTGCGACCCTATCACCGCGCCCCGTGTGGGGCGCCCAAATCAATGACCGGCAATGTAAGTCATTGATTTGTGAGGAAAGGGGAAATGACATTTTTCACTTTCCGTTGAGCAAAAAGCCACTCATGGTCTTTTTGCGACCCTATCAATAGACATACCGCAACGTGACACTCAGCACTTTTCACTTCTCCCGTCTATAATGACCATTTTTGTGTTGGAAAAGTCAGTTTTGTCGGCTATACTATGAAAAATATTCATAGCACTGGTCGGTACCTTACCATGTTTCCTTTATATCACTCTGGCATATCCGAACCCTGGTTAATGGGTAAGCAAGTATAAGGGAAAGATCGGAAGGCGGTCAACAACGTTGCGGATTGTCGAGGTTCATGCATGTGCGGAATAGGTGGAATCTACCGCAGAGGTCAGATCCCGCCCTCCCACCTTCACCTCTTAGAGGCGATGGCCGACACGCTTTCTCACAGGGGGCCTGACGGCCGCGGTACATGGAGCGATCCCCCTTCCGGCATTGGATTGTGTCACACGAGACTGGCTGTACTAGACCTCAGTCCCAGAGGCGCGCAACCCATGACCGATGTCCACGGCAGGGGATGGATCGTTTACAACGGTGAAGTCTACAATTACGTTGCGATTCGAAGGGAGCTTGAGGGTCTCGGCTGCCGATTTATGAGCGATACCGATTCGGAGGTGGTCCTTGTCGCTTGCCTTACCTGGGGAGTCGAAAAAGCCCTCAGCCGGTTTCTGGGCATGTTCGCTTTTGCTCTCTGGATCCCGGGGGAATCGGCCCTCTATCTCGTACGTGACCGCATGGGTATCAAGCCCCTTTATTACGGGTGGGCTGGAGATGACCTGATTTTCGGCTCCGAGTTAAAGGCCCTTTGCGCTCATCCCGCATTTACAGGAACTGTTGACCCCAGAGCTCTGGAGCTTTTCCTGATGCTCCAGTACATCCCGTCTCCGAAAACGATCTATACAGATGCACGCAAACTGCCGCCGGGTCATTTCATGCGGCTCGACCCGGGCGGGGAAACCCTGGTGGCCTGGTGGGATCCGGACCACGTCGAGGATTTGGATGTGAGCCCGGGGACGGTTCCTCTTTACCCTGAACTGTCCGGACTCCTGGACGATTCCGTTCAACGCCGTCTCGTGTCGGACGTTCCTCTGGGCGCTTTCCTGTCGGGAGGGATGGACTCGGGACTGGTGGTTGCCGCCATGACCAGAATGGGGGGAAGCCATCCATCCACCTTCACCGTTTCCTACCAGGAGGACGATTACGATGAAGGGCCTGTGGCCGCTGATGTGGGTGCGTATCTGGGAACAGATCACCACCAGGTGACGATCGACAGTCGTACTCTTCTTGACCGGATATTCGACCTGCCGGTCATATTCGATGAGCCTCACAGCGATCCGTCAGCGCTCCCCATGATCGTGCTGTCGCGCCTCGCTCGTGAACATGTCACTGTTGTTCTCAGCGGTGACGGAGGGGATGAACTATTCGGCGGCTACGACAGATACAGGGTAGTCGAAAGCTACCTGAAACGTTTTGTCGGTCTGTCTCCATCCATAAGACGATCTGTTGCCGCCCTCATGGCTGGACTTCCCTCCAGGTCCATGGCCAGAGTCTATAGCTTTTTGAAAAATGTATCCGGGAAGGCCTCCGTGGAGAACTTTCCGGGGAAGTGGGAGAAGCTGCTTAAGCTTATTATTCAAAATGACCCTGCCTCAGCCTATCAGACATCCATAGGGATATTTTCGGCTATCGAAGCCGGTGAGGCGCTCGGCAGACAACAGGCCCTCGCTCTGCCGGACACTTTTCAGACGTGTCTCAACGGGCCATCCGAAACTTCGTTCATTCGCCGCATGATGGATCTGGATACCAGGACCTTTCTCGCAGATGGTGTGCTTACCAAGGTGGACAGGGCCAGTATGGCATCCGGGCTGGAGGTGAGGGTTCCTCTCCTTGATCACCGAATCGTCCAGTGGAGCCGGAGAGTGGACGATAAAGACCTGTTTGAAGGGAGCAAGGGCAAAGCGCCCCTCAGGCAGCTGGCTCGCAGGGATCTTCCAAAGCACATTGCCGACCGGCCGAAGATGGGTTTCACGATGCCACTTGAATCGTGGCTGCGAGGTGAGCTGAGGGATTTGTTGAACCAGTACCTGGGAACAGGTTCGAGGGTGCTTGAAAACTATTTTGATCCGGACTATGTGAACCGGCTGGTCCGGGAACACATGACCGGTCAGAGTAACCATCACGAGAAGATCTGGAACCTCCTTGTTTTCGCTCTGTGGGAAGAGAGATGGAAACCGACGGCCGCGTAGGAGTTCTTCACGTGATCAGTGGTCTTGGCCTGGGGGGCGCCGAGAGGATGCTCCTGTGGTCCGCCCGGTACCATGACCGCAAACTGATCAGAATGGGTGTGGTGAGCCTCATGTCCGGTGGAGAGCTGGCCGATGATATCAGGCGGGAGGGTGTCGAAGTTTATGAACTTGGGCAGGAGAGGGGCTGTCTGTCAGTCGCCTCCTTTACCAGGCTGATGTCCATCATCAGGGAGTTCGAACCCCAGGTTCTTCAGGGTCATATGTATCACTCCAACATTCTCGTACGGATCGCGGGTACCTTCGCGAGAAATACTGCCATATTGAGCACACGGCATATTGATCATGAACCTGCCGTCAGGAGATTCATTAACAGGGCCACCGGATTCTTAAATGACGGCACCCTTGTTTTCTCGCAGAGGGTTTTCGATGAGGAGATGAAGGAAAACCTGTTTCGTCGGCCTGTAAAATTAGTCCGGTATGGAATCGATATCCCGGATCGTCCAGACACCGATCCGGGGGCTGAAAGGAGATTGGAGGATGAACGACGAAGCCAATTGAGGGAAAATTTAATGATTCCTTCAGATGCGTTTGTGTGGACGGCGGTGGGCCGGCTTACAAAAGAAAAGGGTTTCGTCAATCTTATAAACTCCTATTCCAGGGTCCATGCCGCTGCCGCCGGTTCCTTCCTCCTTATCGTCGGCGCCGGGGATGATAGGCGGATGCTGGAGGATCTGGCAAAAGAGGTTGGGGTAGCCCAAAGGGTGATTTTCACTGGATCAAGAACCGATACGATGGCCATTCTGGGAATATCAGATGCTTTTGTTCTATCGTCTCCCAGGGAGGGAGGTCCGCTGGTTATCCTGGAGGCAATGGCCGCCGGTCTCCCCGTTGTATCAACGCGGGTCGGGGACGTCTCTTCCATGGTCGAGGAAGAAAAAACAGGTATACTGGTCGATCCAGGAAATGCCCGACAGCTTGCCGATGCCATGAACCGGATCCAGAATATGGGCCCAGGCGTCCGGGAGTGGGGTCTCCGGGGGCGTCGCAGAGTTGAGGCACATTATGATTTCAGGCGTACCCAAAGAGAGATGGAAAGCTATTATCAGGAGGTCGGCCGCTGATGGATTTAAGCATCGTTAAATATCCTTTCGTTTTCCTCATCTCTCTGGGCGTGACTGTCGCCCTGACGCCGTGGATGGCCCAGACCGCTCGCAGCGTGGGGATGGTGGACAAACCGGACGGAAGCTTGAAAGTTCATAAAGAACCAGTACCTTATCTTGGCGGGCTGGCAGTGTTCGTTGGGTTCCTGGTGGGGTTTTCCCCCTTCTATGACCTGGACCAACAGGTTCTTGCCATTATGCTGGGGGGCACCCTCATCGTCCTTCTGGGTTTTTTAGACGATCTCGGGAACCTGAGGGCGACGACCAAACTCCTGGGACAGGCATTGGCGGTTTTGATAGTCATGAAGGCCGGGGTAGCCATCAAAATCGTATTTCTTCCACCGGTTATCACCTATCCGCTCTCCTTTCTCTGGCTTATGGGGATGACCAATGCCTTTAACATCATTGATATCATGGATGGACTTTCCTCCGGTGTCGCGGCCATCGCTTGTATTTTTCTGTTCATCGTGGCTGTTTCCTCAGGGCAGACAGGAGTAGCCATCATGATTTTATCTCTTATGGGTGCTCTTCTCGGCTTTCTCAGATATAACTTTCAACCGGCGCGGATCTATCTCGGGGACGCGGGTAGTCTTTTTATCGGCTTCATGCTCGGAGCGTTGGGTATGGTGGGGATTTATGCGACGGCAAACCCGGTAGCAGTTCTGGCCCCAATCCTTATCCTGGGAATACCTATTTTTGACACGTTGTTCGTCATGATTGTTCGGTGGAAGCGCGGCCTCAACCCCCTGAGGGGAAGTCCTGATCACTTCGCTCTTCGATTGCGAAGATGGCGTCTCACGGTGGCGCAGACGGTCATGTTGAGCTATGGCGTTTCGTTCCTGCTGGGAGTTGTTGCCCTTGTCATGGTTTACGGCAGCGAGAAGGTGGCTTCAGGCGCCCTTTTCGCGGTAAGTCTGTGCCTGATGTTTTCGGCTTTGTGGCTGTGGAAGGTTGATATGAATTTATAGTAGGGTCGCAAAAAGTCTTATCGTAGCTTTTTGTGACCCAATATTTTTTTGGGGAAAGTGAAAAGTGTCATTTTCCCTTTCCTCACGAATCAATGACTTAAATTCACCGTCATTGATTCGGGCACCCCAAACGGGGACGCGGTGGATATGCAAAAGAAAATAATCTTTTCGGGTGACAGACAGATCAAGGCGACCCTGGTGGCCCTTCTGTTTCTCGTCGCGGTGGCCTCCAGGACTATGGTTCCTCTCTGGGGCTTGAGTCTGCACTTGAGCGCCTATTTGTGGTGGATCGTCATCCTGGCTGTGTCGTGGGGTCAGGGGACCCTGCTGGTGCGTCTTCTGTATTCTAACGGCCCCGCGATTGAACCGGAAATGAGAGCTGCTCTTGTCACCGGGCTGGGTCTTGGTATCCTGTCGTTGGAAGTATTCCTTCTGGGTCTGGCCGGTTTTTACAATACACGGGCTATCACCGCCCTGGTCCTGGTTGTTATGCTGGCCGTTTCACCTGTTCTGAAGAAAGACCTCGGAGCGCGGATTTACCGGTTCGGAAAACTTGAACCTGGAGCCAGGACTCCTCTGGCCCTGGTGGGTGTCGCGAGTCTCGTGAGCCTTCTTTTCGCCGTCGTTCCTCCGGTGTTTTTCGACGCCATGTCATATCATCTGGAGCTTCCCTCCCGTTACCTCCTGGAAGGCAAGGTTTTTCACGTCACGGAGAACCTCTACTCGGGCTACCCTCAACTTGCCGAGATCCTGTTCGGAGTGGGGATGGCTCTTGACGGCTTGGCCCTCGCGGGGTTGATCTCCCTGACTTTCCTTCTCCTCACCATGCTCCTTCTGTGGGGATGGGGGAAGGATCGATTCGGGGAATCGGGAGCGGCCTGGGGCATCGCCCTCCTCGCATTGACGCCCCCCTTCATGGTCGTTGTAGGGTTTTTTCAGAACGGATGGGTCGCCGCTTTCTTTATACTATCGACCCTTGTCATCCTCGCTGACGGAGACAGGAAAAACAGGAGCATGATGCTGGCAGGCTGCATGGCCGGATTGGCAATTGGCTGCAAGTACAACGCCCTGGCTTTTGCTCTCGCGGCTCCCCTGGCGGCGGGGGTTTGGGATGATTTTCGGGAGAAAAGGGATCTCCTGATTGGTCCGTGGATCATTTTCCTCCTGTCTGCCATGGTCGTTGGTTCCCCATGGTATCTGAAGAACCTCCTTTTTACGGGCGACCCCCTCTATCCTCTCCTCGCGGGTCTGGCCGGAAAGGTCCCGGGCCTCGAGTTCCTTATCGCCGATACACATCATCATGCCCTCTCTATTAAAGATGTCTGGGCCTGGCTGCTTATTCCCTACATTGCCGTGTTCAGGTCCTGGGATCTTCAATTCTGGATGTCCCCGGGCCTGCTCCCTGTAGCTCTGCTGCCGACACTGCCCTCTCTAAGGGGCAACGGGACCGGCAGCAGATTCCTCGGTACCTGGGCTCTCCTCTTTGTTGTGGCCTGGTACTTCTCCTTCAGATCAGGACGGTTTCTGATCCCTCTGCTGGCCGTTGGATTTCTCTACATGGGAACCGGTTTGGCGCGTGTTCTTAATATTGATTCCCCATGGAGCAGACTTTTAAAAGGGTTCGTCGTTCTCATGTTGCTGGTCAACGTAGGGAGCTTCCTGGGATTCGAGGCCGAGTACGCCAACCGGACGGGGGCCGCCTTCGGGATGACGGATGAGAAGGGGTATCTTATGGAAAATTATCCCCTGTACCCTGCTTTTGATTACCTGAACAACCTTGACCCCGGGCCGGGAAAAGTCCTCTTTATGGGGGAGATGAAGGGGTTCTACGCGGAATTTCCCAGGGAGGTCGCCACCTTCGAGGTGCCTCATCGGCTCATCGAGATGGTCAAAGACGGCCGGACGGTTGAGGAAATGTCACGGGAACTTACCAGGGCCGGGTTCACCCACATCCTGTACAATCCCGGGGAGATGAGGAGACTTTCGATAAAGTCACCCTTCCTGAGGATCAACGAGGTGGAAGCGTCAAGGTTGAGCCGGTTCCTGTCCGACAGGACTCAAGTCGTATTCGATGAGAAAGGGATCTATGTCTTTTCCCTCCGCTAACTCCCGTGCCCCTGTCATCATTATAGGAGCAGGTCTTGCCGGGCTCTCGGCAGGACGCGCTCTCGGGGCCGCCGACGTGGATTACCTTATTCTGGAGGCGGCAGATCGCCCCGGCGGTTTGTGCCGGACCGAGATTGTGGACGGTTTTACCTTCGACTACACCGGGCACCTTCTGCATTTAAGGAAGGGAGACTCCAAAAACCTCATTTTCGAACTGATAGGGGATCGACTGGTCGAGCACACCAGGAAGGCATCTGTTTGCGTGGAAGGGGTTTTTGTGGACTATCCTATTCAGGCCCATTTTGGAAAGCTGCCGGCCCCCTTTGCCGGGCGGTGCCTGAATGAACTCCTTAACGCCGCCGATCAGAAACTCTCGGAGGAGATGCCCTTCGACGAATGGGCTGTAAAACGGTTCGGCAAGACCCTGGCCGGTCTTTTCATGCTCCCGTACAACTCTAAACTTTACCTTCACCCCCTGGAGGAGATGGAGATCTCCTGGACATCCTGGTCGATCCCCGTTCCGACAGCCAGGGAACTCAGGGCCATCGCCAGGGGAGAAACTCCTCTGGCTTATGGCTATAACACCACCTTTTTCTATCCGGAGGACGAAGGCATTGAGATCTTGCCCCGCAGCCTCTCTCAGGGCCAGGAAGACTTTATCCGCACCGGCGAGAGAGTTGTCCGTGTGGATACGGTTGGAAAGAAGGTTACTCTTGAAAATGGAGAGGATCTGGTTTTTGGCGACCTTATCAGTACGATCCCTTTGCCGGACCTGCTCAGGATCACCAAAGGGTTGCCCGATACTCTTACGGAGGCTGCCGACCGACTCCGTCACAGCTCGGTCCTCGGGATCTGCATTGGCCTTGACGGTCCCGTACTTACGAACGATCATTGGATCTACTTCCCGGATAGTGACCTGCCCTTTTACCGTATGGGTTTCCCAACTAACTTTTCGGACCAAGTCGCGCCGGCAGGCTGTGGTTCCATTTACGCTGAGGCGGCCTGGTCCGGCGGGTCTTGCCCTGAGGCGGATGAAATTGCCGATAAAGTTCTGGAAACCCTTGTTGAGGCGGGGCTGATCGACCCCTCCACAGGGATTTTGGCCCGGATCGATCTTGCCATGCCATGCGCCTATGTTTTTCATGACCTTTACAGGGCAAAGCATCTGGATTCTATCCTTGAGTCTCTTGGTGAAAAAGGAATCCGGTCCGTGGGGCGTTACGGGGCCTGGGAATATTCCGCCATGCAGGATGCCGTCGAGTGGGGACTTGATGCAGCCCGGGAGATAATCAAGTGAGCCGGATCCCTGTCGTTCACGTCATCACCAAACTGGAGTTTGGCGGCGCCCAGCAAAACACCTTGTACACGGTGGCTTCTCTGGACCGGGAACGTTTCGAACCGATCCTCGTCACCGGACCCGAGGGGTATCTAATGGATGAGGCCCGTTCACTGGGGCTTGACCTGAGGATCGTTCCGAGCATGGAACGTTCCATAAG